>ULRH01041903.1_pt1 | contig 37872 bp, 47 predicted proteins | sample 1955271 | NCBI WGS metagenome assembly ULRH01 (sample SAMEA4835677, study PRJEB28245) | human gut metagenome | biome: gut microbiome; material: fecal sample | place: Denmark | collected 2008 | reverse complement strand
TTCCGAAACAATCATGCCTGCAAGGGTCCTGATGTAAGGAGCCATCACACCGTTCTTCACATTGTCTGACAACAGGGCGATGCCTTCTTTCATCCTTGCCTGTCCAAGTGCTGTCAGCAAATAAGCAGATACATTGTTGTCGGGATGTGCCTGTATGTATTCCCACACAACCTCTCCCATCCGGTCGGTTATCATCTTGGCTTCCTGCTGATACCACGTATTCAGCGAATCCTTATCGGCACTCGCCTGCATCCGCTCCATGGCTTTATTGCCTAGGGCTTCCAATTCATGCGATGCTTTATCCAATTCCGGCCTCACTTCATTCAAGTCTTGAAAAAACTTACTCCCTGTTACTGTATAATGCTTAAAAGTACCGTTTATCACCATATACTCTCCCGGAATAGCAACGCAACTGATTTGCTCTCCCGACAATTTTCCTCCTGCCTCCGGTTTGGCAAACAAAGTCACCAAACGCATTCCGTCTGCCGATACATTGAAACCAAAGTTACCATTATCAAGCGCAAGGGTGTCCATCCGTTCCGTACGCATAAAATCCTCCGCCTGTACCATCACAATCAGTGTATCAGTCTTTACTTCATCTAAATACCCACTAATCTGGTATTGTTGGGCAAAAACGGACGAACACATCATCAATAGCCCCAAAGTCAATTTATCTCTTGTTTTCATCGTATAATCTTTATTATTCATTACCAAACGCAAAGAGCGCAAAAGTGCAAAGTCATCCATTGAAAAAATCCTCCGCACTTTTGCCCCGCTGCGCATACAACCTTAATTTCCAAAAATCTCCTTCAGTTTAGCATCCAATTCCTCATCCTCGAACTTGCCGATGATGTTTCCTTCCTTATCAATCAGATACTTCGTAGGCAAAAAATGAATGGCATACAGGTCGCTGATGTCATTCGAATGATCCATACCTGCCAACCCTTTGCTGCGATCCCATTTCAAGCCGCGCAACACATGGTAGAAATCTTGCACGCCATCTTTCTCAATGGCTTCGCGCCACTTGTCTTCGCTGTTGTCGTTATCCGCCACACAGAACACTTCGAAACCTTTGGCATGATATTTCTTATATAATGCCTTTACGTGCGGGAAGCTCTTGCGGCAGGGCACACACCACGATGCCCAGAAATCGAGCAAGACATATTTGCCTCTCAAGTCGGCAATGCCGATGGAATCACCTTTCCAGCTCAAGGCACGGAATAGCGGGGCAGGCTGACCGGGCTGTGTCCGTTCCAAGGCAGCCAGTTCCCCGCGCACGTCTGCCAAGTTAGCGTATTGTTTCACCTCGGCACTCATGTTATCATAAATGCTTTTCAACTCTGCATAGTCGGTTCTCCCTAACATGTAAACCAGATTATGAACGGCTACGAACGAAGCGGGATGCGACTTCACAAAATCCATCCGCATCTGTTCCGCCGATTCGGACAGACTGTCCGCTTGCGCTTCGAACATCGCTTTACGGAGTTCATCCGGACAGTTTTGCATCGAATCGCGCAACGCTTGCAACGAAGCATATACCTCATCCATCTCCGCATTCAAGCTATCGTTCTCCGCCTGAGAGACCGAACCGGTAACGACCGGTTGATTAAACTTAGCCGTATCCAGGGCTACGGTCATTTCACCAGCTTCCAGAAATACCCCGGCATATTTCACGTTGCGGTAATCTTCGGGATTGCCTACATACAAGGTAGCTTCTACGACTGGAGCTTCCAATGCCCGGCCAAAAGCGAACGCACCGTTCGCGATACGGGCACTGTCGTGCACCTCTATCGTATCCCGCGTTACATAAACAAGGTGTATCCATTCGTCTTCGAAACCATTTACTGTTCCATTCAATGTACACTGGTTTTCCGGTTTCGAGCCGCATCCAGGCAACATGGCACAACCAGCAAGGGCTGCCGCCAGGAAATAAGTTTTCTTCATATCGGTTATTTTAATGATTATTGTTTGTAATTCTGTACGATACTTGGGTTATTGCTAATCACATTCAACGGAATCGGGAAAATCCATAACGGTGATTCGGGAGTCAACGTATAAGTGTTTCCGGCAAGTTCACGGGTGAACGTTTCCTTCCAGCCGTCCAACTGATTCCACCGCTTGCGGTTAATGAAATTGTACACCGAATAAATATTTTCGCCATGCGAAGTCTGCTTCAGGTGCAAAATAGCATCCGCTTCAGTAGTCACCGTACCTTCCAAAGGCTGATAAATCTCAGGATTGATGCGGTTTACACGAATGACATCAAGCGCACGCATGGCTTCATCGTAATTGCCTTTACGGATTTCCGCCTCCGCTACAATCAGGTACATGTGCGTAGTCTTTAATCCCGCCATATTCCAACCCGAGTTCAAGTCGTAAGTCATAATCAGTCCGGGTATGCCCTGCATAGATTCAGACATATCGCCTAACCCCGCATACATTTTATTGGCAGTGTCTATCCTCTCCAAACTGGCATGTCCCGGTTCGAACCGTGCTTCCGCCTCAGGCGTAATGGACTGGAAAAACTCGATGCCATACGTAAAGAACAAGTCTTCCTCGCATTCCAGACGCGGGCGCAGCAACACCTCGTAAGTCTCGCCCAACACATTCGTTCCGGTGCCGGTCATCGTGTTGTAGTCATTCACGGTGCCGTTGAGAGCAAGCGACTGACGTGCCGCCTCTTCCGCCTCATCAAACCGCTGCATGCTCAGCAAGGCAAGGGCTTTTACCGCGTATGCACAAGGTTTGCCCATACGCATCCGGTTTACCGCGCTCGTAGGCAGGCCGTCCAAATCGATGGCTTCCTGAATGTCGGCAAGGATGTGGTCGTAGACTTCCTGTACGGTGAGTTGTACCGTGGGCTGGGCGATATCTTGAGTCTCAAGCAAATAAGGCAGTCCGGAGTCTTCAGCCGCAGTAGCGGGATTGTATGCTTTGGCAAACTTGTTTATCAACAAGTAATGGAAATAAGCACGTAACGTCAAGGCTTCGCAACGCAGCTGGTTTTTCATTGCCTCGTCACCCGACGCTGCACCGATATTCATCAGTATCGGATTGGCTATCGTACCGATTACGCCATAATAACTGCTATATTCAGAATCGCTTGAAGTCAATTCCGCCATCTTGTCTTGCAAAGATTCGTCCCATGACAGAATAATCGAATTGCGGGTCGGCGTAGGCTGGCTCAGCAATGTAGGGATATTGGACAGCGTAGCAATCTTATCTCCGACAAACTGCGGTCCGTCACCGTCATCTTGATCAAAGGGCACGTTCAACAGCATCTCCAACTGTGTAGTAGTAGTCAGCAAGTTTTTTCCTTTGGGCTGCACGTCGGTGAAATCGGAACAAGAAGCGAAAGCAAACATCACGCTTCCTAACAGGCAGCCATATAATATAGGTCTGGTTTTCATCTTTTTCATTTATTATTTTACAATTTACAACATACCTTTTACAGATTCACATTCAATCCGAAGATAAACGAACTCGGATTGCGGATGCCCAACGTCTCTGGGTCGACACCTACTTTATTCTTTACCCACAAATAATGCGGATTGTCAATCTGGAAACTCAACGCCAGGCGGTTAATGCCCAAATGCCGTAACCATTGAGATGGGAACTCGTAGCCCAGCACGATATTGCGTATCTTCAAAAAATCGGCATCATGCACAGAGATATCGCTTTCACTCGGTTCCGATCCCAGAGAATTTGATCCATAACGTCCGATACCCGGTGTATTAGTAGGATTCTCCGGCGTCCAGGCATTGGCAAAATAGCTGGCTATGGCCTGATAAGGCACATCAAAAGTTTCCGTTTCGGCAAGTGCACGCATCTTATGCCCGCCATAATAGGCCATCAACACACTCAGGCTAAAACCGTTCCACGTAACACGGTTGTCCATACCCATGATGGTCTTCGGCTCGGTCTGACCGGAATATTCCAGGATGCTGACACTTCTCCCGCTCGCGTTGTGCGCAGTGGCTCCATCTTCAATATACCACAAGGTCTGCCCTTTCTCGCCTTCCACGTTGCTGATGCCTGCAAAACGGTATGACCATAACGCGCTGGAGGGATAACCGGTCATATAAGGCGTACTGACCAACTGGTAAGCTGAAGTAGCGGGGTTCTGCACATCGGTCACCACATTCTTGTTATACGACATCGTGAAACTGGTGCTCCAACCAAAAGCCTCGCGACGACGGGGTACGAACCAATCGTAACTGATTGCAAGTTCCATACCGCGGTTACGGATACTCGCCGTATTGTAATACATCGAGGTGAAACCGGTGGTAGGATCAAGCTGGCGCGGCGCAAAGATATCGGTACCTTTCTTATTATAAAAGTCCAACGAACCTTGCAAGCGGTTGTTCAAGAAAGAATAGTCAATACCTACGTTTGTAGTCGTATTGCGCTCCCACTTCAAGTTCGGATTGGCGGGGCTTTCCACCTGGCCGTATGGCAAATTGGTATAATCGTTCATCCCGGTAGAAGTAGCGGTCATATAACTGGTAGCCCCTTGGTAAATGTTACCCGTCACACCGTAACTGACACGCAGTTTCAGGAAGTTAATCCATTCCACCGGTTTCAAGAAGTTTTCCTGGTGCAGGTTCCAACCTGCGCCAACCGACCAAAGCGGACTGCCACGGAACTTGGCATTCAAGCCATAGACATCGGCATAATCCTTACGGAAGGAACCAAATACATTATAACGGTCATCGTAGGTATAAGTCAATGTAAAATAACCCGAAGCATACCGATGGAACTGCTCTACAACCGGTCCCATACCGTCACGGAAATAAGGCGTGAACACAAACTGGTTGGCCGGATAACCTCCACCACTCGCCATATAGTAAGGACTGTAGGTCATCGTACTCAGCGTCCCGAAGTCCACCGTATGCGTCGAACTGTTCTGCAACTGGTCATCGTAACCTAAGGCAAGGGCTTTCGAACCATTCGACTTCGTCTGGCGGAATTCCAGACCGGCAATGGCACTCACCGCATGCTTGCCAAAAGTATTCGCATAGTTAAGCTGGCCACGCGCCGTCCAATAACGGCCATACGTATTGGTAGAACGGAGCATACCTCCGTTTTGCGGGGTCATGTACGAAATCTTACCGTCATCACCTATTACGGTATAAGCGTTGCGGATGCTACGCGACACATGACTGGCTTCGTTGGCAAACCAATCTACTTGCGTCTTGTCCATTTCATAGATGAACTGCGCATTCGCCGTCAATCCCTTGATTACCTTAAACAATAAGTCGGCATGGTAACGGAAGTGCTGGCGGCGGGTGGTTTCGGTATTGTTATAGAACTCATCCTTGATATTGACGCCCAAATCGTGGAAACCTTCCGCTCCTTTGCTGCTCCAATAGGGGTTGCCATCGTACCAATAATAGAATAAATTCGCCGAACCATCTTCGTTGTACATCCGCTCGTAGGCAGGCACAGCCCACGGATTCGTATAGCTGGAATTATAATCATATCCCGGTCCGACCGACTTATCGTGAATCGCGTTAAAGCTGAACGTAGCGGTCAGCCACGAAGCCACATCGTAAATACCCTTGTAACTAATATTCAACGAACTCTTATCGGAATTAATCTGTCCGCTGTTGTCGAACTTATAGTTTAACGTCAAATTGCTCTGGAACTTATCGGCACGGCTGCGCAGCGACAAGTTGTATTGCTGCAAAATCTGTTGCTTATAGATGTTGTCACCATATTCCTTGGCGAAATTGTTTTTCTTCAAGGCATCCAACGTGTTATGCAAATCATAACAAGAAATTTCTCCTTTTGCCAAACGATAATAGGCATATTGGATGGGAGAAATGGCACTTGTTCCAGACTCTATGGCCTGTAACGTACTTTGCAACGGGTCGGCTACCTCGCCATCGTTATCAAAGAAATAATAATTCCAGTAATCCGACTCGATATCCACCTGCTGTTCAGGAGTAAGATAGAAGTTGTCGGCATAGTCCATGTTCTTCTTTTCCCAAATGGTCAGGTTGGCAGAGAAATCAATATCAATCTTGCCTTTTTCTTTTGCATTCTTGGTGGTCACGACAATGATACCGTTTGAAGCCCGCGCACCATAGATTGCCGTAGCGGCGGCATCCTTCAACACATTGACACTCTCAATGTCATAGGGATTCAAGTCTTCAATCTTACCCTCAATAGGCACTCCGTCTACAACCAACAAGGGACTGGTCTCGGCATAGAGCGAACTGGTACCACGGATGGTCATCTCACCCCCATATGTACTCAAACCAGCTACACGTCCTTCCAGGTTATTCATGATGTTGGGCACATAACGGGTTGCCAAATCTTCGGCACGCACGATTGCTACCGACCCTGTCATTTTTTCCTTCGCAATGTCCTGATAACCGGTTACGACTACTTCATCGAGCATCGCGTTGTCATCTTCCAACGTAAAAGTCTCTTCCACTCCCGGCTTCATATCCACCTCAATGGTCTTCTTGCCCAAGAACGAAATGAGCAACGTAACCTTCTCACCACTGACGCCCGGAATGGCAAACCCACCGTTCATATCGGTTATCATACCCTTACGGGTGCCTTTCAGCAACACCGATGCCCCGATGACCGGCTCGCCAGCTTCGTCGAATACTTTTCCCGACACCACATGCCGGCTGCCCTGCTGTACGCTGCGCGGCTTCCGCACAATGGTGTAAATGCCATTCTTCTCTGTATAGGTCAACGATGTATGCGCCAACAGAGCATCCAGCACTTCGGTAATGTCTTTCCCACGAAACACATGCGCTTGGCAACGGACGCGCGAAGCCATATCGGTGTTATAGACCAACTGAACGGTAGTGGTTCGCATAATCTGTTGGAACGCCTGATCCAACGTACCTCGCTCTATACGGACCGAAATCACTTGAGCGAATACAGAAGCCGGGATTAGTAAAGCACCTCCCAACAACAAAGCACAAAAACATTTAACGATTTGTTTCATAAACTCTCTCCTAAATTATGATTAATGAATGATTCTATTCGGATATAATGATGCATTTGCCTTGCAACTTAAATTTCAATCCTACCGTCCGCTCGTAACTGTCGAGTAAAATGCGGATATCATCGTAACGGTAAAGCCTGCCCGATAAACGAATGTGGCGCATGGCATCGGAAGTAAAGACAGGAGTGAAATCATACCAACGCGACAATGTTGTCATAATCTCCTCCAACGTCTGCCCTTGGAAAACAAACTGATGCTCAACCCACGCTACATACAAATTGACATCTACCGGACGCACGTCCACTTGCTGAGTAGCAGCATGATAAACTAATTGCTCTGATGGCTGCAAACGTACTTCTCCAACTCCCGGCGCACGAAAGCCGACGCTTCCTTCCACCAACACGGTTGATAGAGATTCGCCCGCATAGCAAGAGACATTAAAACGAGTGCCGTATACGGTAAGAGAGGCTTCGTCTGCACCGACCACAAAAGGACGCCGCTGGTCTCTCTCCACATCAAAGAAGGCTTCCCCCCTCAGATACACTTTCCGTTCGTCAGCCTCGGCAAACTTCGCCGGGAAACGGAGTTCCGACTCAGAGTTAAGCCACACCTGCGTACTGTCGGGTAGACGGAACATAAACTCTTGACCGGCATTGACCGTCAACGTATGATAAGCAATAGAATCTGCCTGTGTATCCACAGGAGCGGAAGCCATCAATCCGGCAATCTCATTACCGTTTTGCATGGTGATGTCGTATTGACGTCCGTCTGCCAAAGTCAATACCGCCCCACCCTCGCCCGGATATATCTGGCAGGGGTCTTCTCGATTCCACAAATAAAAGGTAAGAGAGCATACCAGCACAAACAGGGCTGCCACACTTCCCCAACGCAACCAACGAAGTTGGCGAGAGCGTCTGAATACCGTACGCTCAAACTGAGTTGCCATCCGTTCACCATAACCTTCATACTGAAGCCGGAGAATACGTTTCGCCAACTCACGGTTGCGAATGCGGTTGAACAACCTGCGGTGAACTTCCGACTGATTCAGCCACTCATCCAAACGTGTGTTTTCTTCCTCAGTCAAAGGAAGGCCCAATATCCGTGCGGCTATCAAACTTGACAAATCTTTATCTTCTGAATCCATAACTACAGCGTCTTTTATAACAATAGACGCCCATTACGGCCAAAAGTGATGACAAAATATCGCCATTTTAACACGGGAAAGAATAAAATAAAAGTAGGAAAAGCAAAAAATCGTCTTTTGAAAGATAAGAAGAGAGTTGTTTCAAGGCCCTGTATTTCAAAGTCTTCACCGTATTTACAGAGATATGCAACTGTTCGGCTATCTCCGGCATGGTTTTTCCATCCATACTTAACAGAATAATACGGCGGTTCTGTGGCGACAATCTCCGAATCGCCACAGCAATCAGGTGCGAACTTTCCGCCTCAATAATATGTTCTATGAACGATTCATTGGAAGAAACCTCCATATAATCATCTAAGCTTCTTTCCTTCTCGCCCGAAGCAAAATAAGCCCATTTGTCGATAATCGTATTCCGCAAGATAGTAAAGAAATATTTTTGGACAGACTGCACCTTGCCGATAGTCTTCCGATGTGTCCATAGCTTTACGTAAGCTTCCTGCAAGAAATCATCAATCAGTTCCGGATTGTCTACATACCGACTGGCAAAAGCATAAAAAAGAGCAGAATTATCTTGTATGAAACATTTCATACAAGATTCATCCCACATCGATATATCCAAAGGCAACCCCTTATTCATTTCAATACACCCTTATTTCATCATTCATAACGGTGGCAAAATAAACATATTACAAGTAAAAAAACAACAAATTAAACAAAAAATCTTTTCGAATCCCAACAAAACATCAAGAACACTTAAAAATCGAAAGACAACTGAGCGTCCCCTAACAAATTAAAACTTTTCCGATGATAAGGAGTTACACCATACAGGCGAATCGCATCACGATGCGCTTGAGTAGGATATCCCTTATTCTTCTGCCAGCCATACGCCGGATATGTTTTGCCCAAACCATCCATGTAATCATCACGGTAAGTTTTAGCCAAAACCGAAGCGGCTGCTATCGACAAATACTTTCCGTCGCCTTTCACCACAGTGGTATGTGGTATCCCTGCATAAGGTTTGAAACGATTCCCGTCAATCAACAAATGCTGCGGACGTATCGATAAGTTGCCGATAGCCCGATGCATCGCGAGAAAAGAAGCGTTCAATATATTGATTGCATCTATTTCTTCTGGCGAAACGATACCTACCGCCCACGACAACGCATCCCGTTCGATAACCTCACGCAAACGGTAACGCTGTTTCTCTGTAAGCTGCTTGGAATCGTTCAACGTATCATTCCGATAATCGGGAGGCAAGATGACTGCCGCCGCATAAACAGCACCGGCAAGACATCCACGCCCAGCTTCGTCACATCCCGCTTCAACCAAGTCTTTGTGCAAATAAGGCAATAACATAATTTTAAACACAATTTATTCTACATTCAAATGAACTAACACACATGTCCGCAAATTTCTCACCGACATAAGACTGACTTCCCGGCAAAACAAATAATCTTGCAAGAAATGCAACCGAGATAAAGCAGTCATACAAACACTATTGCAACAAGGTTACACGGCACACTAATGCACCCTTCGCACATTCCCCGCCACGTAGCAACAAAAAAACCGGAATCACTTCAGATTCCGGTTTCTTCAAATATATAGCGTTTACAGAATTATTCAGCTTTGGGGGCTTCCTCTGTAGCAGCTTCAGCAACAGGTGCATCAGTTGCGGTCGCTTCGGCTGCAGGAGCTTCAGCAGTAGCAGCAGCCGACTTCTTCGAACGACGAGTGCGAGTAGTCTTCTTAGCAGCAGTCTTCGCCATGTTTTCATTGTAGTCAACCAGTTCGATAAAACACATTTCTGCATTATCTCCCAAACGGTGACCAGTCTTAATGATACGAGTGTAGCCACCCGGACGGTCTGCAACCTTTACAGAGATTTCCTTGAAGAGTTCGGTTACAACATATTTGTCTTGCAAATAGCTGAACACCACACGACGTGAATTGGTTGTATCGTCTTTCGAACGAGTAATCAACGGTTCAACGTATTTCTTCAAAGCTTTAGCCTTCGCAACAGTCGTAGTGATTCTTTTGTGCTTAATCAAAGAACAAGCCATATTCGACAACATCGCTTTTCTATGAGAAGCAGTACGACCTAAATGGTTAAATTTTTTATTGTGTCTCATTTTTTATTCTTTATCTAATTTATACTTAGAAATATCTGTTCCAAACGACAGATTCAGACTCTCGAGCAAATCATCAAGCTCCGTGAGCGATTTCTTACCGAAGTTACGGAATTTCAACAAATCAGTCTTATTGAACTGTACCAAGTCACCCAATGTTTCTACATCGGCAGCTTTCAAGCAATTCAAAGCACGGACAGACAAGTCCATATCAACCAATTTGGTCTTCAGCAACTGGCGCATATGCAAAACTTCTTCATCGAACTCTTCATTGCCGTCAGCATCTGCCGTTTCAAGAGTAATCTTTTCGTCAGAGAACAGCATAAAGTGGTAAATCAGAATCTTTGCAGCTTCTTTCAGCGCTTCTTTCGGGTGAATGGAACCATCCGTCGTAATCTCCAGCACCAACTTTTCATAGTCGGTTTTCTGCTCTACACGGTAATTTTCCACCGCATATTTGACATTACGAATCGGCGTGTAAATAGAATCGATAGGAATTACATTCACATCAGTGCAGAACTCCCGGTTTTCGTCAGCCGGAACATAACCGCGACCTTTGTTGATTGTAAGAACTATCTGCATAGTTGCTTTTGAATCTAAATGGCAAATAACTAATTCAGGATTTAACACTTCAAATCCGGTCAAATACTTACCAATATCACCTGCCTTAAATTCAGTAGAATTCTCAACGGTAATGCTAACCTTTTCATTTTCGAATTCCTCAACTATCTGCTTGAATCGGACTTGCTTCAGATTCAAGATAATGTTAGTGACATCTTCTTTCACACCAGGAACTGTGGCAAATTCATGCTCAACACCTTCAATGTGAATCGTGTTAATCGCATAGCCTTCCAAGGAAGAGAGAAGAATACGGCGTAAAGCATTACCAACGGTAATACCGAAACCGGGTTCAAGCGGACGGAATTCAAACTTTCCAAATTTAGAATCCGCTTCCAACATTAATACTTTATCAGGTTTTTGAAATGCTAATATCGCCATGAAATTAATTATTATTATTTAGAGTACAATTCTACGATCATGTGTTCTTTTATGTTCTCAGGGATGTCTGCTCTCGCAGGAATATGCAACATTTTACCTACCTTCAAGTTTTCATCCCATTCCAACCAAGGGTATTTGCTGTGATTGAATCCAGCCAATGAATTAGCAATAACTTCCAAAGACTTAGATTTTTCACGAACACCTACCAACTGACCCGGTTTTACAGAGAAAGAAGGAATATTAACCACCTTACCATCTACAGTAATGTGTTTATGACTTACCAACTGACGGGCAGCGGCACGCGTAGGAGCAATGCCCAAACGGAACACTACATTATCCAAACGGCACTCAAGGCTCTGCAACAGAATTTCACCGGTAATACCGTTCTTACGCGCTGCTTTCTCAAACAGGTTGCGGAATTGTCTTTCCAATACACCGTAAGTATATTTAGCCTTTTGCTTTTCAGCCAACATCAGCCCGTATTCCGAAGTCTTTCTACGACGGGTATTGCCATGCTGTCCAGGAGGATAGTTTTTCTTCGACAAAACTTTATCAGCTCCAAAGATTGCTTCACCGAATTTACGTGCAATTCTTGATTTTGGTCCAGTATATCTAGCCATTTTCTTTGATTTAAATTAATTGTTAATCATGAACTCAATTTGTTGCAGCCGCGATTACAGAAAGGAAATGCAATCCATGTTATCTAACAAAATCAAGTTACATTGTTAATAGGTTATCTTTAATAATTATACTCTTCTTCTTTTCGGAGGACGACAACCGTTATGCGGCAATGGAGTTACGTCAATGATTTCAGTAACTTCGATTCCGGCACCATGTACAGTACGGATAGCAGACTCACGTCCGTTTCCAGGACCCTTCACATAAGCTTTCACTTTTCTCAAGCCAAGATCATACGCCACTTTCGCGCAATCCTGAGCAGCCATTTGAGCTGCATAAGGAGTATTCTTCTTAGAACCTCTGAATCCCATCTTTCCGGCAGAAGACCAAGAGATAATCTGACCTTCATTATTCGCCAAAGATACGATAATGTTGTTGAATGATGAATGTACATGCAACTGTCCGTTAGCATCTACCTTCACATTTCTCTTTTTAGCTGCGACTGTTTTTTTTGCCATATCAACAATTATTATTTAGTAGCTTTTTTCTTATTTGCAACGGTTTTCTTTCTTCCCTTACGCGTACGAGCATTGTTCTTTGTGCTCTGGCCTCTTACAGGAAGTCCCAAACGGTGACGTACACCACGATAGCATCCGATATCCATCAAACGCTTAATGTTCAATTGGATTTCCGAGCGCAAATCACCTTCTACCTTATATTCAGCGCCGATAATCTCACGGATCTTAGCCGCCTGATCATCAGTCCAATCTTTCACTTTCAAATCACGATCAATGCCAGCCTTATCCAAAATTTTTGCTGAGCTACTGCGTCCGATACCATAAATGTATGTCAACGCAATCTCACCTCTCTTGTTCTGAGGTAAATCTACACCAACTATTCTTATAGCCATATACTCAATTATTTTTCTGCAAAAATAATAATAAATTATCCTTGACGTTGTTTATACTTAGGATTTTTCTTATTAATAACATACAAACGGCCCTTACGTCTCACGATTTTGCAATCCGGCGTACGTTTTTTTAATGATGCTCTTACTTTCATATCTATATTCTTTTATTTATATCTAAAAACGATTCTTCCTTTCGACAAGTCGTATGGCGACATTTCCACACGAACCTTATCACCCGGTAAAATTTTAATGTAATGCATTCTCATCTTGCCGGAAATATGAGCGGTAATTTCATGTCCATTTTCCAGCTCCACACGAAACATTGCATTAGACAATGCTTCTACGATTACTCCATCTTGTTCTATTGCAGCTTGTTTTGCCATATATTAATTTTCTTTGTTTCTCAACACGTCTTCTATATAATCAAATGATGATAAAATATCAGCTTTGTCTAGTCCTACAGCGACTGTATGTTCAAAGTGCGCGGCACATTTATGGTCGGCAGTGCGGATAGTCCAACGGTCATTCTCCATCACAATCTTCCGATTGCCCAAAGTAATCATCGGTTCTATAGCAATGCACATTCCTTTTTTCAACAAAGTACCTGTCCCTCTCTTCCCATAATTGGGAACCGGAGGATCTTCATGCATCTCCTTGCCGATGCCATGTCCGACAAACTCACGAACCACGCCATACGACTGCGCCTCACAATGCTGTTGAACAGCATAACCGATATCTCCCAAGCGTTTCCCATGAACAGCGTTTTCAATCCCTTTATACAAAGCTTCCTTTGTTGTTTTCAAAAGAGCCTCAATCTCAGGATCAACCTCACCCACACAGAATGTATATGCCGAATCACCGCAATACCCATTCATGTATGTTCCACAATCAATGGATATGATATCTCCTTCTTTCAAAGGAGTGTCATTGGGAATTCCATGCACAACTTGTTCGTTTACCGAAGTACAGATAGATCCGGGGAACGGACCTCCATAAGGATTAGGGAAACCTTTAAAAGTAGGCACTGCCCCATGGTCTCTGATAAATTCTTCAGCTACCTTATCCAACTGTTTAGTTGTGATCCCCGGTTCAATCAGCTTAGCCAGTTCAGCCAAAGTTCTCCCCACAAGGAGATTACTTTGGCGTAACAGTTCTATTTCATCATCAGTCTTTAGAAATATCATATTGAATGCAATTAATATGCGGCTACGCCCGACCGACCTTTGATTCGTCCAGAAGTCAACAGCCCATCGTAATGGCGCATCAATAAATGACTTTCTACTTGCTGTAAAGTATCAAGTACAACACCTACAAGAATCAACAAAGATGTTCCACCGAAGAATTGCGCGAACTCTGCCTGCACTCCAAATATACCTGCAAACGCTGGAAGAATGGCAATAATAGCCAAGAACAACGAACCCGGCAACGTAATACGCGACATAATCAAGTCGATATAATCTGCCGTATTCTTACCCGGCTTGATGCCTGGAATAAAACCATTGTTCCGTTTCATGTCTTCAGCCATTTGACGGGGATTAATTGTCAACGCAGTGTAAAACCACGTAAATGCGATAATCAGGATAGCGAATACCAGATTATACCAGAAACTGGTATGATCAACAAACGCACGCGCTATACCGCTGGCAGAAGCCACATTCGAAAATCCTACAAGGGTAATAGGAATAAACATAATAGCCTGCGCAAAAATGATCGGCATTACATTTGCAGCATTCACCTTCAAAGGAATGTATTGTCTTGCACCACCATATTGCTTGTTTCCGACAATACGTTTCGCATATTGTACGGGAATCTTACGGACACCTTGCACCAAAAGGATAGCAGCGGCAATTACCAAAATCAACACAACTATTTCAAGCAAGAACATGATAATGCCACCTGCTCCCGGAGAGGCAAGGCGGGATACAAACTCACCCGAGAAAGCTTGCGGAAGGCGTGCGATGATACCAATCATGATAATCAAAGAGATTCCGTTTCCGATTCCTTTATCGGTGATTCTTTCTCCCAACCATAAAATAAACATACTTCCAGCAGCCAAAATGATGGTAGAAGTAATAATAAAGAAAGTCCAATCTAATGAAGCATTAAGAGCCGGACCTGCCTGCATTTTCAAGTTGATCAGATAAGACGGAGCCTGAAAAATCAAAATAGCAATAGTCAAGATACGAGTATACTGATTGATTTTCCGACGTCCACTTTCACCTTCACGCTGTAGTTTCTGGAAATAAGGAACTGCAATCGCCAACAACTGAATCACAATGGATGCAGAGATGTACGGCATGATTCCTAACGCAAAGATAGATGCATTAGAAAAAGCTCCACCAGAGAACATGTTCAACAAGGCAAGAAGACCTTCGCTTGTTTGTTCATGCAACTTTGACAACATATCTGGATTGATACCTGGAAGAACCACATACGAACCGAATCTGTAGATTGCAACAAACAATATAGTAATGAGGATCCGCTGTCTCAGATCCTCAATATTCCATATATTCTTTAATGTTTCAATAGATTTTCTCATTGAATCAGAGTTTTACTGCATTACCACCAACGGCTTCGATTGCAGCTACCGCACTCTTTGAAAAAGCATGAGCTTCAACCTCGAGCTTAGTAGTTAAACTACCGTTACCAAGAACTTTCACTAATTGGTTAGAAGAAACCAAACCGGCTTCAATCAAGTCATTAACACCAACCTTCAACAAATTCTTCGCTGCAGCCAGCTCCTGAATTGTGCCGATGTTAACGGCTTTATATTCAACACGGTTTATATTCTTGAAACCAAATTTAGGCACACGGCGCTGAAGCGGCATCTGGCCTCCTTCAAAACCAATCTTTTTCGAATAGCCGGATCTTGATTTTGCTCCTTTATGTCCTCTCGTAGAAGTGCCTCCCAAACCAGAACCCGGTCCACGACCGATTCTCTTTCTTGTCTTAGTAGAACCTGCTGCAGGACGTAAACTATGTAAATTCATATTGCAAAAAGTCTTTATAAATTATTACTCAACAATTGTTACAAGGTGTCTTACCTTTCGAACCATTCCCAGAACAGAAGGCGTAGCCTCATGTTCAACCACTTGATTCAATTTACGAAGTCCCAAAGTATCCAATGTTCTTTTCTGATTGGCAGGAGCACCTATTCTACTTTTTACTTGCTTAATCTTAATAGTTGACATTATCAAACCTCCTTATCCTCTAAATACTTTATCCAAACTTACACCTCTATTTTGAGCTACCATACGGGCATCACGCATTTCGCTCAACGCAAGAATCGTAGCTTTCACTAAATTATGAGGATTAGAAGACCCTTTTGACTTTGCCAAAACATCTGTAATCCCTACGCTTTCCAATACGGCACGCATTGCACCACCGGCAACCACACCTGTACCGGTAGAAGCCGGCTTGATAAATACTTCAGCACCGCCGAATTTAGCCACCTGTTCGTGAGGAACAGTACCTTTCAATACCGGTACACGAGTCAGATTCTTCTTTGCGGCTTCAACACCTTTAGCTATAGCTGCAGTTACTTCGCCTGCCTTACCCAGACCATAACCAATCACACCGTCTTCATTACCGACTACGACAATTGCAGCGAAACTAAACGTTCTACCACCCTTCGTAACCTTAGTCACACGGTTAATAGCAACCAGTCTGTCTTTCAATTCAATATCATTAGTGATCTTAACTCTATTATTAACTGCCATAATTCATTAAAATTTAAGTCCACCGTTACGAGCAGCATCAGCTACTTCTTTTACTCTCCCATGATACAGGTAACCATTACGGTCGAATACGACAGTCGTAATACCAGCTTCTTGCGCTTTCTTGGCAATCAATTCGCCTACCTTAGCTGCTTGTTCCTTCTTCGGCATGGTTTCCATACCCAATGACGAAGCTGCCGCCAAAGTCTTGCCGTTCAAATCGTCAATCACTTGAACGTAGATCTGCTTGTTGCTTCTGAAAACACTCATACGCGGACGTTCCGGAGTACCTGAAATCTTGCTACGTACTCTATATTTAATCTTAATTCGTCTTTCTATTTTTGTTGTCATAATTATACGATTTTATGTGAATTATTTAGCGCCAGCCGACTTACCAGACTTTCTACGAATTTCTTCACCAACAAACTTAATACCTTTTCCTTTATAAGGTTCAGGCTTACGGAAAGAACGTATTTTTGCACACACCTGACCAAGCAGCTGTTTGTCACAAGATTCCAATATAACAAGAGGGTTCTTATTTCTCTCTGATTTTGTTTCTACCTTGATTTCAGGAGGCAACTGCATAAAAATGTTATGTGTATAACCCAAAGCGAAATCAATGATATTGCCATTGTTTGATGCGCGGTATCCGACACCCACCAATTCCAATTCTTTCTTATATCCTTCGGAAACGCCCACTACCATATTATGAACCAACGCACGGTACAAACCATGATATGCATGACGCTGCTTCAAATCATCAAGCATTGCGTTCTCGTTTTCTTTCAACACCACATGTCCATCTGCAATCGTCACATCAATAGCGGGATTGACATATTGACTCAACTCACCTTTCGGACCTTTTACAGTAACTACATTATCTTTCAGAGTTACAGTTACTCCTGCAGGAATAACAATCGGCAATTTACCTATTCTTGACATAGCTTACCCTCCATTAATATACATAACAAAGAACTTCACCGCCTATTTTCAAAGCAGCAGCTTCTTTATCAGTCATTACACCTTTGGAAGTAGATATAATAGCAATACCTAATCCATTAATTACTCTCGGCATGTCTTTGTAGCCAGTATATTTACGCAAACCCGGAGTAGACACACGGATAAGCTTCTTGATTGCGTTTACCTTGTTTACCGCATCATACTTTAAAGCTACTTTGATAGTTCCTTGAGGACCATCATCAACAAATTTGTAATTCAGGATGTAACCTTTGTCAAACAAGATTTTTGTAATCTCCTTTTTCAAGTTTGAAGCAGGCACTTCCACCACTCTGTGCTTTGCACTAATTGCATTTCTCAACCTTGTGAGATAATCTGCGATTGGATCTGTCATAAAATTAATTGTTAAATTAATCAGGACTACCCTGACAATATTTAATAAATAAACACACTTACCAACTTGCTTTTTTTACGCCCGGAATCAAGCCATTGGAAGCCATTTCACGGAATTGGATACGCGAGATGCCAAACTGACGCATATACCCTCTCGGACGTCCTGTCAGCTTACAACGATTGTGCAAACGAATCGGATTGGCATTCTTTGGCAGGCTTTGCAATTTCTGTGCAGCCTCGAAAGCTGCAACAGGATCACCTGAGTTAACAATCTTCTTCAGTGCCGCACGTTTTTCTGCATATTTGGCTACTAACTTAGCTCTTTTTACTTCACGAGCTTTCATTGATTCTTTTGCCATATCTATCAGTCTTTTTTAGCGTTTTTAAACGGTAAACCGAATTCTTTCAACAGAGCATAACCCTCTTCGTCTGTATTGGCAGAAGTTACAAAAGTAATGTTCATACCCAAAATCTTTGTAATGTTGTCAATATTGATTTCCGGGAAAATAATCTGTTCCTGAATACCCAATGTGTAATTGCCACGTCCGTCAAACTTACTTTCGATACCTTTGAAGTCACGGATACGGGGCAAAGCCACACGTACAAGTCTTTCAAGGAATTCGTACATTCTTTCACGACGCAAAGTAACCATCACTCCAATCGGCATTTTCTTACGCAGCTTGAAGTTAGCGATATCTTTACGTGATACGGTTGCAACAGCTTTCTGCCCCGTAATGGCAGTCAATTCGTTGATAGCGACATCAATAATTTTCTTGTCAGCAACAGCCATACCCAAGCCTTGGTTGATAACAATCTTCTTGAGTACAGGTATTTGCATAGTCGAAGAATACTTAAATTGATTCTTCAATGCCGGAGCGATACGCTCTGCATATTCTTTCTTAAGGCTAGCAGTATTACCCATTATTTAATCTCCTCCCCTGATTTTTTAGCGTAACGAACAAATGTTCTTCCATCAGCACTTTCTCTTCTTCCTATACGTGTCGGTTTGCCTGTTTTCGGGTCAACCGGATTCAGATTAGAGATGTGAACAGGAGCTTCCTGCTTCACAATACCACCCTGCGGATTCTTTGCGCTAGGTTTAGAGTGCTTAGATACCATATTGATACCCTCTACCACTGCACGACCTTCTTTTACAAGAACTTTCAACACACGTCCAGTTTTACCCTTATCTTCACCGGAGTTTACGTAAACTATATCGCCTTTTTTAATATGTAACTTACTCATTACTTCACTTTTTTTACAAAATTAAAGTACTTCAGGTGCAAGTGAAACCACTTTCATATTTGCATTACGCAACTCTCTCGCTACCGGTCCAAAGATACGACTACCTCTAATTTCGCCTGCATTATTCAACAAAACACAAGCATTGTCATCAAAACGAATGTAAGACCCATCAGCACGACGGATCTCTTTCTTAGTACGTACGACCAAAGCCTTTGATACTGCACCTTTCTTTATATCACTTGAGGGGATTACGCTCTTTACAGAAACGACAATCACATCCCCTACAGAAGCGTAGCGTCTTCTTGTTCCACCCAAAACACGAATGCAAAGAGCTTCTTTTGCGCCACTGTTATCACATACTGTAAGTCTGGATTCTGCTTGTATCATATTACTTCGCTTTTTCGATTATTTCAACCACTCTCCATCTCTTAGTCTTGCTCAAAGGACGAGTTTCCATAATGCGGACAGTATCACCCATACCACATTCGTTCTTTTCGTCATGAGCATGATATTTCTTCGTTTTCGAAACGAACTTACCATAAATAGGGTGTTTTTCCTTAAACTTGGCAGCAACCGTAACGGTCTTATCCATCTTGTCGCTAATCACAACACCTGTTCTTTCTTTTCTTAAATTTCTCACTTCCATAATAAGACCTAATTATTTGTTGTTGAGTTCTCTCTGACGCAATACAGTCTTCATCCGAGCAATAGTCTTGCGCAAATCTTTAATTTGTGCCGGATTTTCCAACGGAGAGATTGAATGATTCAACACCATTTGGTTATAATTAGCTACTTCTGTCTGAATTCTTTCAACCAATTCTTCGGCAGGGATTTCTCTAATTTCTGCAATCTTCATACCAATCTCAATTAAACATTTTGACTTGCGTCGTAATCACGTCTAACAATAAACTTAGTAGTAACAGGAAGTTTTTGAGCCGCAAGGCGCAAAGCTTCTTTTGCTACATCAAAAGATACTCCTTCTACTTCAATCAGGATACGGCCCGGAGTCACAGGAGCCACAAAACCTTCCGGATTACCTTTACCTTTACCCATACGTACATCGGCAGGCTTACGAGTAATAGGTTTGTCCGGGAATATGCGGATCCAAATCTGACCCTGACGTTGCATATATCTAGTCACAGCAATACGGGCAGCCTCAATCTGACGTCCTGTAATCCATTTTGTCTGCAAGGATTTGATTCCAAAAGAACCAAAAGCCAACTGATGGCCACGTTGAGCATTACCCTTAGCGCTACCTTTTTGCTGTCTTCTGAATTTTGTCTTTTTCGGTTGTAACATAATTCCTAAAATTCAAATTCGTTAGCGATTGTTATTTTTCTTTCTGCGGAAATTCTTGCCTCCATTGTTTCCGTTTCCGCCACGGCCGTTTTCCTTTGTCTGAGTAAAGTTAGGAGCCAACTCACGTTTACCATACACTTCACCACGGCAAATCCATACTTTGATACCCAGCAGACCCACTTTTGTCAAAGCTTCAGCTTGGCAATAGTCGATATCCGCACGGAAAGTATGCAGCGGTGTACGGCCTTCCTTATACATTTCTGAACGCGCCATTTCTGCACCATTCAGACGACCAGAAATCAACACCTTAATGCCTTCAGCACCCATACGCATCGTATTGGCAATAGCCATTTTGATAGCACGGCGGTAAGCGATTTTTCCTTCTACCTGACGTGCGATATTGTTTGCTACAATCACAGCGTCCAGTTCAGGACGTTTCACTTCGAAGATATTGATTTGAATATCCTTATCGGTGATCTTCTTCAACTCCTCTTTCAACTTGTCAACTTCCTGACCACCTTTACCAATGATAATACCCGGGCGAGCAGTACATACAGTAATTGTCACCAATTTCAGAGTACGTTCAATAACGATTCTTGAAACGCTGGCTTTTGCAAGTCTGGCATTCAGATATTTACGAATTTTGCTGTCTTCCAGCAAAGCGTCACCATAATTCTTGCCACCGTACCAATTAGAATCCCATCCTCTGATAATTCCTAAACGGTTGCTTATCGGATTAACTTTCTGTCCCATCTACGCTTAATTTTTATCATTAGTATTTTTAGAATCAACAAACAGAGTCACATGGTTAGAACGTTTGCGAATTCTGTAACCTCTACCCTGCGGAGCCGGTCTCATTCTCTTCAGAGTTACTCCTTCATCAACAAAAACCTTAGTTACATACAGTTCGCCGTCTTCAGCCTTGCGCTCGTTTTTCGTTTCCCAGTTCGCAATAGCAGAACGCAACAACTTTTCTACATCTGCAGCAGCGGCTTTTGAAGAAAACTTCAAAACGCCAAGAGCGCGGTTCACTTCCATACCACGAATCATGTCTACCACCAGGCGCATTTTACGTGGGGAACTAGGCACATTTCGCAATTTTGCAAAATACATGGTTTTAAGGGCTTCTTTTCTCTTTTCAGCCGATATTTTTTTTCTTGCTCCCATTATCTTTCACTTTTTATTATTTCAAAAAGCTCCTGTCCTATTATTTTTTCTTGTTACCGGCATGACCGCGGAACGTACGTGTCGGAGCGAATTCTCCCAACTTATGTCCCACCATGTTTTCCGTAACATAAACAGGAATAAATTTATTTCCGTTATGAACTGCAATAGTATGCCCAACAAAATCAGGCGAAATCATTGAAGCTCTGGCCCATGTCTTAACAACTGACTTCTTGCCGCTTTCATTCATTGCAAGCACCTTCTTTTCCAGTTTTATATTAATATATGGACCTTTTTTTAATGAACGACTCATAATTTTCTCAGTTAAAATCAGTTGTTATTACTTTCTTCTTTCAATTATATACTTAGAAGACTGTTTCTTCGGAGATCTTGTCTTCAAGCCCTTAGCATACAAACCTTTGCGTGATCTCGGATGACCTCCAGACTGACGTCCTTCACCACCACCCATCGGGTGATCAACAGGGTTCATAACAACACCACGGTTGTGCGGACGACGTCCCAACCAGCGAGAGCGGCCTGCCTTACCAGAAGACTCCAACGCATGGTCTGAATTACCTACGCTACCGACAGTAGCCTTGCAAGTACCCAAGATTTGTCTCAATTCGCCTGAAGGCAATTTAACAACACAATAACGTCCCTCACGAGAAGTCAATTGAGCAAAATTACCAGCCGATCTTACTAAAGCCGCACCTTGACCCGGACGCAATTCAATATTATGAATCACCGTACCTACCGGGATGTTTTCCAAAGGTAATGCGTTACCAATCTCAGGCGCCGCATTCGCTCCAGACATCAAAGTGCTGCCTACCTGCAATCCATTAGGAGCAATAATGTATCTTTTTTCACCATCAGCGTAAAACAACAAAGCGATACGCGCCGAACGGTTCGGATCGTATTCAATTGTCTTAACGACTGCTGGAACACCGTCTTTATTTCTCTTAAAGTCGATAATACGGTATTTTCTCTTGTGACCGCCACCGATGTAGCGCATTGTCATCTTACCTACATTGTTACGGCCACCCGTAGAACGCTTACCATACACAAGAGATTTCTCTGGTACCGATGCAGTAATCTCTTCAAAAGTACCAATAATTTTGTGTCTCTGCCCCGGTGTCGTGGGCTTAAATTTACGTACTGCCATCTTCTATTTAAATATTACTATAAAAATCAATCGTATCGCCTTCTTTCAAGGTCACAATCGCTTTCTTGAAAGCGTTTCTGCGACCCTTAATCAGACCGGACTTCGTATAACGGCTCTTGTTCTTTCCTTGATAACGCATCGTGTTTACATCCAACACGGTCACATTATACAAAGCTTCGATTTCACTCTTAATCTCCAATTTGTTGGCTTCCGGACGCACGATGAAACCGAAACGGTTGTTCATCTTATCCGTTATAGCCGTCATCTTTTCTGTAACCAACGGTTTAACTATTATTCCCATATTCCTCAGCCTCCTAATTATTTAATCAAGGTTTCCTCGATAGCTTTCAATGCGTTCTCTGTTACAACAAGAGTTTCTGCGTTCAATACCGAGTAGGTATTCAGCGCAGAAGCAATCGCCAAATTTGTACGCTCTAAATTTCGAGCTGACAAATATACGTTTTTATTTGCTTCCGGCAAAACCATAAGCAACTTCTTGCCTGCCACTTTAAGATTATTCACAACATTTACGAAATCTTTTGTCTTTGGAGCTTCAAACGTGAAGTCTTCAATGACTACGATGTTGTTTGCCTTAGCCTTATAAGACAAAGCAGATTTGCGAGCCAAAAGTTTCACTTTCTTGTTCAACTTAAAGCTATAGTCACGAGGTTTCGGACCGAATACACGTGCTCCGCCTACCAACAACGGAGAATTGATATCACCACGACGAGCACCGCCTCCACCTTTTTGACGGCCTAACTTGCGGGTAGATCCGCTGATTTCACTTCTTTCTTTCGACTTGTGAGTTCCCTGGCGCTGGTTTGCCAAATATTGCTTCACAGCCAAATAGATAACGTGGTCATTCGGAGTGATTCCGAAGATTGCGTCGTTCAAGACAACTTTTCTTCCGGTATCTTCACCCTTGATATTTAATACACTAACTTCCATTATTATTTCTCAATTATTACGATTGAACCTTTGTAACCCGGAACAGAGCCCTTAATCAACAGCAGGTTATGTTCAGGAATTACCTTTAATACTTGCAAGTTGTGAGTAGTCACTCTATCACAACCTTTCTGACCTCCCATGCGCATTCCTTTAAACACTTTTGCGGGATAAGAACAAGCTCCAATAGAACCCGGCTTACGGGCACGGTTGTGCTGACCGTGAGTAGATTCACCTACACCACCGAAACCATGACGTTTTACAACGCCTTGGAAACCTTTACCCTTCGAAGTTCCTACAACGTCTACATAAGGAGCATCGTTGAAGAGTTCTACGGTAATAGTGTCACCTAAATTCAATTCTTCTGAGAAATCTTTGAACTCGGCCAAGTGTCTCTTGGGAGTTACTCCAGCTTTCTTAAAGTGACCCATCAACGGTTTAGTCGTGTGTTTCTCTTTCATTTCCTGGAAACCCAACTGAACTGCTGCGTAACCGTCTTTTTCTACACTCTTAATCTGAGTAACTACACAGGGACCAGCTTCGATAACAGTGCATGGTACATTCTTACCATCAGCACTGAAAACGGATGTCATTCCGATTTTCTTTCCTAATAATCCTGGCATTTCAGCTAAATTTTAATTCATTAAACTTTAATTTCTACTTCTACCCCACTCGGCAATTCCAGCTTCATCAAAGCGTCTACTGTCTTTGCAGTCGAGCTATAGATGTCAATCAGTCTCTTGTAAGAAGACAATTCAAACTGTTCACGTGACTTCTTGTTAACGAAAGTCGAACGGTTCACAGTAAAAATACGTTTGTGAGTAGGCAATGGAATCGGGCCGCTCACAATCGCACCGGTTGCCTTTACAGTCTTTACGATCTTCTCAGCCGACTTATCTACCAAGTTGTGGTCGTAAGATTTCAATTTAATTCTAATTTTCTGACTCATTTTATTTGTTTTATAAATTATACAACGAGCATGAAGCATGAGGGTTAAGAGTCATTCGCTAACCCTCATCGGCTTCAAGCTATTATCTTTATCATACCAAGTCTGCACGACCTTTCACTTCTTCCAATACGGTCTTAGCGATAGAAGAAGATACCTGAGCATGGTGATCGTACGTCATTGATGAAGTAGCGCGACCGGAAGTAATCGTACGCAAAGCGGTTACATAGCCGAACATTTCTGCCAGCGGCACCATTGCTTTCACGATACGCGCGCCCGAACGGCTTGTCTCCATGCCTTCCACCTGGCCACGGCGCTTGTTCAAGTCACCGATTACATCACCCATGTTTTCTTCCGGAGTAACCACTTCCAGTTTCATAATCGGCTCCATCAGAACCGGACCCGCTTTCACACAAGCGTTCTTATAAGCTTGGATAGCACAGATTTCAAATGACAACTGGTCGGAGTCTACTGGGTGGAACGATCCATCTTTCAGCACAACCTTCAACGAATCAAGCGGGAATCCAGCCAACACACCGTTCTTCATGGCTGTTTGGAAACCTTTCTGTACAGAAGGGATGAATTCCTTGGGCACGTTACCACCTTTCACCTCATCGATGAACTGCAGGCCGCCTTGCTTCCAATCTTCGTCAACCGGACCTACAGAAACAATGATGTCGGCAAACTTACCGCGACCACCCGACTGTTTCTTATATACTTCACGCAATTCAACAGTCTTCGTAATCGCTTCCTTATAGTTAACCTGCGGACGGCCTTGGTTACATTCTACTTTAAACTCACGTTTCAGACGGTCGATGATGATATCCAAGTGAAGCTCACCCATACCAGAGATAATCGTCTGGCCGGTCTGTTCGTCTGTACGTACGGTAAATGTCGGGTCTTCTTCAGCCAACTTAGCCAAACCGTTAGACAGCTTGTCCAAATCCTTCTGAGTCTTCGGTTCTACCGCAATACCGATAACCGGTTCGGGGAAGTCCATCGATTCCAATACGATAGGAGCTGTTTCATCGCATAACGTATCACCCGTACGGATATCCTTGAATCCTACACCAGCACCAATATCACCCGCGCTGATTACTTCTACCGGGTTCTGCTTGTTCGAATGCATCTGGAACAAACGGGATACACGTTCCTTCTTGCCCGAACGAGAATTGAAGATGTAAGAACCAGCTTCAATCTTACCAGAATAAACACGGAAGAAAGTCAGACGTCCCACATACGGGTCAGTGGCAATCTTAAACGCCAAAGCCGCAGTCTTTTCGTCTTCGCTCGGTTTACGGTCTTCTTCAGCACCTGTAGTCGGGTTGGTTCCGATGATATTCGGAGTATCCAGCGGAGAAGGCAAGAAAGCGCAGACATAGTCAAGCAAAGTCTGCACACCTTTGTTCTTGAATGAAGAACCGCACAACATCGGCACGATTTCCATCTTCAATGTTCCGGCACGCAACGCACGCAGAACCTCCTCTTCCGTAATGGTAGCAGGATCATCAAAGTATTTCTCCATCAAAGCCTCGTCAAACTCGGCTACTTTTTCCAGCATCTTGTCACGCCATTCATTCGCTTCATCCACCAAGTTTGCCGGGATATCATCTATTTCATAGTCAGCACCCATGGTTTCATCATGCCAATAAATAGCTTTCATCTTAATCAAGTCAACCAATCCCTTGAAGTTTTCTTCGGCACCGATAGGAATAACCACCGGACACGGATTAGCGCCCAACACATCTTTCATCTGGCGGACAACTTCGAAGAAGTCTGCACCCGAACGGTCCATTTTGTTCACATAACCAATACGAGGCACATTGTACTTATCTGCCTGACGCCATACGGTTTCCGACTGAGGTTCAACACCACCTACAGCACAATATGTAGCCACAGCACCATCCAACACACGCAGCGAACGTTCTACCTCAGCGGTAAAGTCCACGTGTCCCGGAGTATCAATCAAGTTGATTTTATACTTGTTGCCGGCATAGTTCCAATAAGTGGTTGTCGCGGCAGAGGTGATAGTAATACCACGTTCCTGCTCTTGTTCCATCCAGTCCATCGTAGCAGCACCGTCATGAACTTCACCGATTTTGTGAGTCAAACCCGTATAGAACAAAATACGTTCCGAAGTCGTGGTTTTACCTGCATCGATGTGAGCCATGATACCGATGTTACGGGTCAAATGCAAATCATGTTTAGCCATTTTAAATCCTTCTTAAATTAGTTATATACTTGATTAGAATCTGAAGTGAGCAAATGCGCGGTTAGCTTCAGCCATACGGTGCATATCTTCCTTACGCTTGAAAGCCCCACCTTGTTCATTGTATGCGTCCAAAATTTCAGCCGCCAATTTCTCAGCCATCGACTTCCCGCCACGTTTACGGGCGAAAGCAATCAGGTTTTTCATCGAAATCGACTCTTTACGTTCCGGACGGATTTCAGTCGGAACCTGGAATGTCGCGCCACCGATACGGCGAGACTTTACTTCCAACTGGGGAGTTACATTGTCCAATGCTTTTTTCCATACTTCCAAAGCCGACTTTTCTTCACCCGGAAGCTTGTTTCCTACCAAGTCCAAAGACTTATAGAAGATTTCGTAAGAAGTGTTCTTCTTACCGTCATACATCAAATGATTTACGAACTTTGACACCTTCTGGTCATTGAAAATCGGATCCGGAAGGATGATACGTTTTTTAGGTTTTGCTTTTCTCATTTTTCGTTTAATAATAATGTTCAGTTTGGGGTTGTACCTTCTTGTTTTCTTCAACGTCTCCTCCAAGACATTTACTCAACCTTAAAGCCTTTCCTGCAAACCAAAACGAATGAATAAATCAGTTGTTACGTCCGGCGGGCCAGATTACTTCTTACCTTTTCCTGCCGGAGCCGCTTGTCCCGGTTTCGGGCGTTTAGCACCGTATTTGGAACGTCTTTGAGTACGTCCGGCAACACCGGCGGTATCCAAAGTACCACGAACGATATGGTAACGTACACCCGGAAGGTCTTTCACACGGCCGCCACGTACCAATACGATAGAGTGTTCTTGCAAGTTGTGGCCTTCTCCCGGAATGTAAGAGTTCACTTCCTTCGAGTTTGTCAGACGCACACGAGCAACTTTACGCATTGCAGAATTCGGTTTCTTCGGAGTTGTAGTGTAAACACGCACGCAAACGCCACGTCTTTGCGGGCATCCGTCCAATGCGGGCGATTTACTCTTATCAACCAAAACCTTTCTTCCTTTTCTTACTAATTGTTGAATAGTAGGCATTTTGTTTGATTTTTAATTATTTATATTATTGTATTTATTTGTTTTCTTCATTCGTAGCCGGAACTATACATTTCGGGCTGCAAAATTACAAATAACTTTTTAATGCACAAACTGTTTTTGCATAAAATTCTGAGAATGATGAAATTTTCTTTTCTTTCCTCTTTCCACAACCCAAAGACAAGGGCAAGATCCGCCCTCCGAATGCGGCAAACACAGATACATTCGGATAGGCAAACCTCGCCCTTTTTGTTATTAACTTAGAAACTGTTTTGAATTTCTACAAAAAATTTTTCTTGCTTGATGCACTCGTTTTTCGTGTGTGCTTTGGGCATTTTTTTTGGCCACCTATGATTATATAAGCGATATCCAAGACTACAGTTCGTCCTTCCCCCAAAAATCTTTTCCATATTCCGAAGGGAAACAAGTCTGATGCCCCCCTGCCGGAATCTCTTTTCCTATACAGGAACAAATAGAGTCTATTTCGTGCCGAAGCTGAATAATTGCTTTTTCCTGGTTCCGGATGCCATTACCGGCCATAACCGCTGTAATCAAAGAAACGATAAAAAACAGCCCCAAGAAAAACAATAAGATTTTATCAAACAAGTTTTCCGGCAACTCATAGCGGAAATAATCCAATATTCTTCGTCTCATTCGCACAGAAACAATTAGAAACAGTTTTGAACTCCTACAAAAAGTTTTTCTTGGCTTGATGTATTCGTTTTCGTGTGTGACGTTTTAATAGCTAATATATATCCATTTTCAAGCTAAACGGATAACGGTAATGCTGTATTCATAATATAAAATTACCAGTTTAAAGAAACCGACGCGCATCACTGCGAACCGGTTTCCTAAGATTACTAATTTAAGTAAAATTGTAGAAACGCTTTTCTACGGGTTTTGATAGAGATATTAAATAGTAAGCTAACAAGAAACGGAGCTTACTGGGTTAAAATGTTCACAAAAGACACTTCGTAAGGCAATAGCCGGAGCCTTATCTTCTCATCCGCGGCCTGCACCTTCTTGCTTTTCACCTGTATCTTGCATTCATCCAGACGTACATCCTTTATCCGGACATCCACCTCTTTAGACTCTTCCGAATCGTTCACTACCATGACGCCCACTTCTTTCTTCCCGTCCGTAGCCGCCAATACATAGATGCCTTCCGGCACCTTGTCCGGCTTTACCTCATAACCCAAGTTATAGAGTTTGCCGAAATACCGGAAGGTATCATAAGCGGGAAGCACCACGAGTTCTCCTTTACTGTTCCGCTTATACAGTCCCGTCCAAAATCCGGGCATGTCCGAGGCATAATATACCGCCCCCGCCAGGTTTTCCGCCGCTTGCATGTGGATGAGTTGTTTGGCATACCAGGCGGCTCCTTGTTGAGTCTGGATAAAATAGAAAGTCGGTGCCCAATTGTACCAGCCATCTTCTGATGAAAGATAGTTCCATTCATTAATGATTACATCTGCATCCAGTTTAAAACGCTTCAAATCTTTTTCCAGTTCCGCAGCCAAGTCTTCAATCGAAGAAAAATCGGAAGCATAATAATGGGCAAAACAATGCTCAATACCCAAATCATTTTCAGACAAGTACTGATAAAATCTTTCCCGCTTGTCTTTATTCCCGATATGAGCAGGAGATATATCCACATTCGGATGTTTCTCCTTTATGTAAAGATAGACTTTCTTATAAAATTCAGCATAAGACTCTAAAGAACCCGCCCAACTTCCTATCTGTTCCGGCTCGTTCCATACTTCCCACATAATGCCTTTATAATGATAGCCGTCACACCATCCATCCTCATAATGGGCAATAATCCGCTCTGCTACCCTTGCCCATTTATCAAAATCTCCCGGAGGCGTATTATTGGCAGTAGCCGATCCAAGATTGAGTACATTCTCCCCCAAACGATAAATAACTTTGGCACCCGTATGCATCGCCGCTTCCAGCAACCGGTCGGTCGCTTCAAAATAATAAGAAGACGCTGACGACTCATCGGCTTGTGCGTCAGGAAAGATGGCACTGACATTTATTGCCCGATTCTGCTTATTGAAATATTCCACATCATGATAACGGATAACCGGTATATTCAAATCCTCAAAATAAGCAGTTGCGTCTATGGTAAAACGACCATTGCCATAACCATACAAAGGACCGTTTCCTATTCCGTTCAATGGCTTGATTCTTGATTTAGTTAAAGAATTAACAGCAATATCAGAAGCAACAAATACGATTTCTCCGCCATCCGCATTACTTGTAAAATCTCCATAATTATCTTTTGATTTACAAGAAACGAGCATAAGAGAAATAATACCCCATGAAAAAAAGCGAATCATTTTTCCCATTCTATCATTATTTCTTCACACCTTGTAAAATCATTTTCAGCCAGCTTCGGCTTTCTTGGGCAGGCATCCCCATGACCGTTGCCCCTGCCGGCACATCACGCGCGACAACACTTCCCGCATTAATTACAGCACCAGCCCCAATCGTTTTATGGGGCATAATTTTAGCACCCGTACATAACAACGCCCCTTGTCCTATTTTTGATCCGCCACAACAAACCACCTGTATATCTAACACACAGAAATCTTCAATGACTGTATCATGCCCAATTATCACTCCTGGCAACATTGTAACAAAATCACCTATTTCCGTATCAGCATCAATTCCTGTATGACAAAATATGATGCAACCTTTTCCTAATTTACGATTTGTTTGACTAAGCGTAAAGGATTTAGACAACAACGATATAAATTCACCATTCTTTTCTTGAATAATGCTAATGTATTTTTGCTTCATTTTCGGATCACCCAAAGCACAAACAAACACATCGTCTTCCTGTATTTCATAATCTTCAACAGAAGATAGAATTGGAGGATAACCTTCAAAACCATCTAAAATATGTTTGTCATCATCCAAGAAGCCTTTAATGACAAAAGTTTCATTGTAACCGATAAAGTCTTCTCTAAGCCCATACAAACCTCGGCCTGTCCCTCTTGCTCCAATAATCAATAGATTCTTCATATACTTGCATTTTTTAAACATTAAACACTTACTGGACAATTTGCGCAACCACCCGTTCCGCTTCTTCTTTTGTCAATCCCGCATACATCGGCAAACAAATGACACTGTCTGCTATCTTGTTGGCTACAGGCAAATGACTTGGAGCAGCACTTTCCAAAGAACGGTAAACCGCCAGATTGCTTATCAACGGATAAAAATACCTTCTGCCTAACACATTCCCCGCTTTCATCTTGGCATACAGTTCATCTCGTGTCATGCCGTATACATCCGCATCTACAAAAATGGGGAAATAAGCATAATTATGCCTGACGTTGGGCATATCGTTCAAATAGGAAATGCCCTTCACATCTTTTAAAGCATCCCTATACCACATTGCCACCTGTCTTCGAGATTCAATAGCCGCATTCGCTTGCTTCAAGTTTATCAATCCGTAAGCGGCACGCATTTCGTCCATCTTAGAGTTTATACCCGGAGCTACAATTTCGGTTTCTCCCGAAAAGCCGAAGTTCCTCAAATAATCAATATACCGTTTCGTCTCTTTATCGTGCATAATCAATGCACCTCCTTCTACCGTATTGTAAACCTTGGTTGCATGAAAACTCAACGTAGACATATCTCCAGCTTCCAACACCGACTTCCCGTTCACTTCTACGCCAAAGGCATGAGCCGCATCATAAATCACTTTCAGTCCATGCTTGTCAGCTATGGCTTGTATCCGTTCCGTATCGCAAGGTGTACCATACACATGTACAGGCATAATGGCAGTGGTCTGTGGAGTAATGGCTTCTTCTATTTTTTCTGGATTGATATTACAAGTCACAGGATCTACATCTACAAATACCGGTTTCAATCCGTTCCACCAAATCGCATGAGTAGTCGCCACAAAGCTATAAGGCGTAGTAATAACTTCTCCCGTAATGTGCAACGCTTGCAAAGCGGTTATCAAAGGCAATGTGCCGTTAGTGAAAAGCGAAAGATGCTTTACCTTTAAATACTCACATAACTCTACCTCCAACTTTTGGTGAAACGGACCGCAGTTAGTCAGCCATTTGTACTTCCATATTTGTTCGAGCGACTTTACCAATTCACTCAAATCGGGTAACAAAGGAGAAGTTACAGTTATCAACTTATCCCGATGTTCCAAGTCAAATCCAATTTTCGAGATATTCATAAGACATATATTTTAATTTGAAAAATCAAAGCGTGACTTCAATCGCATTTTCAAACGAAGAAATATCTTCAAAGCAAACCGGCATACATCCGGCTTCTCCCAGCAATACCAACCGGATAATTCCAAAATCGATAGCCGGAAATCCAACTGGAGCGTATTTTTCACGTTGAAGCATGGCATGAATGACGGATTGTAAAGCTACATCCACAACTTGTTCCACTTCATTTATCACCCATACCTTTTGTGGATCGGCGGAAAGCAACCGTTTCCACAATGCTTTCATATCAGACATTTCCGATAAAGAAACAAGTTCAAAAGATGCACCTCGCAAGGCTTGAGAGATAAAATCCAATACACCTTTCCTCTTTTTATAAACGACAAAAACAGTTAAAGGCAACTGAAACACCAAACGGACATAGATTGCGGCTTCCTCTTTCATTTGTTCTTCAGCCTGGATTTCCGCAATAGCTTCTGCCGATGTTATGCCTCTTTGCTGCATTCGGAAATCTATTTCTCGAATATAATCCTCGGCTGCCTGCTCAATAGAATGAGTATTAAACGGATTTTGTTTTTTCCCCATATTGTATCGTTTCACTCAAAATGTTAATTCCAAAAGTACTTTTATGCGTTCTTCAGATTCATCAAATACTTTATTTCTTCCGCCCGGCACCCAAACGACACTGCAATATAAGAGACGATTCCGGACAATATGCCCCACAATAACTTACCGACATCGCTTCCCACATGTATCCGGGCAAAATATACGCATACACCCATCGCCACTGTATAACCCATCACCGGCAATACATCCTTCACTTGACTCCAAAAACCTATCTTTATCAGTTTTCCTGTATAATAAGTATTCAATATCCAAGCCAAAAAAGAAGAAACGACACCTCCTATGCAAATGGCACGGATGCCAAACGGAAGGGCTACAAGGAGCAGCCCCAACATCAGCCCTTTCTTAATGATTTCCAACCGTAAGAACAAATCGGAACGACCTTTCACCTGAAGCAAGTTTAAATTCAACGCATGAATGGGATAAAGCATAAAGGCGAAACAAAGCAACTGCATGTATTCTACGCAAGGCAACCACTTCTCGGTAATCATCAGCACTATCAGCGGACGGGCGAGTAGCGCAAGCCCCACCATCAACGGAAATACGACAAATGCTGACAAGCGTAACATTTGCCGGTAAACCTTAGCCAACCGTTCATCGTCATTTTGCATCCGACTCAACATCGGCAAAGTGACACGCGAAAGCACCCCGGTCAGCACCGTAGGCGGAAGCGAAGAATAGCCGTATGCCCGTGTGTAATAGCCTAAGCTGGATGCCGCGAACTTTTTGCCTATAATCAGGGTGAACAAATTGTTTCCCAATACATCCAATACGCTCGACAGCATCAGCTTGGAACCGAAGCCAAACAGTTCGCGAAACGAACGCCAAGAAAAGCAGAACCGAAGTTTCCATACCGACCGCCACCAATAAAGCATGCACGATACTACCGCTCCGGCTACTCCCGACCAGGCTATTGCCCATACGCCATAACCTGCGTATGCCATGCCGATGCCCGTGCCTCCTTTTGCCAATGCCGATACCACCGATATTTTTGCCTGTGTCTTGAAATCCATCCGGATAGTCAGATAAGTGCGTTGCACCAAGAAAAAGGCATTGACCACAAAAGGAATGGCGGCTACCTTTATAAGGTCTTGCAACAAGGGAGCCTTGTAGAAAGCAGCAATGGACGGTGCCAAAAGGAACAAGCCTCCGTATAACATTAATCCGACTACAATGTTGAAATAAAACGCCGTGGCTGCATCGGTATCGGTACGGTCGGTCTTCCGTATCAGAGCTGTAGAGAAGCCGCCGTTCATGATGGCATCCGACAAGACTGTAAAAATCAAAAGCATACCCATCAGTCCATAATCGGATGGGGACAGGATACGTGCCATGTAGATACCCGTTACAAACTGGATAACCTGTACGGAAAGGTTATCCGTCAAGTTCCAGAGTACGCCTTTAAAGGCTTGTTGGCGAAGCGACATGATGCAATCTTATAGAAATTATAAAAAAGCCAGCATTCTCTGATGAACGCCTTTATTTTAAGACATATCGATTCATCAACTTTTTGCTTATATACTGACAAACGTATCCGATACCTTTGTACCCACAGTAATCGACAATCATGGGAAGTGTTTTCAAAGTCTTTTTCAAACTTTTATCTTTTCGTATGCAAAACAGGACTAGTTCTCCCAAATAGCCAGCGAGCCATTTCTTGGTGAATTCATTCTTTCTTTTTTGGTAAATCTCATAACTGGTTTCAACTCCGATTAAGACTCGCTCCTTAAAAGGCAAACTGGTCCACACTCCTTTGCCTGAGATACGATACACAGACATGACATCTTTGAAGAAATAGCCTTTGCCATGTTCCAAAACAGAATAAAACAAATGAATATCTTTACATTTCTGAAAAGAATTCAAAAACTTTATATCAATACATTCTTGTCTTATTACTACTGATGCCGTTTGGAAAAATCCGCCGAATTCTGTCCATAACTGCAATGTAAAACTAAAACTCTTATTCCGCAACCGGGGCTGCATTTCTTGTTCTCTAAATACGCCCTCATTTTGTATATACAATTTTATACAATGGCAACATACCGAATAGTCGGGGTGAGCTTCCAAAAAGCCCACTTGCTTTTGTAGTTTGTGTGGATCTATCCAATAATCATCCCCTTCGCAAGAAGCTACATATTTACCTTTTATTTGCGGGTATATATAATCGAGCACTACATTTTTCCCTTTCGAATATTGGTTTTCCGTCTGTAGAATCAAATGGAACAAATCGGGATATTTCTCCTGATATTCCCGGAGTATATCCTGTGTGCCATCAGTCGAGGCATCATCGTGGATAATGATTTCGATGGGGAAATCTACCTGTTGCATCAAGAAACCGTCCAAACATTCCCGGATGTAAGGAGCGTGGTTGTAGGTCAGGCAACAGATGCTGACCATGACACTAGTATTATCCATATATCAAAGTTATTCTATAAAGCTAAGAAAGAAAGCTGCATACCCTGCACGATTACTAATCGTACAGCTTGACGATTACTAATCGTACGGCTTAACGATTACTAATCGTGCAAGCAACGCAGTTATATGCATGTAGCGTAGCAGTTAGTTGCACCTGTTGACGCATATAGTCAGAATCAGATAAGCTTCCCACCGAAAACGCTCAAGAACGTGTTCGCCATAATCTTGAAATCGAACCATAACGAAGCATGGTCTAAGTAAAACAAGTCATACCGCAAACGCCGGAGCATCTTTTCCAATGTATCGGTATAGCCGTTATGCAAAGTAGCATACGAGGTGACTCCCGGTCGCACTTGGTACAACAGCCGATAGCTATTTTTTTGAGAAGACGAAATAAACATACTTTGTATCACAGAAAAAAATAAACTATCTAGAAACAGTTTGAATTTATCGTGCAATGATTTGGGATGAGTTTTTGAGACATTTTCGCTTCTGTGATGAGGAAGATAGCGGGCTATCTGACGAAGAACAGGAGCGAAAAGGACCAAAAAATCGCCCAAAGCACACACGAAAACGGATACATCAAGCCAAGAAAAACTTTTTGGAGAAATTCAAAACAGCTTCTTAATATTAATGCGAATCAAAAATAAAAAAAAAACAGCAGAGCTGTCCTACGACGCATAACCGCCCGTGAATGCTTGTTCAACTCCGGATTAAATAATATGCATCCGAATATGACGGACATTGCCGGATTACAAAAAATCCGCTATCTTTGCATACGTCACATTCCTAAAATACATTGACTTATGGACAGAAGAGAACTCAGCGACAGATACGTAAACCCCTACACCGACTTCGGATTCAAGAAGCTGTTCGGCACGGAAATCAACAAGGACCTGCTCATCAGCTTCATCAACAGCCTCCTGCACGGAAAGGAAGTGGTGAAAGACCTGACCTACCTCAATACGGAGCATTTAGGCACCGGTGAGGCAGACCGCAAGGCGGTGTTCGATGTGTATTGCGAAAACGAAAACGGAGAGAAAATACTGGTAGAAATGCAGCGCGGAGAACAACAGTTCTTCAAGGACCGAAGCTTGTATTACGCCACCTTCCCCATCCGCGAACAGGGACAGAAAGGGGAATGGAATTACAAGCTGAAAGCCGTATATGTCATCGGCATCCTCAACTTCACCTTCGACGAGCAGGGCGATGATTTCTATCACCACGAAGTGAAGCTCATGGACACCCGGAGCAAGGAAGTGTTTTATGACAAGCTGACTTTCATTTACCTGGAAATGCCCAAGTTCAATAAAAGCGAAGAAGAACTGAACGGCATGTTCGAGAAATGGCTCTTCGTGTTGCGCAATCTCTCACGTCTGATGGAACGCCCCAAAGCCCTGCAGGAACGCATCTTCACCAAGCTATTCGAAGCCGCTGAGATTGCCAAGTTCACCAAGACGGAATACGACAACTACGAAGAAAGCCTGAAAATCTACCGCGACTGGAAAAATACCATTGATACGGCAGAACTGAAAGGTGAAAAGAAAGGGTTTAAGAAAGGAGAGAAAAGCGGCATTGAAAAAGGACGGAAAGAAGGACTTGAAAAAGGACTTGAAAAAGGACGGAAAGAAGGAGCAAAGAAAAAAGCAATTGAAATGGCGCAAAGCCTGAAGGCTAAAGGAGTTGCAATCAGCATAATTGCTGAATGCAGCGGATTGTCCGAAGAAGAAATCAACAGCCTGTAGGTTAGTTTGTAAGTTTTTTTAGTTTTTAAGTTCGTAAGTTCTTGAGTTAAGCATAAGAGAAACTTAAAAACTCAAGAACTAAAAAACTCACAAACTTAAAATCACATGCGGCTCCGCTGCTCCTGTCCTGCACCCGTGCCTTTGTACTTGCTCTTGGTGGTATTGAACTTGTAACGTAAGGTCAGCATGAAGCGGCGTCGCGTTTCCTGATCAAAAGTCATGGTACGGCTGCCGCTGAATACGGTGCTCAATGCCGAACTGGAGTTGAACAGGTTGCTTCCTTGCAATTGCAGGCTGAGACGTTCGCCCCAAAAAGACTTGTGCAAACTGACATCGGCACACCAACTGGATTCCTTCTGATGCCCCACCTCGTCGTCACCAGGAGTTATAAACCATACGTCCGCATCCAACAGCACCCCCCAAGGCAAACGGAAATTATTGTTCCAGACAAAATTACCGACCGGATTATTAAAATTCTTCAAACCGTCAGGTGTATCCACCTTATACCATTGCTGGAGAAGCATCAGCGTGAGCTGCGGCGTCCAGATGCCGATAGTGGGAGAAAAACTCAACGTGACATGGAACTGGTCCAAGTCGTACTTGTTGGCGGGGACAAGCAATGAAATAGTGGGTTGATCCTCCGAATAAGCTTCGCATCCCTGCACGATGGCATCACTCTGGTGCGTATAGCGGGCATTGAAATAATTGAACTGGTCGAGCACGCTCCAGTCATATTGGTAACGGGTGAGGAAACGGTTGTTGAACCCGAATCCTTCTCCTTGCGCCTTCTTGGTATAGATGCGCACCACGGCTTGTACCGTAGCGTCATAACGTGCACCCGGATTGCGAACCACCTCTACACGCTTCACGTTATCCGATGAAAGCTGGTCCAGTTCCGAAGCGTTGCGCATCTTGCGCCCATTGATGTAGATTTCAGCTGTACCACTTCCGAATACGTTTACCGTGCCTTCCTCAGCCGATACCCCGGGAAGCTTGCTCAGCAAGTCATTGCCCGTGCCTGCTTTCT
>ULRH01058446.1_pt1 | contig 38196 bp, 39 predicted proteins | sample 1955271 | NCBI WGS metagenome assembly ULRH01 (sample SAMEA4835677, study PRJEB28245) | human gut metagenome | biome: gut microbiome; material: fecal sample | place: Denmark | collected 2008 | reverse complement strand
CCTCCAGTCACATGAAAGTCGACATTATTTCTATTGCCATGGCGTCTGTCCGTGTCCACATGAAAGCCATAAATGCGGCTATGATGCTTCCGATCATGAGCCCTGCCAGAAGATTGTCCGCAAGGCTCTTTCTCCTGGCTCTCTTCTCCCGGATTGCCTGTTCGATCATCATATTTTCGATCACACGTTCCTCGGCTTTTCGTTCCGCATTCGCATTGACAGCGCGGATCATTTCAAGCGTATCTGCATTGCGCCGTTCTTTTTCTGTCATAGCGTTTCCTCCTCCTTCCGCTATCTCTGTACATTTAGCAGCCATCTTCCCTCATGGCCTCCTTTTGGCGTTTTTCATTGAGCCATTCATGAAAGGCTTTAATATTTTCGGGATCCTGATAGAATTTCACGCATTCCCATGCAACGCGGGAAATATAGGGCCTTTCTAAGCGTTCGGTGTCCATATTGTTTCCTCCTTTCTTTTCCGTATAAAGAATCATGAACCCCTTTCACAAACTTGCGTTTACGCAAGTTTGTGGGCAAAAAAAACTTCTTCTACATCAGAAGGAGACATCTGTAAATAGTCACGCAAGGTCTGGACTTCTTCACGGGTAAAGTCACTCTCGCCCGTCATTTTTCTGCGTAATGTCGAGTAAGTTACATTTATTGCCTTAGCGGTTTTCTCCAGATTGGTTCCGTTTTTAATAACGAAATACTTGAACTTGTTTTGATCAAACATTTACATTACCTCCTTTTATCTTGCGTTTACGTAAGTTATTATACAGTGCATGTATTTAGCAGTCAATGCAAAAACGCAAGATTTTATATAAAAATCGTTGAGCATCTTGCATTTATGCAATGTTTTTGATAGTATCCGAATAGGAAGTAAATGATATAAGAGGTGCTCATTATGGATATAGGAACTTTGATTTTTACAAAGAGGAAAGAAAAAGGCTATTCCCAAAAGGAACTTGCTGATAAAGTTGGTGTAAGCGAGGCAACGATATCTCGTTGGGAATCCGGCGAAATTAAAAACATGAAACGAAAAAATGTGGGTATGCTTGCAGACGCCTTGGGCGTTTCTCCCCTCGTATTTATGGAATGGCCTAAAGATACTTCTACAAATTTCAAAGGCAAAGAAAATATGGACGACCTGCCGCCACTAACATACAAGGATGAACGGGATATTGTCCGTGATCTGGAAAAGATGCTTGCTGACATGGATGATAAAAATGCCCTTGCTGCTACTGGCGGAACAGTAGATGACAAAGAGGATCGAGAATTATTAAAGGCGAGCCTGCTCACTTCCATGCAGCTCGCCAAACGCATTGCAAAGAAAAAATTCACCCCAAAGAAATATAGAAAAGACGAAAAAGAATAAGGACTGATACGATGGACGCAAAGAAAAAAGCAGCGTCACTCATTCGCCGATTTCATACAAATAATCCGTTTGCCATCGCTGCGGAGCTTGGTATCCACATTGTGTACGGCAATCTCGGCGGAACATGGGGATGCTGCACCACATATAAGCGAATAAAATTCATTCACATCAACGACCGAATTTCAGAAGCAGAGCAGCGCTTTACCTGCGCACATGAGCTCGGTCATGCTGTTCTGCATCCTGGAATGTCTCTCCCCTATCTACGGGCGCATACTCTCTTCTCTCCGGCCGTGTACGAAAGACAGGCTAATACATTTGCAGTAGAACTGCTTATGCCAGATGCACTCTTACTGGAACATCCGGACTGCTCCCTCGACCACCTCGCCCGCTCCGTGGGCATACCGGCTGGTATGGAGCATCTGAAAAACTTCTTTTCAAAATAAAAAAGAAATGCATGGCGGATTTCCCATATTTCATCCGATTGGAAGCAAAGGTGAGATTTATACCGTCAAATTTTGGCAAGAGAATGGCTGCCTATAAAAAACAGGTATCCCACAAAGCCCACTAATATTAGTAAGGAGTAACCTATTATGTTCTTTGGTCTTTTTAAAAAGAAAAAATCTGATCCTACTCCAGATAACGCAAAATCAGATTCTAAAAATTCTTCCTTTCCCCTTCTTTTAGATGAGCAAAACCTGAATAAAGATTACCGGGAGCAATATCGCTCTGGCGACTTTGCTTTCATAGAAGACTATTTCTATGATTACTATGAAAATAAATTAGAACATTTCTCCGACAAAGTAGATTCCATTATTGATAACATTTCAGATAGAGTTGAACATCCAGATAAAACTTTGTTGAGATTTGATTCTGCTCTCACTTACTTAAATGAAAAAATTTATCCCTTTTTTGAAGAAAAGAGAAAATGTTATGGGGATAAAATTCTATTAGAATATCAGGAATATGTACAAACCGTACAAAAAGCCAAGCAGGATTTTATTACCTACGACTATGAAGAACAACTTGCTGATTATAATGAAATGGTTTTGGAAAAGGCTAAGGAAAAAGAAGCGACTAAGATTATCCTGAGCTTTCTTAGAAAATCCTCTCCGGCAAAACGTGTGGATTTGCTTCGGCAATTCAGCAAAGAGGATCTTCCATATGCAAAAGATGCACTTAATACATTAGTCACTAAGAAGAAAGTTATCATTGGCAGACCGGAAGGAAAAACGACAGGACCACTTTATGTCAGTTTGCCAGTAAAATGACATCTCTATCCAAGGAGGAGAACACTCATGAAAAAAACGATTATTGCATTGGTTGCCGCTGCACTCACTTTCTGCTGCTCTGTCGCTGCACAGGCTGAACAGGGTGTAATCTCTCTCATTGTCGGAGACAAGATTGTTGTAGAAGATAGCCTTGGTGAGTACACCTGTGCGGAAATATATTCTGGCTGGGCATATGATGAAGGCGACATCATTTATGGAGATCTACATTCCTATGGAATGCAGGACTGGTACGACGATACCTCCGGGGAAGAAATCACCGTGTATGTGGACGATTACTGGCAGAATGCAGATCAGGCCATTGACTACCTGCGGAGGTAATAAAATGAGGAAGCTTCTTTTATCTGTTTTCACAGCTTTTTCGCTTCTCTTCCCCATATCATCATATGCAATGACTGCGAGGGTAATCGCAGTCAATCCGGATAAAATCGTAGTCAAGATGGACAAAGGTTCCTATGTAGCAGGTATTCTTACTGACCGGGCAGCCGTTTATGAAGGCGATACTGTGACAAACGTGCAGGACACCTTCGGTCTTCAAAATGGAAAGATAAGAAGACCAGAATAACATTTACCGTCTATGTCGAAGATACCTGGGTATCTCATCAGACTGCGATTGAATATTTTTACACCCCATCTTTACTTTCGAAGGGAAAAAATTCATGAAAAAAATTCTTACTCTCTGTGCAGCAGCTCTTATGATTGTATCCGCTGCCCCATCTGTATCCGCGGCGGCTTACATTGGCAATGTAAACAGTATGATTTTTCATTATGAAAATTGTAGATTCGGCGGGAATCGAATTAAAGAAGTAAACCGGATCTATTTCTCTACACGGGATGAGGCCCTCTCGGCAGGATACCGTCCCTGCAAAGTTTGCAAGCCCTAACCTCTTTACCGAAATAATCCCGAAACATTCAATATAGAGAAAATTATTTTGTCATTCATTAAAGATTGCAAACTATTTTTGAATGGAGGGTTGTGATTCATGGAACCCCAAAATTTATCTCAAGAGTATAAAAAGAAAACCCTTTTAACAGCGGATGAATTAATTTCCCATCTCAAAAAGAAAGGCATTACGTTTAAACACGCTTCAGAAGAAAGTGCTCGTTCATTTTTAGAAGAACATAATTATTTTTTCAAACTGTATGCTTATCGTGCCAATTATGAAAAAATCCTCAATGGGGTTAAGAAAGGTCAATATATTCATTTAGACTTCTCATATCTTCAAGAGCTCTCAACATTAGACTGCCATCTTAGATATTTAATTGTTGAGATGTGTCTTACTCTTGAGCACGCATTAAAAGTAATGTTGATTCGTGATATTGAAGCAAACCCTGACGAAGATGGGTATTCAGTTGTCGCCAAATGGAATACTACGGATCCACGGGGAAAAACTCGCATTCAAAACATTGAATCGCATGCAAAAAGCAGTTATTGCAAAGAATTAATACGAAAGAATCACGGACACGATTATCCCGTATGGGTAGTTTGTGAGATCATGTCCTTTGGAGATTTGTGCAAATTAATTCAGACGTATAACAAGATGTATCCTCATCGTATAGGATTTAATCCTAAACTTTTGACTAATGTAAAAAATCTTCGTAATGCAGCAGCACATAGTAATTGTCTAATAAATAATTTGCGTCCTGATGCAAAAGTTTCAAATACATTACAGGGTACGAAAATTCATCAGGAGATGTCGCAGGTTCACTCCATTTCCAAGCGAACACGAGTTACCTGCCTTTCTAACCAAGTAATATACGATTTTTCTGCCCTCCTTTATCTATTTTTTATAGTTGTCAAAAGTGATCCAATAAAACAGAAAACCTACAGGTCTCTAGTAAAATTATTTTCATATAGAATGCGAAGAAACCAGGAATATTTTATAGATAATGCGTTGATCTGCATGTCTTACCGATTTGCAATATACGCTATATGGCATTTTTATCATAAAAGTCGTTGACAGACGTTCTCGTATCGTGTAAGATGATTGCACGAACAAAAACCATATGGTTTTGTAGGGCGCGAGTCATAAGACAAGCGCCCAATTTTTTTTGCAAAAGAAGTGGCATAAATGTTGATAAAATCTCTTTCGCTTGCGCTTTCATTACCCATCCTACTTTAATTCTTGAGAAAGGAGAATTGACAGGCTTCCACAAAAGTGATAGATTATGTACATGGTATCTGGGGAGGCTTTGAGCCGCAACCTGAAAAAGGCTATGTACATTAATTTGTGCATAGCCTTTTTGCATTATTATGAAACCATTCAAAACCTACGAAGAACAAATAGATATCTTAAAAAGGAAACACCTACTTATTGACGATCCTGAGTATCCGTCAATGGATCCAAAAATATCTTGTATAGAGATAAAAAATCTATCTGGGCAATCGCTTACCTTCGAGCAATATAAAAAAATACGGAAACTATTAATAAATAATAGAGATGATCGTATCAAGAAGATACTTGAAACTTATGGTTACTATAATATAGTCAATCAGTATAACAAACCATTCTTAAATCCAGATGGAACTTATCTCCCGGATATAGATTTTTTTATCCTTTTCAGCCTTCATCAAATAGATAATCGGATAAAAAACATTATTTTCTATCCAATCTTACAAATAGAACAAAGATTGAAAACAACTATTGCATATGAATTTGGAAAAGCATATGGACCATTCGAGGGGGATTCCATGGAAAATTATGTGGAGCCTTATTTAAACCCACAAAATTACAATTCCCATCTTTTGGATAATAGCGGTCAGCCTAAATATCTCAAGCTGATATCCAGATTCCAAAATATTTACTCCGACTCTTCATATCCTCCTTTTAAGCATTACAAGACAAAGCATCATCATATCCCGATTTGGGTATTCATTAACCAACTAACCTACGGGGAATTAGTCCATTTTTACGAGGTTTTAAAAATACAGAAAAATATATCGTCTCAATTTCACTTAACCCCTAGCCAGTTGCGAACTTTAATCTTATTTTTACGAAAGGTGCGCAATGATTGCGCCCATTCATCAAATTTCATAAATCAGCGTTATCCGAAAATAAAAAATGATATTCCCCTTCTTATTCAGTTTAAAGAAAAATTCTCATTTCAAAAAAATAGTCTTGTCCCCAGCCTATTTCTCTTGCTGATTGCATTTAAATATCTGTTATTAGAAGATGACTTCGGTAGAGCTTTAGTGGCAATTAGGAAAAATCTCTTAAAATACATTTTTGATTCCTATATACCGTATGCTTCAGATTTTATGTTTGCAATCTTTCAACTTCACAATCGAGAAGATGCAAAAGCAAAAATGGACTTTTTTGTGAATTGTAATGCCTAACACAAGAGAATTGGGAAGAGATGTACGCCTGACCCCCACCCCGTATTCACGGAGCAGTTTGTGCAGTACAAGGAAAATTTGACAAACTATCTGCCATCGGCAAAGTGAAAACTTCTCATTATTTCAAAATAAAAAAGCTGCATTCATACGCCAATATGAATGCAGCTATGTCGGAAGGTACTACCAATACCGTCCGGCGATGTAATCCACCTCCCAAGGCTGATTACGTATGTATTATACAGCATCAGCCCCTTTTTCAGCATACCAAAGGAGGCTGATTTTTTATGACAAAAAATGCGGTAATCTACGCGCGCTACTCCTCCGATCGGCAGCGGGAAGAATCCATCGAGGGACAGATCCGGGAGTGCAAAGCCTTTGCCTCCACAAACGGTTATGAAATCATCGGAATCTATACTGATCGGGCACTTTCCGCCCGCACGGATCAGCGCCCGGATTTCCTTCGTATGATTGCCGACTCGGACCGGCATATCTTCCAGTTTGTTATTGTATATTCCCTGGATAGGTTCTCCCGCTCCCGTTACGATTCAGCAATTTACAAGAATCGCTTAAAGAAAAACGGGGTGCGTGTTTTGTCAGCAAAGGAAAATATCAGGGATGATCCGACAGGTGTCATCCTGGAATCCCTGCTTGAAGGCTATGCCGAATATTACTCGTTGGAGCTTGCCCAGAAGGTTAAGCGAGGCATGATCGACAATCTTTTAGAAGGAAAGTGGGTCGGTACGGCCATTCCTTTCGGCTACCGAAAAGGAGACGACGCCAAACTGCATGTCGATGAAACTAAAAGGAATGCCGTCATTGATATATTTCAGATGTATGCCGACCACTCACGGATCGTGGATATCATCCGTTACCTCAATAATCGACATTTCACCACCTCGCAGGACAGACCATTCAGCAGGAATAGCCTGAACCATATTCTTGGTAATCCTATTTATACAGGGACATTCCGCTGGGGCGGAGAATCATATAAAGACTACGCCCCGCGGATCATTTCAGATGAGCTTTTTGAGTGTGTTCAAAAAATAAAGACAGGAAGAAAACATTCTAGGACAAGAGGAAAATCTCCGGATTATGAATTGACCGGAAAAATATTCTGCGGTCGATGCGGACTTCCTATGGTCGGTGTATCCGGCACAAGCAAGAGCGGATCTTCGTACTACTACTACAAGTGCTCCGGCCGGACACATGGAAAGAAAAATTGCGATTCCCGTTCAATTCGCCGGGACATCATTGAGAATGCGGTTTACGAAGCTACTGTTTCTATGCTCAAGCAGCCGCAGGCCGTTAAGATCATCACAGAGCAGGCTATTTTAGCACAGAAACGCAGTATGGATGATTCTGAGGTATTGAGGCTCAAAAAAGAAAAGGACGCTCTGGAAGCCAAAATACGAAATATTTCAAAGGCCGTGGCTGCCGGACTTACCGCTGATGAAATCATTGCCCAGGCAAACGAATACTCCCGCCGCAGCAAAGAGCTGGAGACGCTGATCCAGGTGGAAGAATTAAAAGAAAAAACCTTCACACTGACTCCGGAGGCCGTGACCTTCTTTCTTGAAAAGCTGCTCGAAAAGGCAAAATCCGGACAGGCTACATTATCTACTTTCTGGGACTTCATTCGTTGCATAAAAATAAACGGCAGCATAGCTGAAATCCAATTCAACTACACTGCCGTTCCTGCAACGCTCGACAATCCCATTCAAATCAAACTTGATCTGGATGAAGAATGTTCGAACGAAACTGTTCTGGTGGGCCCACCAGGGTTCGAACCTGGGACCAACCGGTTATGAGCCGGTGGCTCTACCGCTGAGCTATAGGCCCGCTTTATGTCAATGGCTGTATTGTAACAATTCTCCCAGTTTTCGTCAAGAATCCTATTCCGACAGACCGGGCCTTTACTGATTCAGGAGATTTTTAGCGGTTTTTTTGAGTTTCGTCAGCGCTTTTCCTTCGATCTGGCGAATCCGCTCCCGGGTCACGTCAAAATACCGTCCGACTTCTTCCAGCGTGCGGGGCTTTCCATCCCGGAGCCCGAACCGGAGTTCAAGAACGCTTCTCTCTCTTTCTGAAAGGCCGCTCAGCATGTCGTCGATTTGTTCCCGCAGAAGGATAGAACCGGCGGCATCATCCGGCGCGACAGCTTTCTGGTCTTCGATAAAATCTCCCAAATGTGAGTCTTCTTTTTCACCGATTGGCGTTTCCAGAGAAATGGGATCCTGCGCGATCTTCTTCACTTCCCGAATCTTCTCCGCATTGACTCCCATACGCTGCGCCAGCTCTTCATTCGTTGCTTCCCTGCCGTTTTCCTGAAGCATCTGCCGAGAGATCCGGTTCAGCTTATTGATGGTCTCGACCATGTGAACGGGAACACGAATGGTGCGCGCCTGATCCGCGATGGCCCGTGTAATCGCCTGTCGAATCCACCAGGTAGCATAGGTGCTGAATTTATATCCTTTGCGGTAGTCAAACTTGTCGACAGCTTTCAGGAGCCCCAGATTCCCTTCCTGGATCAGATCGAGGAATTGCAGCCCCCTTCCCAGATATTTTTTCGCAATAGATACGACGAGGCGAAGATTCGCATCGGACAACGCCTTTTTCGCGCGTTCCGCACGGGCCACTTCTTCCGGCGTCGCCGTGCTGAGACTTCCTGCCTCAATATCCTTCGCAAGGCTGATTTCATCTTCTGCGGTCAGAAGCGGAACTGCGCCGATTTCTTTTAGGTACATCCTGACCGGATCATCGACTCCGACGCTTTCCGCCATATGCAGACTCATCTCTTCATCGCTCAGCGTCTCCTCTTCTTCATCCAGCTTTTCATCTTCTTCGATGTCTTCATCAAGTTCCTCTTCGGAAACGTCTTCCTCTTCCTCACGGAAATCTTCTTCCGCTTCCTGCGCAAATACGCTCTCTTCAAACAGAACACGGATATGCTCTTCATTTAAAGCTTCGTAGATTGCGTCCTGCTGTTTCGGCTTCAGATGTTTTCTTTTGACGAAAAGCACAACTTCCCGATTTGGCAAAAAGCCTTTCCTGCTCTGGTGTTTCTTCAGCTCTTCGATCCACTTCGACAGCGCAGAGTTTTTTCTCATTGTCATATGACATCTCCTAAAACTCAAATGCAGACAAATCCTTCAGCGATCAATTGGCATGCTTTCCCTGAAGGGCTCGGATTTCCCGGCTCAGCCGGATACAGGCGAGCATTTCCTTTTTTGATTCTTCCGGATCTTCTGACGCAAGCCGGTTTGCCCTTTCCGTATGCTCTCTGTATTCTTTCTGCAGCTGGCCCAGCTTCAGAGGCCGCACATATTCCTCCCACGGTACGGCGATCTCATACTCTTCTTTCATCAGAAGCGCCGCCAGATGCGCGACATCCTCTTCATCCAGTTTCTGCTGCACCGTTTTCGCACTCAGTTCACGGCCCTCTTCCCGCACAGCAAGCATCGCTTCTTCCAGCCGCCGGCAAAAAGGAGACACGTATGAGAAATTTTTCATTTCTTCCCAGGAATCCGGGAATACATGGAAAGCCAGGCAATATCTCAAAAAACCTTCTTCCAACAAAATCCGTTTTTTTGATTCTCTGGTCTCCGTCTCTTCCGTATGCTCCGCAGCGGAAATATAAACAGGCGAATGATTCTTTTTCACATAGCGCACGGCTTCGCTTCGGATGAGTCCTTCGTCCAGCCGCATAGCCTGCGCCATTTTTCGAATGAAGGAATTCATCAGGAAGGAATCGCTCCGCGCCGTCAGGACAGCAAACATTTCCTGAAGGATATGCTGCTGCCCCTCCAGAGACGTGGCGTCGTACTGCTTCAGCAGGGCCGCCAGCAGGTAATCCAGCGCAGGCTGCGCCTGGCGGACGGCTTCCAGGTAGGCGTCTCCGCCGTGGAGATTGACAAACTCATCGGGATCCTTACCTTCTCCCACTCGGGCCACGCGGATCTTCAATCCCGCCTGCCCGGCGATCTCCAGAGCGCGGCGGGTCGCATTCTGTCCGGCCGCATCCATGTCATAGCTGAAGATCACTTCATCAGCATATCTCTTCAGCAGCCTGGCCTGCTCGATGGTAAATGCAGTCCCCAGAGAAGCGACTGCGTTCGTCACTCCGTGCGCATGGAGCGATATCGCATCCATGTATCCCTCCACCATGATTACCTGCCGGGTCTCTTTAATCTTCGGCAGAGCCTGATACAGCGCAAAAAGCAATTTTCTTTTATTGAAGATCGGCGTCTCCGGGGAATTCAGATATTTCGGCTTACTGTCATCCAGCACCCGACCCCCGAAAGCGACCGGTTTTCCTTTCAGATTCAGAATGGGAAACATACAGCGGTTGCGAAACATATCAAAATATTTCCCGTTGCTGTATCCCACCAGTCCCGCCGCATTCAGCGTCTTCGGCGAGATCTGTTTTTTCTGCGTAAAATCCCGAAACAGCCGATCCCATGCGGGCGGCGCAAACCCCAGTTTAAACCGCTCGATCGTCTCGCCGGATAAATGGCGTTTTTGAAAATAGGCCCGCCCGGCCTCGCCCATCCGCGTCTTAGTCAGACAGTTATGAAAATAATCGGCAGCCAGCCCCGCCGCTTCATACAGCGCGGCGATCTCCGCCTGCTTCACCCGGTCTTCTTCCGTAAATTCTTCCTGGGGAAGCTCGATGTGCGCCATTTCCGCCAGATGCTCCACCGCGTCGGGAAAAGATAAATTTTCCATCTTTTCCACAAAGGTAAAAATATTGCCCGACGCATGGCAGCCAAAACAATAGTATAGTCCCTTATCCGGGGAAATAGAAAACGACGGTGTCTTTTCGTGGTGGAAAGGACAGCACGCCCAATACCGGTTTCCTTTTTTCTTGATCGGCACATACGCTCCGATCACATCAGCAATATTGATGCTGTCCATAATTCTCTGAAGAAAATCCTGTCCAAAACGTCTCATCACTCAGTCAGTCCTCCGCAGAGTAAAACAGCCCGCTGAAAATCAGTTTCTATTTGGCGCCCGCCGCGTTCGCGGTCAGCTCTTTCCAGCGCGCCGTCAGCAGCTTCACATATTTGACCGGATCCAGGCCAAAGCTGCGAAGGACATAGCCATCGCTCGCTTCCACAAGCAGGGTCTTTCCTTCATCGGTCACGCCGAAATCAAGCGCATACCCGCAGGGCGCGCTTTTGAATGCCGCGACGGCGTTTTTCATGACCTGCGTATCCGGAAAAACATCCCACTGCCCGGCATACGGCGTCAGCCCGATAATCTGCCCTTCCAGGACCCACAGACGCCATTCGGAAATAAAATTGACTTTTTCACTGCACCAGACGGCAACGTCTTCCAGTCCGCCCCCCAGTTTGATCAGGTCTTCCGATTTATCCAGAACCGTCCCCGTGAACCGTTTGACGTCCCATACCGGTTTCACAAAAACATGCCAGCTGTCCGCATGGCTGGTAATGGAAAAAAGCGTTGATTTCCAGATTTTCCTCCCCAAAAAGGAACGGAGCTCTTCCGGATAATCCATGGGAACCAGCCGAATCCCCATTTTATCCATGACGACTTCCACATCATCCAGTGTGCCGGCGATCAGATCTTCCGGCTCGTTGTCTTCAATCGAATAAACGGCTTTATACGTTACTGTAGGAATCCCCAGTTCCGCGCATCCCGTGTAAACATCAAAACAATTTTGATTAAAAAATTCCCCTGTATGTCTGATCCGGATATATGCTTTCATAAGGCCACCTCATCGATGTATGATGATAGATTTTAGCGATATCCTTTATTATATTAAGAATTTAAAAATTTTGCAAACCGAAAGGCTTTTATGGCGCCTATCAGCACAAAAGCGACTAAAAAAGGAGCTCTTCAGCTCCTCTTCGATTCAGCCGCAAAAATAGGCGTAAGAAACGGCTGCCACGACAAACCGATAATAAGCGAATCCGGACAGCGTGGATTTATTCAGAAATTTTAAGAACCACAGGATGGAAACATATGCAACCGCAAAGGATGTTACAAATCCGACGGCGAGTATCCCGAAATCATTCAGCGACAATTTTGACGCGACCTTAATCAGATCGTAAGAGCAGGCCAGGAACATGAGCGGCACCGCCATAATAAAGGAAAAATCGGCAGACGCTTTTCTCGAAATTCCCAGGAACAGGCCGCCGGCGATGGTGCTGCCGCTTCTGGAAAAACCAGGCCAAAGCGAAAGGCACTGGAAAAGCCCGATCTGCAGCGCTCTGGCCGTAGTGATCTGATCCACATCCTCAATCGTAAATTCCCTGCGCATCTTTTCTGCGACGATCATAAAGAGGCCGCCGATCACCAGACCGATGATCACGGTCTCCGGCCCGAAGAGATATCCTTTGATCAGCCCGTGGCAGAGCAGCCCCATCAGGCAGGCCGGAAACATGGCTACGGCAATATTCAGGCAGGAGGCCCCCTTTGTACGGAACCAGTTTTCTCTTTTCACCATGTGGAGAAATTTTTCCCGATAGACAAGAATCACGGAAAGGATAGCGCCAAACTGGATAAATACATCAAATACGTCGGCCAGCTCGCCGGTGAATCCAAGCACATTTCCCGTCAGGATCAGATGGCCCGTGCTGGATACCGGAATATATTCCGTCAGTCCCTCTACGACGCCCACGATAAAAGCACAGAAATATTCGTACATACATTACCCCTTTAACATATTTTCTCTTTTCAACTGTTCCAGAACCAGCGCGTCCGTTTCAAATGCAAGCGGCGGCAGCTGCGAAGCCGAAAAAAAGGCAGCTTCCGCCACATCATCGCCGCCGCGGCAGAATCCGCCGCATACGCGGGTCAGAAACCAGATCCCCGTGGAATGCGCCGTCTTTTCATGAAAATTGGAATAGGCCGCATATACAGCGCCCGGCATGATCCAGAATCCTGTCTCTTCCCGCATTTCTCTCACGAGCGCCTGCCGGATGTCCTCATTATATTCGACATGCCCGCAGGGAATGCACCACCGGCCCGCAGAAGTTTCCCCTTTTGCCCGTTTCCCCAGCAGGATCTCTCCCTTCGGGGATAAAATGATACCGGCCACCCCGGTGATCGGATTTTCATAACTGATGCGCCCGCACGTTTCGCAGAAGAGCCGGTATTCTCCCTGAAGCAGTTTCCTCGTCAGCAGACCACCGCACCAGGCGCAGTGCGTCTTTCCGGTTTCATCCATGATCTTTCTGCGCTCCGGCATTCTCAGCTCTCACTCGCGCGATGCGGTCAATCGTTTTTTGAAACGGATTGGGAATCTGAGGATTTTTCATGGTCACGATGCCTCTGACGGTCTTCGACGTTCCGTCGATATAGAAGATCAGTACCTGCCGCTGGTCTTTTGAGAAATAAATATAGGCGCACTGCGGATGCTTTTCCGACAGATTCATTTCGATCTTATGCGGACGGCCGTATATGGCTTCGACCGTGGACAGCTGGTCGCCAATCGATACGCCCCTCCGCGTCATCATCTCCTGCCCGGTCAGGAATACGGAAGAGATGATCTTGCTGCCGGAATCCATCCTTACGGCAAATCCCGGATAATACCAGATTTCTTCTTTCGGGTTCGCCGCCTTTTTCTCCCAGACCATCCATGGATGTTCCGCAAAGACCGCCCCAATCTCGTAACCGGCAAGCCTGAAATCCCGTACGTCCATTACGGTCCTATCCTGCTCGGACAGCCGATCGGCTGTTGCCTTTTCAGCTAAAGAAGATGTCACGCCCGCCACACGGTCATTAGAAATGCAGAAAGAAAGCGTCTTCTTTCCCGCCACGTAAACGAGATAAAAAGATTTCCTGCTGCCGTCCCAGGCAATCTCCGACGGCGCGCCGTAGGTGCGGATCACATTTTCTCTAGTATCCCCGGGGCCGATCCCTCTGGAAAGTTTCACTTCTGCCGAGTCGGTATAAATATCAGCTGCTCCCCGGGGCAATGCCCTTCCATTATCGGAAAAGGTGCTGTATTTCCCGGGTATGTCTCCGACAAACCGTACGGTCACGTCTTTCCAGCGGCATTCGTCAAAAATATTTCCCCGACTCACAGATTCCGGCAGGCCTTTCTTCCGCACTGCGTCCGCGAAAGAATCTCCCGGAGCAACGCCGCCGATCGTCAGATCCGCTTCCGTGAGCGCATCATCCCGCAGTCCGCTGATGAATTCCGGCGCCGCAGGCGGCTGATCCGGAATCACGGCCTCCGTTTTCGCTTCTTCCTGCGCCTGCGCCGCATTCCCGGCCGTCAGCGGACAGAAAAGCAAAAATAACAGGGCGGCATATCCGCGATAACTCATATTTCCTCCATGATATTTCAAGATGTATTCCGCCAAAGTGATTCCCTACCATTATTACCGCCCGCCGTTGGGCTGTCAAGCATTCCCGCGGAATGTAACACATTCTTTAACCGGCAGTAAAAAAGCGCTGCACAAGAAATCTTATCTTTCCCGTGCAGCGCCGCTTTATCGATATTTACTTTTTCTTATGTCTCGCGACAAACCGTCCGATGCGCTCCAGCGCTTCTTTCAAGTCTTCCCGGCTCGCGGCATAAGAAATACGCACATGGCCGCGTCCCTGCTCGCCGAAACAGCTGCCCGGCACCACGCCGACCTTTTCTTCCCGGATCAGCGCTTCAGAAAATTCCTCATCATCCATCCCTGTGCAGGTGATATCGGGGAAAGCATAAAATGCCCCTTTCGGTTCAAAGACCGGCAGCCCCATGCCGCGCAGTCCTTCATACACCATGACCCGCCGCGCCGCATATTCTTCGCACATGGCTTTCACATCTTCATCGCACTGTTCCAGCGCCGCGATCGCCCCATACTGGCTCGTAGCCGACGCGCAGAGGATCTCGTACTGATGCACTTTGAAGATCGATTCCACCGCTTCCTTCGGCGCGCAAAGATATCCGATGCGGAGCCCTGTCATGGCATAGGACTTGGAGAATCCGTTCAGCACGATCGTCCGTTCCTTCATGCCCGGCAAAGAAGCCGCGCAGACATGTTCCCCTTCGTACGTCAGATCACAGTAGATCTCATCAGAAATCACGATCAAGTCATGTTTCACGGCAAACTCCGCAATTTTCATAAGTGATTCGCGATCCATGACGGTGCCTGTCGGATTATTCGGATATCCGATCAGCAGAATCTTCGCCTTTTCCGTCACTTTCTTTTCCAGTTCTTCGACCGTCAGACGGAAAGAGTCTTTCTCCCAGGTCGGGACGAGAACCGGAATGCCTCCGGAAAAGCGGACGCACGCCGGATATGCCACGTATGCCGGGTCCGGAATCAGCACTTCGTCACCGGGATTCAGCAGTGCCGTCATAGCGATGCTGATGGCTTCCGATACACCTGCCGTCACAATGATCTCCGACGCCGGATCATACTCCACATGATATCTCCGGCTGAACAATTCAGCGATATCCCTGCGCAGCTCGATCAGCCCCAGATTGGAAGTATACGATGTCTGTCTGGCATCGAGGCTTTCTTTGCAGGCCTGAATCACCTTATCCGGCGCGGCATAGTCCGGTTCCCCTACGCCGAGGGAAATCACGCCTTCCATGGTGTTGGCCAGATCAAAAAATTTACGGATCCCCGACGGCGGGACCGATCTCACATTTTCTGAAATTTTCTCGCTCCAGTTCATTTTTCTTCCTTCTCCTCCCTGACTACAGCTTCGCCCAGTTCTTCACAACTCTTCACCGCTTCTTCATCGGGATATCCATAGGCCAGAACGGGACGGGCCGGGAACACCGCGCCGGCAAAATGAAGCTCTCCTTCCCAGGAATTCAGCCAGGCGCCCCTGCTCCATCCGCAGGAACCGAAAATGCCCATCCGCTTTCCATGCAGAAAATTTTCCAGTTTTCTGCAGAAAGGCTTCATCTGCGCTTCCTCTATGACTTCCACGCCCCAGGCAGAGCAGCCCAGGAGGATATAATCGTAATTTCGCCCTATATCTTCCGCATCCACATCTGCTACCGGAGCGAGCAGCACTTCTGCTCCCGCTTTTTTCGCTCCAACCGCTACGGCTTCCGCCATGGCTTCTGTATTCCCCGTTCCGGAATAAAATATGACCGCCGCTTTTCCCGCCATTGTATCCGCCTCGCTCTCATTGCCGATGAATTGTAAAAGAAGAAGCGCTCTCTTCAACAGAACGCTTCTTCTTTTATCTGCTATTATGCATTGGCTACCGTTTCGCCGAGCTTCTTGCACGCTTCCAGCGCTTCATCATCCGGGTAGCTGTATGCTTTGACCGGATCAGCTGCCAGCGTTACGCCTGCTTCTTCCAGACGGGCTTTCCAGTTTTCAATCCAGTCGCCCTGATTCCATGCATAGGAGCCGAAAATAGCAACGGTCTTGCCGGGCAGGCTCGGAAGAAGTTCCGCGAAGAACGGTTCAAATTCATATTCTTCCAGTTCTTCATTGCCCATCGCCGGGCAGCCCAGAATGATGTGGTCGTAAGCCGCGGTGTCTGCCGCAGTCGTGTCGCTGACAAAGCTCAGCGCCGTTTCCGCGCCGGCGTTCTTTGCGCCTTCTTCCACAGCCTGTGCCATTGCTTCCGTGTTGCCGGAGCCGGACCAATATACGATTGCCACTTTTGCCATAATAAAAAGCCTCCTCTTTTTCTTCGAATCATTGCCGATTCTTTCTTATCTAATATTACTTAAGAGCTTTTCCGTTGTCAATTTGAAAGAAAGGATTAACCCTTTTTCAAGAACTCCTCCAAAATATCCTTATCTTTGAAGAACGACCGCTTTTCGGCCATTTTTGAAAGGGCCGCCGTCAGTTCCCTGTGCTCCGCATCTGAATTGATGATGCCCAGAACGACGCGGAAACCGCTCACCTGCAGAATCATGTGGTAAGCTTCTTTGTAAACGACCCCGTTCTCTTCTGTCGTGATTACAAAAGAGCCTTCCCAACGGGGATGAGACCGGTCGTTTTTGCGGACCAGCGGGGAATTTCCCTCGTAGACCGCGCCTTTCTCCTTGATCTCCTGGATCAGATGTTTCGCAATCACATCCATCTGTTCCGCAGGTGATTTGTTCCGGTAAGCGGTCTCCCCCTGTTTCAGGAGATACTGCAGACCGATCACATGGGAAGACGCCCAGCCGTAGGAGAAATCCGGACCGTCCGCGTAGGTCATCGTGTAAAATACGCCGTCCAGTATGCCCTCTCTGGTCAATGTCCAGCGGATGCCCCCGCTTTTCATAAAAGGCAGCGCCTGCTGCTCCCCTTCATAAAAAGTCACGTGCTCCGGCACTTTCATTTTGCCGATATAAGCCATATTCCATGTATCGGAAGCTCCTGCGGGAAACACGGCCGCAGCCGTCAGCCCTGCCGCCAGCGCAGCAGTTATCCAGCGCTTTTTCATATTACCCCTGCCTGCTCTGCATCTTTGCCCAGGAATCTTTCAGTCCCACAATCCGATTGACGATCAGCTCATCATCGCTCGTATCCTTATCGATGATGAAGTATCCCTTGCGGAGGAACTGGAAACGGTCGCCGATATGATAATCGCGGATGGCTGGTTCCGCCTTGCCGCGGAGCACGGTCAGCGAATCTTTATTGATCTTCTCCATAAAATCCCGTCCGTCGTCCTGATCGTCCGGCGAAATTAGATAATCATAGAGACGGGCCGTCATATCCACAGCCGTATCCGCGCAGACCCAGTGCAGCGTCCCTTTGACTTTGCGGTCCGCTCCCGGCGACCCGCTCCGCGTATCCATGTCGCAGGTGCACCGGATCTCGACGATATTTCCCGCGTCATCTTTGACGACTTCATCGCACCGCACGATATACGCGCCTTTCAGGCGCACTTCTCTGCCCGGCGCCATGCGGAAGAATTTTTTGACCGGCGTTTCCATAAAGTCTTCCCGTTCAATATACAGATTACGGCTGAACGGCACTTCACGGCTTCCCATTTCTTCATTTTCAGAATTATTTTCCAGCGTCATGTATTCGATCTGCCCTTCGGGATAATTGGTAAGAACGACTTTGACCGGATCAAGGACAGCCATGATCCGCGGCGCCTTCCCTTTCAGATCTTCCCGGATACAGTGTTCCAGCTGGGCGATACTCACTACGTTATCCGCCTTGGCCACGCCGATCTGATCGCAGAACATGCGGAGCGATTCCGGCGTATATCCTCTGCGGCGTATCCCGGAAATCGTCGGCATGCGCGGATCGTCCCATCCGGAGACCACCCCGGCTTCCACCATGCGGCGCAGCTTTCTCTTGCTGGTGATCATCGTCGTCACATTGAGGCGGGCAAATTCAATCTGCCGCGGTTTTTCTTCCCCATCAAACGCCTGCAGGCACCATTCGTAGAGCGGACGGCGTTCCTCAAATTCCAGCGTGCAGATCGAGTGGGTAATCCCTTCCAGCGCGTCTGACAAAGGATGAGCGAAATCATACAGCGGATAAATGCACCATGTGTCTCCCGTACGGTGATGTGTCGCATGAAGGATACGATAGATCACGGGATCTCTCATAACTATATTCGGCGACGCCATATCGATCTTCGCGCGGAGGACTTTTTCGCCGTCGGCGTACTTTCCTTCCTTCATCTCCTGGAAAAGTTTCAGATTTTCCTCGATGCTGCGGTTGCGCCAGGGGCTCTCCTTGCCGGGATGCGTCAGATCCCCGCGGGTGCTTCTGATCTCCTCACTGCTCTGATCATCCACATAGGCCAGTCCCATACGGATCAGCCGGCACGCAAATTCATAGAGCTGCGGGAAATAGTCAGACGCAAAATGCACTGGTTCTTTCCACTGAAAGCCGAGCCACTTTACGTCCTCCAGAATCGAATTGACATACTCCACTTCTTCTTTCGTCGGATTGGTGTCGTCAAAGCGCACGTTCGTTTCACCATGATACTTTTTCCCGATGCCGAAATTCAGGCAGATGCTCTTCACATGTCCGATGTGAAGGTAACCGTTCGGTTCCGGCGGAAACCGGGTCAGCACCCGGCCGTCCTTATACACATGGTTGGCGATATCTTTATTGATTTCCGCCTCGATAAAATTGGCCGCTTCTCTCTTTTCTTCCATGATCTTCTCCTTTATCCGCCCTCCGGCATAAGCCTCGCAGAAGCGCCGTCCGCCGACAGGTGTAAATTTGATTTTATTTTAGCACACACGCGAAAAATGCGAAACAAATCCGATACGCCTTCGCCTTCCTGTCCGGCACGAACCGCTGGTTCTTTATACCCGTACATGCGCATGTGGTATAATTTAAACAAATAAAAAAGAAAGAAGGACTATTATGCAGAGACTGATCACATACACCTATGAAGGGCTCCGCCAGTGGGGCGTGCTCGCACCGGACGGACAGTCCATTTATCCCGCTTACGATCTGGAAGAAACGTACTACATCCCCCTTGCCGAAACGTTGGAAGAATTTATCGAGACCGGCGAAGAAGGGCTGCTGAATCTGGCCAAAATGCTGGAAAGCAACAGCCGGGATCACAGCGTAGAGCCTGTGGCGCTTTCCGACGTCCGGCTGGAAGCACCTTTTGTCCCGCGGCGCAATATCTTCTGCGTTGGGAAAAATTATCAGGAACATGTGCGGGAATTTGATAAAGATGCCGCCGCAAAAAATCCTGCCGTACCGATTTTCTTCACGAAAGCCACCACATCCGTCATCGGCCCGAACGAAGAGATCGACAGCCGCCCCGACGTAACGTCTCAGGTCGATTATGAAGGCGAACTGGGCGTCGTCATCGGAAAGCAGGGCCGGGACATCGCTCCGGAAGACGCCATGAAGTATGTCTACGGATATACCATCATCAATGACGTCACCGCCCGCGATCTCCAGAAAGCCCACGCGCAGTGGTTCCGCGGCAAGAGCCTTGATACATTCTGCCCCATGGGACCGACGCTCCTCGTCGGCGGCTGGCCGGCACCGTTTACGATCTATACCCGCGTCAACGGTCATCTCCGCCAGGAAGGCAGCACATCCGACCTGATCTTTTCCATTCCGAAGCTGATCTCCGTACTGTCCGCCGGAATGACGCTCCTTCCGGGCGACGTTATCGCGACGGGCACGCCGAAGGGCGTCGGCATGGGGATGAATCCGCCGGAATTTCTGAAAAAAGGCGATGTGGTAGAAATCACAATCGATCCGATCGGCACACTGAAAAATCCGGTCAAATAACGGAAGCACACAAAAAACAGGAGTCATTCTCCTGTTTTTATTTTGCCGTTTTATAAATTGTAATTTCCAGCGCGTCTCTCTCGGTCTCAATGCGGGCGCAGCCTTCATGAAGCGCCGGCTCCGCCGACCACCGCACACATCCGCCGAAAGCCGCCTCGGCCTGCCTTTTCGTTTCTTTCCGATAGCCTGTCATTTTGGAAAAATCCCGCGGATGGAAGGATATCCGGCAGGACGTGAACGGCCGGAGCCGTTTCAGCGCCCGGAAAAGGAAATGCCTGGCCAGGTACTGATCTGTCAGCTCCCCCATTGCCGGATGATACGGCCCGCCGGCCAGCGAATCGCCTGTATCCAGCTCTTCCGTCGCCTGAAGACCTGTCCGGATCACGGGGATCTGATGCGCTCCGTACCAGTTTTTCAAAAACGCACACCAATATACCGCCTCCCGCACAGAGAGCGGCGTATATTCCCCCTTTTGGTATAGGCGGAATAATTTTGTTCCCCGCAGGATCAGCGCCGGATAGAGCCGCACAAAATCCGGCCGGAGCGCCGCGCCTCTCCGCGCTGTGCGCCGAATAGACGCTACGGTCTCTCCGGGAAGCCCCGCCATAAACTGCAGGCCGACGCCGAATCCGTAAGCCCGCAGGAGCCGGACGGCTGCCTCCACGTCCCCCGCCGTATGGCCCCGCTCCGCCTGCTGAAGGATTTTATCATCCAGACTCTGCGCGCCCAGTTCCACAATGGATACGCCCGCGGCTTTCAGCAGGCGCAGGACCGCATCGCTGATACAGTCGGGCCTCGTGGACAGCCGGATGCCGCGGATCTTCCCGGCCCGCAGCGCCTTTTCCGCCGGACGGAGAAGCGCTTCCATGACCGAAAGCGGAAGCGCTGTGAAAGAACCGCCGTAAAAAGCCGCTTCCCAGTATCTTTCGTCCCGCGCTGATGACAAGTACCGTTCGATTTGCCGCTCCACATCCTCCGCCGTTACCGGCGTCGTCTGCCCTGTGATCCGCACCTGATTGCAGAAAACACACTGATGCGGACAGCCATAGTGCGGAATAAACAGCGGAATGATCGAATGCTTCATCTTATTATCCCTGCCTGAAAGAAAAGCGGGCCTGACGCCCGCTCCTGTTATGATCATTCTTTCCCCTGACTGCCCTGCGCTTCTTCCTCATCGGCTTCTTCCAGTTCGCTTTTTTCATTCAGCGCCAACACCGTCAGAATATCGTGCCGTGTAATGATCCCCACCAGCTTGTTCGATTCCGAAACGACGGGAACCGATTTCAGATGCTCATCCACCATAAGCGTAGTGATCACGCTCATTTCCGTTTCCGGAGTCACGCACCGGACTTCTCTCGTCATGATCTCCGACGCTTCTGTCGCGAGAAGCTTGCGGAACGATTTTTCATACCGTCCGTATCCGCAGTAATACAGCGTCCCGCCGAGAATATCGACATACTGGGGAATATAGGGCCGTACTTTTTTATACAGAAGATCGCCTTCTGATACGATGCCCAGCAATGTATTGTCTGTATCTACGACCGGAATGGCGCCGACATTGTGAGAAACAAAAAGCCGGATCAGCTCATGGATCGTAATATTCGGCGGAACAGAAAACACATACTTCGTCATAAAATCTTTTGCGCGGTATTCTTTCTCTGCCATGGTATCCCTTCTTTCTTCATAAGATCTCTATTCTTATGTTTCTATTTTACATGATTTTTCTCCCTGATGTCAGTGCTCATCGCCGGGCATTGCAAATTTTTTACTCAAAACTGCCGTTCCCACCCGATATTCCAGAAGCGCCCGTCCAGGTCGCAGGCTTCATCGGTCTTATCAAAAACATTATTAATCCCGCAGAAAATGCGTCCTTTCCCGCCCAGTTTTCTCGTGACGGTAAAATTCACAAGGTTATAACTCTTCCGGGTTCCCGGGACACCGGGATACAGCGGATCCGTCATATAATCATAATTCATCTGATCCCACAAGACGGCGCGCCAACCGACCGCCTCCCGGTCATCATAAATCAGCTGCCATACCTGCGTCAGACGGGCGCGCTGCGCGAGCGGCGTGTGCGCAGCGGTATTCTCCGCGTCCAGCCATGTCGAGGAAATCCTGCCTTCCAGCGTGTCTCCAAACCGGTATCCCATGACATTCTCTATGCCCCGGATCCTGGCTGTCTCCACATTGACATATTGATACAGCTCATACCCCTGCGCATCATAGCCTCTCCGCGTGCTCTGGATCAGATCCTTCACATCGTTGTCAAAATAAGACAGCGTCATGTATCCCTTTCCAAATTCCGCTTCCACACCGATATCCCAGCTTCTGGCACGCTCCGGCCGGAGATCAGGATTCCCGACAATGTGCCGCCGTCCGTATCCGCCGGTATCCATTCTCAAATCATAAAAAAGCTGCGCCGCATTGGGCGCTTTGAAGCCGTCTCCATAATTGGCTTTCACCCGAAAATGATCACCCGCGCAGTAAGTCACACCGAGCTTCGGTGAAAAATGCCCGCCGTACCTGTTCTGCCGCTCATAACGAAAAGCCGGAATGACGAGCCACTTCCCGTATTCCATCTCATCCTGAAGAAAGCCGGCCCTTGTTGTCAGCGTTTTTTCAGAAACTGTCTTTTGAATATTCTCTTCAAAGATATCATACGGATTGTCTCCGCCGCTGCCGAGCCCTGTCCCCTGCACATGGTTCCGCTCATAGCTTCCGCCAAAAGTCAGCCGGTGATGACGTCCTGCCCTCAGGCTGTTCCGCCCGGACAGGACGAATAACGTGTTTTTATCCCGGTTAAAATCGTAACCGCCCGCGGAAGTGCTCCGGCTGGACCAGCGGAATGCGCTGCCATAGGTCTGGATCTCCCAATCATTCTTCGCGTCCTCGCCCTCCCATGTCAGGCCCCATGACTGCTGCCGGTAGTCTCTCCGATTGAAATCACCGCCATCCATCCGATCATCGGCATGCTCGCTGAAATAACCGGCATTCAGCCGCAGCCGGTTTCTGTCATTGAGCCGATACGTCAGAAGCGCCTGGTACGTCTGCGATGAATCCTTCGTGTCGGAATAGAGATCCGAAGGGATCTGATCATTTCTGAATTTTATGAACCGCATGTCAAAAGCGGCGGAAAACCGGCCAATCTCCCCCGTGTCCGCATGCCACCAGTTCTGATTTCTGTCTGAATCAAATTCCGCGCCCACAGAAGCTGACGGCTCACCGCCGGTCTTCGTGATGATGTTGATCACGCCGCCCATGGCAGACGAACCGTACAAAGCGCCCGCCGGGCCGCGCATGATCTCGATCCGTTCTACCGATGACGGATTGATCCGCTCCAGCGCCATCGCATTGCCCAGCCCCGACGCGGAGGATTCATTGGCCACCCTCTGCCCGTTGATCAGAATCAGCGACTGATCCGTATTCATCCCGCGGATGATGACATCATGCCCGCCGCCGCGTTTCTTATATCCCTGCAAAATATTGGTATACGCTGTCAACGCCTGTCTGAGGCTGTCCGCGCCGACGGCTTTTATATCCTCTTCAGTGATCACCTGTACCGCCGCCGGTATCCTGGAAACAGGATTTTCTGTCCTTGTCGCCGTCACGACGACCGGCGCCAGCGTGTACGCCTGATTCTCTTCCGCAGCGGCTGAAACCGGCATGCCCAGAAGCAGCACGGCAACCCCCGCAATCCGTAAGATAGTCGTTTTCATTGCCTTCTCATAAAAAACAGTTTACATTCTTCGTCTATTATAAAGTACATCTCAATAACAGGCACAAAAAAAAGAGCAGGGAAACGCTCTGCTCTCTTTCACAAATGATAAGGTTCATTCCTCATGATCTTCATGGCCCGGTAGATCTGCTCCGCCAAGATCAGACGCGCCATCTGGTGCGTAAATGTCATGCGGCTGATGCACAGCCGGAAGTCCGCCCGGTCCTTCAGATTGTTCCCATTTCCAAACGGCCCGCCGATCAGAAAGGTAAAACTGCTTTTCCCGAGAACCATCTGTTTCTCCAACAGTTTTGACAGATCCGGAGACGACAATTCTTTCCCTGCCGTATCCAAGAGGATCACAAAATCATCCGGCTGGATATACCGCAGAATTTTTTCGCCTTCCTTTTCCATGACCTTTTCTTTGATCGCTTCCGACGGATTGACCGGCATTTTCTCTTCATCCTGTTCGCAGATCTGAACCTTTGCAATGGGCGCAAGACGGGTCACATATTCACGGATCCCGTCCCGCATCCAGTTCTCTTTGATCTTTCCGATTCCCGCTATGGTGATCTTCATCAGTCCTGCGCCGCCTCGCTCAGCAGGATATCCGCCGTACGCTCCCGTCCGCCGTGCACATAGGAAACCGTGACCACATCGCCCGGTTTATATCCTTCCAGCGCGTCCCGGATATCCCGGACGGAATTGATCGGTTTTCCGCCGACCGCAGTGATATAGTCTCCCGGGCGGATATCCGACAAAGACAGCGGGCTGTTTTCCGCGATCCGCATGACAAGCACGCCTTTGACAGAATCATCCCAACGGTAGCCGTATCTGGCGGCAATATCCTTGTCCGCCCCGTACAGCCCGAGATATGCCCGCGTTACATGACCGCTGCGGATCAGCTCTTCGATGATCGTCCTCGCCTGGTTGACAGGAATGGCGAATCCCATACCTTCCACACCTTCTTTAGCGATCTTGGCGCTGTTGATTCCGATGACTTTCCCATCTGCCGTCACCAGCGCGCCGCCGGAATTCCCGGGATTAATGGCCGCGTCCGTCTGAATGAGGCGGAAACGGAGATCCATATCGTCAAGCGTACGATTCAGCGCGCTGATGACACCAACCGTTACAGTCCCCTGAAATTCCAGTCCCAGCGGATTCCCGATCGCGATCGCCGTCTCGCCGACCTGCAGCTGATCTGAGTCGCCGAATTCCGCTACAGGAAGTGAATCGTCGGCGTCAATTTTGACCACCGCCAGATCTGTGGCCGCATCCGTTCCGACCACCGTTCCCTGAACCGTATTCCCGCTGGACAAAGACACATTGACCTTTTCGCTATTCCCGACGACATGGTTATTTGTGACAATGTACCCTTTGGCGTCAAAAATCACGCCGGAGCCCACGCTCTGCCCGACTTCAATCCTCCTGTTGAAAATGTCCCTATCATAGATCTGCGTCGTAATGCCGACGACCGCCGGCCCGACGCGCTTAACGGCCTCCACGACCGCCGTATTCCGCACAGCCGGAAGCTCAAATGATTGACTTTCCCCGCTCTGCGGCATGGTGTAATTCTTCTCCGCTACCCCTCCGCGCATGAAAGGCAGATCATGCATGATATATCCCCCGGCTCCGCCGACAAGAATCAGGCACACCGCCGCCACCAGCAGCATTTTCTTCGTACGGGAGCTCCCCTTTCTTCCGGGATTTTCTTTTCCGCCCTGTTCTTTCAGCTGTCTGTCCAAATCTTCTCTGTCCATGTTGAGTCCTCATTTACTTTCTTTATCGCAGTATGAAAAATTTTTCTTATTATACCACGTAGCATCTCGAAAGAATCACTTCCTCTGCTTATTTATAATAAAAAACAGGAGCAGGGAATCCCTCTGCTCCTGTTTTTCGCAATTATTCCGCGTGGAATGTCAGCTCTTTCTCATCCTTTTCATCCACATGCACCGTCTTCTTATCTTTGAACGCTCCCTGAAGAATCAGTTCCGCCAGCGGATCTTCGATTTCCTTCTGAATCGTCCTCTTCAGCGGACGGGCGCCGTATTCGAAATCGGAACCGTTTCTGATCAGATGCGCTTCCGCTTTTTCAGAAACATCCAGCGTCAGGTGGAACTGATCCAGTTTCTCCTGTACTTTCTTCAGGAGAAGTTTGACAATGCTCTTCAGATTCTCTTCCGACAGCGGACGGAAAACGATGATCTCGTCGATCCGGTTGATAAATTCCGGACGGAAAGCCCGTTTCACATCAGACAAAATCACTTCTTTGGTGTGTTCAAAATCTTCTTCCGTCTTTTCTTTGCCTTCATCCGTCTTAAACCCAAGCTGTTTCATCTGATCTTTCAGATGCATGGAGCCAAGGTTGCTCGTCATGATGATGACGCAGTTCGTGAAATCTACCGTACGCCCCTGCCCATCAGTCAGGCGGCCGTCATCCAGCACCTGAAGAAGGATATTGAAGAAATCAGCGTGTGCTTTTTCCACTTCATCAAAAAGGATCACACTATACGGATTCCGGCGGACCTGATCTGTCAGCTGACCGCCTTCTTCGTACCCTACATATCCAGGAGGCGCTCCGACCAGGCGGGATACTTCATGCTTTTCCATATATTCCGACATATCGAAGCGGATCAGTGATTTATCGCTGCCAAAGAGGCATTCCGCAAGGGCTTTAGCCAGCTCCGTTTTGCCGACGCCGGTCGAACCCAGGAACAAGAACGACCCGATAGGCCGTCTCGGATCTTTCATGCCCGCGCGGGCGCGGCGGATCGCTTTGGCCACTGCGTGGACGGCTTCTTTCTGTCCGATCACTCTCTTGTGCAGCTCTTCTTCCAGATGGAGCAGCCGTTCAGAATCACTCTTTTTGAGGTTTTGCACGGGGACTCCGGTCCACTTGCTGACCACTTCCGCAACATCTTCCGCGGTCACAGTCAGATGTTCCTGATCGGCGCCTTTCCAGTTCTTTTTCAGTCCGTCGACTTCTTCTGTCAGTTTTTTCGCCTGATCCCGGTAGATCGCCGCTTTTTCAAAATCCTGGCTCGAAACAGCCGCCTCTTTTTCTTTCAGCACATTCGCCAGTTCTTCTTCTTTCTTGCGAAGCCCTTCCGGTGTGGACGATGCCTCCATCCGCACCTTCGCCGCTGCTTCATCAACTACGTCAATCGCTTTGTCCGGCAGGAACCGGTCCGTGATATACCGGTCTGACAATTCCGCCGCGAGACGGATCGCCTCATCGGTGATCTTCGCTTTATGGAATGCTTCATACCGGTCGCGCAGGCCGTTCAGGATCTCGATCGTCTCTTCGACGGTCGGTTCTCCGACTTTGACCGGCTGGAACCGTCTTTCGAGAGCCGCGTCTTTTTCGATGTATTTCTTATATTCTTTCAGCGTCGTTGCGCCGATGCAGCGCAGTTCGCCTCTCGCCAGCGCCGGTTTCATGATGTTTGCGGCGTCCATGGAGCCTTCCGTCGCGCCCGCGCCTACCAGGGTATGAATCTCGTCGACAAAGAGGATCCAGTCCTGATGTTTCTTCACTTCATCGATCACTTTTTTCAGCCGTTCCTCAAACTGCCCCCGATACTGCGTACCGGCGACAACAGACGACATATTCAATGAAATGACATGACAGTTTTTCAGAATCTCCGGCACATCGTTATCCACGATACGCTGCGCCAGCCCTTCTGCAATGGCTGTTTTGCCGACACCCGGCTCGCCGATGAGGACCGGATTGTTTTTACTCCGCCTCGACAGGATCTGTATCACGCGGCTGATTTCTTCTTTGCGGCCGATCACCGGATCGATTTTTCCCTGTTTTGCCCGTTCATTCAAATCTACCGCAAAATCCGCCAGATCACCGAGTCCGGCCGCTTTCCCGTCTTTCCCTTTTTCTTCTGACAAAACGCTTTCAAAAGCTTTCTGCAGATTTTCCTGCGTCACGCCGAGATGCTGCAGGATGCGCACCGCCATTCCGCCGCCTTCGCGGATCAGAGCCAGAAGCACATGTTCTGTGCCGACATAGTGATTTCCCAGCTCATTCGCTTCTTCCACAGCCATTTCCATGACCCGTTTGGTGCGGGGCGCAATATAGACTTCCTGCCGTCCGAAAAAGCTTCCTCCATACCCCTGCTGCAGAAGCGGCTCCGCGGTTTCCACCGTAACGCCGAGCGAATTCAGGATCCTGCCTCCGGCCGTATCCTTTTCATGGGCGATACCGAGCAGCAAATGCTCTGTTCCCACATACTCACTTCCAAATTTCACCGCTTCTTCCGCGGCAAATTTCCAGGCGTTTTTCACGCCGTCCGTATATCGATTTTCCATAATAACACCCCTCCTTCAGGGAACACAAAATTCATTTTTCCTTTTACAGTCCGACCGCATTCACCAGCTCCCGCAGCAATACTGCCCGCCACAGCCGCACACCTTCTTCATCAAGATTCTCGTTATGCGTCTTTTCACGGACAAATGCCGGGGATGCCGTACCGAGCAGATTCCGGAACAAATTTTCTTTCTTGGGAAACATATTGATTTCCATGCCAAGCTGAACCAGGCCGGCGCAGCGCTCTGTCTCTTCCTTACCGATGAGGCGGGCATATTTCAGAACGCCGAGCGCCCGCCAGATCCTGTCCTTCATAAGCATTTCCTGCTCGTGCAGGAGCAGATCCCGCGCCCGGTTTTCCGCCTTGCCGATATCCTTCAGAAGCCCGGTCATCCTCTCGGCCAGCGCCGCTTCCGAAACGCCGAGCGTCACGGTATTCTCCAGGCGGAAATACGGCGCCGCGCTGTCACTTTCCCCGGCTCGCCGCAGTGAAAAGCCGCCCCTTGCCGCAGCATCTCTCAGTTCAGACAGGAATTGCTGTTCCGCCAGTCCCGGCAGATACAGCAGCGCTGACAGCTTCATCCCGGTTCCGGCAAGCGCCGGAGATGCGGTCAGATAGCCAAATTCCTTATCAAAAGCATAGTCTATGAATGACCCCAGCTGGCTGTCCAGGAAAGACGCCTTTCTCCACAGCGCGTCCGTGTCGGAATGGTTCTGCAGGAATTCCAGGCAGAGGTGATCTCTTCCGCCGACAAACGCCCCTGTGTCCGCATGCTGATTCGTCCACAGGTATCCGGTCTGCAGGCTTTCTCCGGCAGGCAGCCAGCCCTTGTCCGCGAGAAGCTCCCTTTCGTTCTCAGAGAGCCCTGCCAGCCCCAGACAGTCCATCTTGTCCGTTTCCGACGAGTTCCTCTGGTCCATCGCGTTTTTAACTACCTGCGAGGCCCGCCTCTTTTCCTGCTGACCGCAGGCTGAGGGAAACCGCATGCCCCGGATATTCCTATGAAGTTCCAGCTTTACCTGCATCAGCCAGCCTTCTTCACCGGCTGATGTCTGGCAAGGAAATCCTTCCAGCAATTCACTGACCGTCATTCTTTTTCCCTTTCTCCGTTAAATCTCTGATCTGATCCCGCACTCTGGCCGCTTCTTCATACTTCTCTTCTGCCACAAGCGCATTCAGCTTCTCTTTCAGAGCCTTCAGCTCCGGCGACTCTCCGCTGTCCTGCGGTTTTTCTTTATCCGCCGGATTTTTTCCCCTGTGCGCCGTGCCTTCCTGCGTTTTTTCAAACAGCGGCCTCAGCTGTTCCCGGAACGCTTCATAGCAATCCGGACAGCCCAGCTCGCCTTTTTCCCGGAATGTATCCAGCGTCATTCCGCATTCGGGACAGGAAAGCCTTCCGCTCCTCTCAAAAGGATGGTCCCAGACGCTTCTGAAGAAAGGATCTTCAAAAACAGAGCCCATAAAATTTTCCATTCCACGGAACGTACCTGCCCTGGTCATGAGATTCTCACGTCCCGCACATGCTGCGCAGAGATGAGATTCTGTCTTTTGTCCATTGACGATCTGTACATAATGCACAGTCGCTTCCTTTTTATGACAACGCTCACAAAGCATTTTATTTCCCCTCCTTTATGATCCGGCTGATCCTGCCGACCGCATCTTTTACGGCATGTTCTCTGTGTTCCTGCGGACAATGTTCCATAAACATGTTCATCAGCTCGCGAATCATCAAAAATTCACGCATCGTAATAGCTCCAGAAGACATGAGCAGCTGGACATATTTTTTGAGATATTCCTCTGCCGGATCAGGCTCCGGTTTCCGTTCTTCTCCGGAAAATTCCGGCGGTTGTTCCGTCCGTACGGCGATCCGGATAAATCCGCCGCTTCCGCGGCGCGATTCTACAGAAAATCTCTGATCCGGCAAAAACCGGGTATTAATGACATACGTGACCTGCGAAGGAGCGCACTCCAGAAGATCCGCCACCGCTTTTCTTTTCAGAACCAGAACCGGCGTATTCTGCTGCCTTAGCTGATTCAAAATAAACCGTTCAATCCGGTCAGACAACATCGTATTCATGATTCACCACCACTGTTCCTAGTTTCTCTTTCTCCTTTCATCTGTCTGCGCTTATTATAAAGTCAAATAGTCAAATAGTCAATAGTTTGTTTTCTTTTTGACTATTATGAAATTTCCAAAATAAAAAAGCTGTCGTCCAACCATGGATAACAGCTTATACACTCAAAATTCTTCTTTGTTTCCAAGCGCGAAAGATACGGCAGCATAAGAAAAGCCCCGCCGCAGCAGAAAGCCGGCAGCCCGCCGGTAATTGTCCCGTATGTCCGGCACAGCGGCGGCTTTTTTCTCCAGTGCCAGCTTTGCTTTTTCCCGTTCTTCCGCCTCTGTCAGATGATGCCTGCAAGTCAGGCCGCGCAGTTTCATCTTTCCCTGTATGTATCGATCTCCATAAAGGAGGAAATCTCTGTAATTGACAAAAATCTCTTCCGCCAGTTCTTCATCGTTCAGATAATGATAGAAATACAGTTTCTCTATAGCTTTTTCAATATCTTCATCCTCATATCCCCGGCGCTTCAGCTTTGTCCTGATTTCATATTCGCTCTGCGCGCGGTATTCCAGAAGATGCAGAGCCGCTTCATAGGCAGATCGATTACTTTTCTTCATCGGCAGCCGCAATCACGCCGTCTTCAAAAGTTTCCGGTTCGGCCATCAGCGTATCCCTGATCGTCCGGTCAATCTCAGCGGCAATATCAGGATGCTCACGCAGATACTGCTTTGCATTCTCCCGCCCCTGAGAAATCCGTTCACCTTTATAAGAATACCAGGCGCCGCTCTTCTGCAGGATCTCCAGACTCGTCGCCATGTCGACCAGCGTGCCTTCTTTAGAAATACCTTCCCCGTACATGATATCAAAATCAGCGACTTTAAAAGGAGGCGCTACCTTATTCTTTACAACTTTTGCTCTGGTCCGGTTCCCGATGATCTCCGTGCCGCTCTTGATCGCTTCCGCACGGCGAACTTCCACGCGTATCGTAGAATAGAATTTCAGTGCGCGGCCGCCGGTCGTCGTTTCCGGATTGCCAAACATAATGCCGACTTTTTCACGGATCTGGTTGATAAAAATGACGGTCGTTCCCGATTTGCTGATGAAACCGGTCAATTTGCGAAGCGCTTTGCTCATCAGCCGGGCCTGCAGCCCCACGGACTGATCGCTGATATCTCCTTCGATTTCCTGCCGGGGCACCAAAGCGGCAACGGAATCGATAACGACAATATCCACCGCACCGCTGCGGACCAGCGCTTCACAGATGCTGAGTGCCTGCTCGCCGCAGTCAGGCTGTGAAATCAGCAGATCATGCGTGTCCACGCCCAGATGATGCGCGTAAATCGGATCAAGCGCATGTTCCGCATCGATGAAAGCAGCCACGCCGCCCATTTTCTGCGCTTCCGCAATCGCATGAAGCGCCAGCGTCGTCTTGCCTGAAGATTCAGGGCCGTAAATTTCAATGACTCTTCCCCGCGGATAACCGCCGACGCCAACCGCAATGTCAAGTGCCAGCGATCCCGTCGGGATCACTTCCAAATTCATTCTCGCGCCCATGTCGCCAAGCCGCATGATCGCGCCGGAGCCAAATTCTTTTTCAATCTGATGCATGGCGTTATCCAGTGCCTTTTTCTTCTCCGCACCGATGGATTCTGCCGCTTTTGCAATTCCAGCCATTTATATCTCCCTCTTTTCTGTTTTGATATGCTTTTTCAAATACCGAGCTGCATAAAACAGCGCTTTTTCCGCCGCGCCGTAGCGCACGCTTTTTCTGCCTCCCCGGAACTGCTCTTTATAGACTTCCGTTCCCCAGGAACCGTCCACGCCGATATAAACCAATCCGGCCGGCTCTCCCCGCTCGCCCTCGCCAGGGCCTGCATATCCAGTCGTCGAAACAGCAATATCCGTCCCGTACAGAGCACGGCTGCCCCGGGCCATCTCAGCCGCTGTTTCAGCGCTGACTGCCGTATATTTTTTCAAAGCATCCGAAGAAACGGTCAATACCTTCTCTTTCGCCTGATTCCAGTACGTTACTGCACTGCCCGCAAAATAGGCGGAGCTCCCGGGCATATCTGTGATCAGTTTTCCAATCAGTCCGCCCGTGCAGGATTCCGCCGCGCTGACTGACATGTGATTCGCCAGAAGCAGGCCCGCCAGTTCTTTTCTTCCGTCTTCTTCCAAATTATACCGCATTGCCGGTATCCGGGAACAGATTTCCTTTTCCAGCGGCGCAATCAGCTTTCTTGCCTCTATCTTATCTTTTCCTTTTGCCGTAAGACGCACAGCGATGTATCCGGGCCTGACATACAGCGCAATCGTCGGATTCGTCTGATTCTTCACAAGATCCATGATACGCAGCTCTGTTTCTGCTTCGCTCAGCCCGGTCACCGATAAAACCAAGGAGACAATGCTCCCCTGTGCCCCGCAGTGTGCAGTCAGCCACGGCATCATATAAGTCTCTGCCATTCGTTCCATCTCTGCCGGCGGCCCGGGAAGATGGATCAGAATTTTCCCGCCGGCAGCGACAGCGGAACCACTTGCCGTTCCCACATCATTTGGCAGCAGCTCTGCGCCTTCCGCGAACCATGCCTGCCTAATGTGCGCGGGCAGACACTGCCTTCCCTGCTCCTCATAATATCGTTTCAGTCGGACCGCTTCTTCCGGAAACAGCACATAGTTCCTGCCCAAAGCTTCAGCACCGGCTTTTTTAGTGAGATCTCCCTGCGTAGAACCAAGTCCTCCAGACGTAATCACGAGATCCGCCCGGGAAAGCGCCTCCCCGATCACAGTACGCAGCCGTTCAGGGTTATCTCCCGCCGTCGTCATATAGGCCACCGTATATCCGTATTCATTGAGAAAAGACGCCAGCCACCGGCTGTTTTCATCGAGAATTTCTCCCAGAAGCAATTCTGTTCCCGTCGTTATGATTTCCGCAATCATTTCTGCCGCCTGTATATCAAATGCGCTCCGCAATCAGATCATACGCATATCCGTCAGTGATCCTGATCTTTATAAAATCTCCGGGCGCTGCATCGCCTGGATTATCAATATACACATTTCCATCCACTTCCGGCGCCTGGAATATCGTCCTTCCCTTCGCCTGTATCAGTCCGTCCTCCGTTTCAATCAACTCTTCAACCAGTGCTTCTGTTTCCATACCAATCGCTTTCTGGTCATTTTCCTCTGAAATAGCCGCCTGCGCCGCCATCAGCTTATGATATCTGTCTTCCTTGATTTCTTCCGGAATCTGTCCATCCATACGGGCTGCCGGCGTTCCGTCCTGAGGTGAAAACGTAAACGCTCCCAGGTCATCAAATTTTACTTCCTGAATAAAATCAAGCAGCTGCTGAAAATCCTCTTCTGTCTCGCCGGGGAATCCCACCATCAGCGTGGTGCGGATCGTCATGGGAACCGGTGCGCTCCGCAGCTTTGTCAGCAGTGTGCGAATGCTCGCCGAGGAATCTCTTCGATTCATCCGCTTCAGCACAGGATCGCTGATGTGCTGAAGCGGAATATCCACATATTTACAGATTTTGGGCTCTTTTACGATCAGATCAAGCAGTTCGTCCGTAAAATTCGTCGGATACAAATAAAACAGCCGTATCCAGTGAATGCCCTCAATCTGAACCATTTCATGCAGCAGCTGCGCCAACGTCGTCCCATCGCGCAGATCCCGGCCGTAACAGGACAGATCCTGCGCGATCAGATTGATTTCCTTCACGCCTCTTTCCGCTAATTCTCTGACTTCATGAATAACAGATGAGATTGGGCGGCTCCTCATTCTTCCGCGCACATAGGGAATATAGCAAAACGTACAGCCGTTGCTGCATCCTTCCGCAATCTTTACATATGCCATATATTCCGGCGTCGTCAGCTGCCGCGGAATCAATTCTTCATGCGCACACGGAATCGTATCAAAAAACTGTACCTTTTTTTCCGCCTGATAAGACCGCTGCACCGCTTCCAGTATGCGCTGCCAGGAATTCGTCCCCAGGAGGATATCGATCTCCGGGATCTCCCTGGCCAGTTCCGACTGAAATTCCTGCGTCAGACAGCCCGCTGCCACCAGTCTCTCGCAGACACCCTGCTTTTTATATTCTGCCGCCTCCAGCAGTGTCTGCACGGATTCTTCCTTTGCCGGGTCAATAAATGTGCATGTATTGACAATAATGATCTGCGCTTCTTCCAGATCATCCGTCAGTTCATATCCGGCGTCCGCAAGCAGGCCGAGCATTTTTTCTGTATCCACCAGATTTTTAGAACAGCCGAGGCTGATGAAACCGATTTTCTTATTCATTTCACAAATCCTTTCCAAACCGGATCTGCTGCAGCCACTGTTCCAGCAAATCCTTTTTCCCTTCATCGGTATATTTTTTCTCCAGCGGCCAGAATTCAATTTTCATATTTGCCTCGTCTTCCGGCAGCCTTGTTTCATTGACATAGAGGAAATAATATCCGTGCTTTTCCAACATCGGCTTTCTTGCCGCGGAATTCAATATCCAGTCCATAAACCGCTGCGCTTCCTCGCGGCGTGCTTCCGCCGCTGACAGCGCAGCTCCATACAAATAGTAAAACGTGCCGTCTTCGGGATAAATAATTTTCACAGGGAGGCCATCCTGCTTCACCCGCATGACTTCATTAAATCCGGAAATCCCTATATCGCACTTGTCCATAGCCGCCATCTGCGCCGGCGTAGACAGATATTTGCCGTACTGCACGATATGCCCCGCCGCGCTGCGCAGCCGGGCAAAGCATTCTTTCTGCCCAAAATGCTCTGTCAGAGAAATAAGACTCTCTTCCGAATAGTCCGCGGAAATAAAGTCTGTCATCACCAGACGCACGCTCTGCCGGGACAGCACTTCATCCCACGTATAAAAAAATGCGGGATGCGTATGGGCAAAATCCGTATTGACCGCAAATACCGCCGGATTCATCCAAACGCCTGTCCAGTAGCCGTCTTCATCTTTGCATCCGTTCAGAACAGTATCCGTCCTGTCTGAGGCATACACGGCCAGCATGTTCATGTCTTTCAATTTATCCAGCGTATGCTGGGATACGAGATACAGATCAGGGATCGTTCCCTTTTCCGCATTCTCCACAATCTGTGCCGGAGTCATTTCCGTAATAGAAAGCCCCACACCGAATTCCTTATAATACGGCCGATCAAAGATCTGCAGTGCGCTCTGCGGAAGATCCGTATAAATTTCCAGCCGTTCTTCCGGCTGGACCTCCTGCCGCTTCTGCCGGGCCCGCATTTCCGCATAGTAAAAGATCCCCGCAAATACCAGTCCTGCGAAAAGCAGAAAAAGGATTACTGATCCGCATCTTCGCATAAAGCTGTACCTCTCCCCCGTCTTTATAGAATAAAGTTTTTCTGTTGACCTGCCTCACTGCTCTTTCCGAAAGAACCGTTCTTCCGCTTCTTCCGAAGACATAAGCACTTCCCGCGGCTTCGCCCCTTCCGCCGGGCCTACGATTCCCATACTTTCCAGCGTATCCATAAGACGCCCGGCACGGGTATACCCGATGCGAAAACGGCGCTGAAGCATGGATACGGACGCTTTTTTCGTATCCAGAACCCATTCCGCCGCTTCCTGCAGCAATTCGTCTTCCTGCTCCGCGCTTTGCGTTTTTTCCTGTGCCTCCGGAATCTCCAAGTTGATCTCTTCATACTCTGACGGAACGCCTTCGCACTCCGCCTTAATATAAGAAACGACGCTTTCCACTTCCTCATCCGAAATAAACGCGCCCTGTACGCGGATCGGATTCGGCGCGCCGATCGGATTGAAAAGCATGTCGCCCTTCCCGATCAGTTTTTCCGCGCCGGCCATATCAAGGATGGTGCGGGAATCCACCTGGGAAGACACGGCAAAAGAGATCCGGCTTGGAATATTCGCTTTGATTACGCCGGTAATGACATCGACCGAAGGCCGCTGCGTCGCCAGCACCAGATGGATACCGGCAGCGCGCGCTTTCTGCGCCAGACGGCAGATCGCGCCTTCCACACTGTCCGAAGCCACCATCATCAGATCGGCCAATTCATCAATAATAATGATAATATACGGCATCGGCTGTCCCTGCGTCACTTTATTGTATCCGCCGATGTCGCGCACATGGGCTTCGGAGAACTGCTGATACCGGGATTCCATTTCCCGCACAGCCCACTGCAGCGCGCCCGCCGCTTTTTTCGGATCTGTTACAACAGGAATGCGAAGATGCGGTATCCCGTTATAGACAGACAGCTCTACCACCTTCGGATCAATGAGAATCAGTTTGACCTCCTCAGGGCGCGCATGAAAGAGGACGCTCATAATGAGCGTATTGATGCAGACGCTTTTCCCGCTTCCTGTCGATCCTGCAATCAGGAGATGGGGCATTTTCGTCAGATCCGTAATGACCGGCTTTCCTGTAATATCTTTCCCCAGAGCAGCCGGAACGCCTCCCCTGGCATTTTGGAAACTGCTGCTGTCCAGCACATCGCGAAGCGCCACTTCCGCCGTTTTCGCATTCGGCACTTCGATGCCGACAGCTGATTTCCCAGGGATCGGCGCCTCGATCCGCACGTGAGTCGCCGCCAGCTGAAGGGCAATATCATCCTGCAAATTGGTGATCCGGCTCACTTTTACCCCCGGAGCCGGTTCCAGTTCATACCTCGTCACGGTAGGCCCGACACTGACATCGGTAATCTTCACATTGACGCCGAAACTTTTCAGTGTCGCTTCCAGAATACTCATGTGTTTTTTTGCATCTGTCACCGCAGACGAACCCGTCCCTTTTCCCTCATGTAAAAGGGAAAGCGGAGGAATATGGTACTGCGCAAGCTCTTCCTGCACCGCCGGCAGATTGTCTTCGCCCCCGCCAGAAGTACCATCGGAAGCCTCTGCTGCTTCTGAAATAATTCTATCTTCTGATGCGGCGGCTTCCAGTATATCTTCCGGGACCGAAGGAAGCTGTACCGGCCGTTCATTTTCAGGAACTTCTCTTCTCTCAAACAGAAACCCCTGCGGCACTCCCTCTTCCTCCGCTTGTTTTTCTCCAGCCTTCTTTTTCTCGTCCCAGGCCGATTTCTTTTCCCGGATCGCAGACTGTACCTGTTTCACACCGGTTTCTGTTTTCGCCCCGATGGAACGGACGCTCCGTGTGAGCGACCATTTGGAAAGCAACAGTACGCCGGATACCGTCGCGGCAAAAAGAAAGATCGCCGTTCCCGCATTTCCAAACAGAATATGCAGCCCCCACACGGAGACGCTGCCGATAATCCCGCCGTAGGCAAGGACATTCTGGATATCCAGCTCCTTCCCGGCAGCAGACAGAAAATAATGGATCCAGCACGCCAGAAGGACATACAAAATTCCTCCCAGAACAACTCTTTTGGTGATCTGGAATCCAATCCCTTTATATATGTATCGGCCCCCCAGCAGACTGACAAAAAAGCAGGGTACGACTGCGGTCATACCGAAAAAAAAGCGCAGCGTATCTCTCAGCCAGCCGCCAAATACGCCCATATCTCTTCCGAACAGACTCATGCACAGGAAAATGCCGAGCAGAAACAAAATAACGCCTAAAATCTCATATTTGTGTCCCGAACGTCTTCTGGACTTTTTATGCTGAAGTGAGGGCTTTCTTTTTCTCACCGCATATCCTCCTCATTTTTGTGCAGCCGTTTCCGCCACACTTCGCTGAGCTTTTTTTCTTCCCCGCGCTCCACCGGTCGGTAATATATCCGATCGGCCAGTTCATCAGGCAAATACTGCTGCTTCACCCAGCCGCCATAGTCATGCGGATATTTATAACCGATTCCCTGTCCTAATTTTGCCGCGCCGCTGTAATGAGCATCTTTCAAATAGGACGGGATTGACCAGTTTTTCCTATTCCGGGCTTCGCTGCACGCCGCCTCTATACTCTCAATGGCGCTGTTACTCTTTGGTGCCAGGCAGATATACAGAACGGCTTC
>ULRH01014863.1_pt1 | contig 38226 bp, 36 predicted proteins | sample 1955271 | NCBI WGS metagenome assembly ULRH01 (sample SAMEA4835677, study PRJEB28245) | human gut metagenome | biome: gut microbiome; material: fecal sample | place: Denmark | collected 2008 | reverse complement strand
AAGGTTTATAAAATTGATTTCAGGATTTGGTGGCTGTAATGCTGCAATGATGTATGAAATGATAGGATGATGAGAAAAACGCATGAAGTTATAATTAGCCCTATGGGGATAAAAGTAGATAGCCAGAAATTGGAACTGTCTAATACAGGCATTAAACTTCTGAAAGAAGTGTATTGTACTGCTATAGGGAATTATCCTAAATTTTATAAGATGGATATTTTATCTCAATTGGGGTTTGTTGCATCAGAACTGCTTCTTATGGCTGAGGGGAAAGAGAGGTTTGTGGCCTGTGATGACCGTGCAATTATTTTGTTCGGGCGCAATTCATCAATTTGTGCAGATATTGATTATCAGGAAACTATTTCTAATGTAGAGGAGTTTTTCCCTAGTCCGTCCTTATTTGTTTACACGTTGCCCAATATTGTGACAGGGGAAATAGCTCTTAGAAATAAGTACCACGGTGAGACTTCTTATATGCTTGTCGATAACATAATGTTGGCGGAAGAGCAGATTGAGATAATTCTGCAAACATCTGTGCATCTAAAGAGTGCTTTATGTGGTTGGATTGATGCAAAAAGTAATGATGATTTTGAAGCGAAGATTTGGATTGTAGAGAAATGAATATATAACTTAAATAATAAATAATTATTGATTATGGAAGAATTGGTTTTGAAACTGAAAAAAGAAATTATTGAAGTTCTTAATTTGGAAGAAGTTAAGCCTGAGGATATTGATAATGATGCTCCTCTTTTTGGCGACGGACTTGGTCTGGATTCCATTGATGCATTGGAGCTGATTGTTCTTATCGAGAAAAACTATGGCATTAAGCTTAAAGATCCTGCAAAAGGAAAGGAAATTTTTAAGTCTATTAATGTGATGGCTGATTATATTGCAAAGAACCGTACAAAGTAAGAATGGACGAACCAATCTACATCACGGGAGCGGGTATTATATCTGCAATTGGGAACGATAAGCAGGAAGTCTTGTGTTCACTACAAAATAAATGTAGCGGTATAGGAACTATGCGCTATTTGCAGAGTGAACACACAGAACTGCCTGTTGGCGAGGTGAAGCTTAGTGACGACCAAATGCGTAAAAAACTATCATTGGGTAGTAATATTCCGGCCAATCGTACTTCTCTCATGGGGACTATTGCCATGAAAGAAGCTTTGTCCGATGCAGGTCTTTTATCTCCCGATACAAATCTTTTGGCTGATGCATCAAATCTTTTGCTATTGTCCGGTACAACGGTCGGAGGCATGGACTATACAGAGCGTTGTTTCTTAGATTTGCAACGGAGTGATGAGAACTTGCAGATACTTGCAACTCATGATTGTGGGTCGACTACATTACTGCAGGCTGATTATTTTGGTATTCCCCATGATAATGTAATGACTATTTCTACAGCCTGCTCATCGGCTGCGAATGCGATGATTGTGGGTGCAAATCTTATAAAGACAGGTAAGGCGGATATTGTTATAGCAGGTGGAAGTGAGGCTATTACAAAATTTCATTTAAATGGTTTTAATAGCCTGCTCATCCTAGATCATGATCAATGCCGCCCATTCGATGCTACACGTGTTGGCTTAAATCTAGGGGAAGGTGCAGCATATCTGATTTTGGAAAGTGCCCGGTCTGTTTGCAGACGTGGTGTTACACCTATCGGTGAACTTTTAGGGTATGGTAACGCTTGTGATGCATTTCATCAGACAGCATCATCACCCAATGGAGAAGGAGCGTATCTTGCCATGGCTGAAGCGCTGAAGATGGCAGGTTTGACAGCCGATGATATTCAGTATGTGAATGCTCATGGAACGGGGACACCAAACAATGATGTGTCGGAGAGTGTTGCATTAACACGTATATTTAATGATCGATTGCCACTGGTTTCGAGTACGAAATCGTTTACAGGACACACCACGAGTGCTTCAGGAGCTGTAGAAGCGGTGATCTGTTTGCTGGCTTTAAATCATCAGTTCGTTCCCGGAAATTTAGGGTGGAAGCATCAGATGCCAGATGGGATCACGCCTACTCTTGGAGAAAGCCATTTTGAGCTTACCAATGTAATGTGCAATAGCTTTGGATTTGGAGGAAATGATTCCTCTATAATCTTGACGCGTTATTGCGGCAATTTAGCCCCTGCATGTGAACGAAAGTTGCGACCTGTATATATTCGTGCTGTTTGTAAATATACCCCTGATGGTGTATTGGAAGATCTGCGTAACTTTATTTCTCCAATAGAAGCACGTAGAATGTGTCGTTTACTTAAAACAGCATTGGTTACATCCATGTCTGTGCTTCGAGATGCAGAAATAGAAACGCCTGATGGTATTTTTATCGGTACAAAATTTGGAATGCTTAGCAATAGTGAGAAGTTTCTACAGCAAATGTGTGCTGAGGGTGAAAATTCATTAGGCCCCACTTTGTTTATGCAGAGCACTCATAATACGATTGCGGGCATGCTGGCTTTGCGCACAAAATGTCATGGGTATAACATTACTTATACACAGGGGGATAAATCACTTTCTTGTTCATTGCGTGATGCTGCTATGCAGATTGCTCTTGGCAATATCGACAATGCACTTGTCGGTTGTCATGATGAATCAACGCCCTTGTTTAGTGATATGTTTAAGCGTCTTACCGGGGAGTATATTGTGCCGGGCGAATATTCGACAAGCATAGTGCTTACTTCTTCAGCAGATGGTGCAATTGAAGAATTTAAAGATTTCTAAATGTTAGTGGAATGTTTAATTTGATAGGATTAGCTGTTTTACAAAGTGCATTGCTTGCGATAGGGCAGGTCCTGTTGAAATTTGGGCTTGCCAGGATGCTTCCATTTGATTGGAGTTTTGCATTTTGGCGTTCTGTGTTTTGGAATTGGCAATTTGCATTCTGTGGCGTTTGCTTTGGATTGAGCAGTTTATTATGGATGTACATAATAAAAAAATATCCTTTAAGCATGGCCTATCCAATGATATCTTTAAGTTACGTTTTTGGACTTATTGCAGCTGTTGTCTTTTTCCACGAACAGGTCGGATTGAGCAAATGGTTAGGTACCTTATTGATAATAACAGGATGTTGTATAATCGCGAAATGATATATTTAATAATATGAAAAGGCTGATTTGGATTCTGTCGGCATTCGTTTATAGTTTATATGCGATGCCTCAAAAAGGAGTAGATGCAGTAGAACAATCTTCTATGATTCAAAAATTTGAGAAGGTTGCGGGGGAAGTACGATCTATGCAATGTTCTTTTCGGCAAGTAAAGACATTGAATATGCTCAATGAAGAGCTCATTAGTACTGGTGTTATGTTTTATCACCAACCGGCACTTTTACGATGGCAGTATTTGAAACCTTATGAATATACATTCGTCATAAGCGATTCGCAGGTGATGATTAAGAATACAGATCGTCTGGATGTTATAGATATCAATCAAAGTAAGATCTTTAAGGAAATAACACAAATAATGGTAAACAGTGTAACCGGACGGTGTTTGACTGAAAAGAAAGATTTTGATGTGACGATGTACAACGGTAAAGATGAATGGATTGCCGATTTACGTCCTTTAAAAAAAGAACTCAAATCGCTGTTTAAGACTATCAAGCTGCATATAAATCCTCAAAAGTGTATGATATCACAAGTAGAGCTGATAGAACAAACGGGTGATATGACACATATTTATTTGTATGATTATAAGATAAATGTGGATATCGATGAGAAAATGTTTACTGTTGATTAGCGTTTTATTCTTTTCTGTAGTTTGTCAGGCACAAGCATTGCAAGCCCAGTCTGTTCAATCTCAGAAATATAGCGTCAGCATTGATATGGACCGTGCTCATATAACGGGTATATGTGTGTTGCGTGATAAGGGTGATGAGGTTGTTGGTAGCTTGATAAATGAATTTGGAATTAAGGCATTCGATTTTGTTTATGATAAGAGAAAAGATAAGACAAAGTTGAAGAATGTTATAAAAATGCTGAATAAATGGTATATAAAAAAGGTTTTATGTACAGATTTGTCTGTCTTGTTTCGGGAAAAGAATAACTCCAAGCAACTTCGCAAACGCAGGTTGTCTTGCGAAGATGCAATCGTGGAATTGGAAAATATAAAATATAATATAACCTATAAATTTCAATCGATCAATGCTATTGAGTGACGGTTTTTTTTCTGTTGATGGTGTGAAATGTGAAAATGATTTGCTTACATTCTTGATAAGATTAAATCCTGATCATACAATTTTTAAAGCTCATTTTCCAGGTTCACCTATTTTGCCTGGAGTATGCCAGGTTCAGATTCTTACAGAATTGTTGGAACAGCATTTGGATAGAAAACTGTATCTTAGTGAAATAAAAAATCTAAAGTTTCTATCAGTGCTGAACCCGATGGAAAATACAACGCTTGAAGTTTCAATTCAAAAGTTGTCGATTAGTGAATGTAATTTGAAAGTGACAGCTCTTTTGTTAACATCGGAAAAGTTATTTGCTAAGATTTCGTTGACCTATATATATACGCCGATATAAAAATGCAAGTCAAGGAGCAAATGAAGAATTTAGGAATTTGTGTGATTGTACCAACATACAATAATTCCGGAACATTGCAGTCTGTTATTGATAGTTGTTTGGAATGGACTCCCTTTCTTGTGATTGTTAATGACGGGAGTACAGACAATACGGGCCACTTGTTATCTTTTTATGCTGATAATGAAGCTGTGGAAGTTGTAGGCTATAGTCAGAATAAAGGTAAAGGACATGCTCTGAGAGTAGGCTTTGCTTATGCTCGATCAAAGGGCTTTCGGTATGCAATCACTATTGATGCAGACGGACAACATTTTGCTTCAGATATTCCGGTTTTTGTAAAGGCTATTATGGATACCCCTGATGCACTTGTTATCGGGAGTCGCGATATAACTGCTAAAAACATGCCTGCGGGCAATACTTTTGCGAATAAGTTTTCCAATTTCTGGTTTAAGGTACAGACATGTAAGTCGCTTCCCGATACTCAGACTGGATATCGATTATACCCCCTTAAGCAGATGGGGACCATGTGGTGGGTTACCTCTCGTTATGAGGCTGAATTGGAGATGTTGGTTTTTGCCGCATGGCATGGCATTAAACTGGTACCGGTGTCCATCAATGTCTATTATCCTCCAGTTGGTGAACGGGTAAGCCATTTCAGGCCAGGAATGGATTTTTTTCGTATAAGTGTATTGAATACGGTATTGTGTGTGCTTGCCGTTTTATATGGGGGGCCTCGAATGCTAATAAGTAGGATTTTCTTTAAGAAATAATAGATATGATTCGGTTCTTTCTTCGGATATATGATAAAATGACTCGTCATCGTTGGGTGCCTGTCATGCTCTTATTGGTCTTGTTGACGCTAAGTTTGGTTTTTGCTTCTCGGATAAAGTATCAGGAGGATATATCTGCATTTCTTCCTGTTGATCCAGAAACCGAAGAGTATACAACTGTATATACCAAATTGGGAGGACAAGATCGAGTTGCGATAATTTTCAGGGGCGACACGACTCAATTGATACCTGCAATGGACTACTATGAGGAGGTTCTTACAGCTTCCGATACGGTAGGCATGGTAAAAGATCTGTTGGTGACGGTCGATGAAGAACGCATGTTGGGCGTTTTCAAGTATGTCTGGCAGATGTATCCTTTATTGCTTTCAGATAAAGACTTGTGTCATCTTGACAGCATGGTCACTTCCGAAGGGTTTGTCCAGCGACAAATGGAAGAGAACCGGCGTTTGCTGATGTTGCCTTTGGGGAGCATGCTGACCCAATCGTTACCTTTTGATCCGTTGCATTTGAGTGCTTTCGTGACAAAAGACTTGCAGAGCAATGAAGTGAGTGACCATTATAAAATTGTTGATGCACATATTTTCAGTAAGGATGGCAAGTGTGGAATAGCGTTGCTGTCCAGTCCCTATGGCATAAGCGAATCTAAACAGAACGAGAAGCTGGTTTCTTTGATAGATGAAGTTGCCAATAAAGTGATGGACCGTTATCCTGATATTAAAGTTTCGAGTATTGGTGCGCCGGTTATAGCAGTAGGCAACGCTTCTCAAATTAAGAATGATAGTTTATTGGCTGTCAGCTTGAGCGTCCTGTTGATATTTGCTGTCTTGTTTTACTCTTTCCGCCGTTGGAGTGATATTTTCTGGATAGGGATTTCCATAGTCTTTGGATGGCTGGTCGCATTGGGAGTCATATCTGTTTTTTACGACAATATATCCATTATTGTATTGGGCATCGGCTCGGTGATTATCGGCATTGCAGTAAACTATCCTCTTCATTTTTTAGATCATTTACGGCATGAAGTCAATTGTCGGAATGCATTAAAGGAAATGGTTACGCCGTTGCTTATAGGAAATGTGACGACGGTGAGTGCTTTCCTTTGTCTGGTTTTCATTGATGCGGATGCAATGCGGGATTTGGGCATATTCGGTTCGTTGATGCTGATAGCAACGATTGCCTTTGTATTGATAATTCTTCCGGCTCTTGTTTCCCGTCGGACAGAGGGTGGTAAGGTTTACTTCATCCTCCCTGACGTAAAGTTTAGGATACCTCATGCATTCCGGAAATTGCTGTTGCCTGTAGTAATCGTGCTTACTATTATCTTGGGCTATCTTAGTTTGGGCACTTCCTTTGATTCCAATGTTCAGCATATCAATTATATGACGCCGGAACAACAGGAAAACTTGAAACTTTTATTTACGAGTGTCCAGTCGAATGATTCCCTTACAAGTGTTTTTGCTGTTTCGAAAGGTGAAAATCTGGATGATGCTTTGCACGCCAACGAAAGATTACAAGCATTGATAGACGACGTTCCTCATGTTCATAAGGTTTATGGAATAAATGGTCTGGTTCCATCCTCCGAGAGGCTACACGATCGTATGGATAAATGGACAGCCTTTTGGGAACGTCATTCCGATGTTATCGATAATGCCAAACAAGAAGCAGCACGGCTTGGATTTTCTTCTGTAGCTTTTTCTCCATTTTTTGATTTATGTGAAGGTAAAGTTCAAGACCTTGATGGTCAAAATCCATTATTGGATCTTATAGGACGTAACTATATTCTGCACAATGCAGACGGTAGTGTACGTATTGTGAATATTCTGCAAATAGAAAAGAACCAGGTAGACGCTGTCAAACAATTGCTGAGAACGGACATAAAAGAAAAATCGATGGATGCATTTGTGTTTGACAGCACGGATGTCAGCAGTAGTTTGGTAACTGTCCTTTCCGATTCGTTCAACTACATTGGGTTTGTGTGTGGATTTGTCGTATTCGCTTTCTTATGGTTGTCTTTTGGCCGGTTAGAATTGAGTATTATCTCGTTTTTACCCTTGGCTGTAAGTTGGCTGTGGATATTGGGCTTTATGGATATATTCAGCATACAGTTCAATATCGTAAACATTATTCTTGCCACCTTCATTTTCGGTCAGGGAGATGATTATTCGATATTTATTACAGAAGGGTTGACCTACGAATATGCATATGGGAGAGCTCGTTTGAAATCCTATAAAAACAGTGTGATGCTTTCTGCCGTACTGATGTTTATTGGTATCGGTACCTTGATTTTGGCTCAGCATCCTGCATTGCGCAGTTTGGCGGAGGTCGCCATTATAGGCATGGTAACGGTAGTGCTTATGACGTTCTATCTGCCTCCCCTTGTTTTCAGATGGTTGACGACTAAACGTGGCGTCTTCCGTGAAATCCCGATAACCATTGACAGGCTTTTATGCTCCATTTGGGCTATGTCTTTCTTCCTGGTGTTTAGTCTGCTGGTGTTTGAGCCTTATGCGTTGTTCCAGCGTTATGTTTTGTACCGTTCCAAACGTTGTCGGGAGTTTTTCCATAAAGTGTTGCAGGCTATTTCCCGTTACGTGATATATCGTGTGCCAGGTGTTAAATTCCAGTATATAAATGAGGTGAAGGAGACTTTTGACAAGCCGGCCGTTATTATATGCAATCATCAGTCTCATCTGGATGTCATGTGCCTGCTCATGATGTCTCCCAAGATAGTCATTCTTACCAATGATTGGGTTTGGCATAATCCGTTTTATGGCGCTATCATCCGTGCAGCGGAGTTCTACCCGATTTCCGATGGTGTAGATAAGAATTTGCCCCGGTTGGCCGATTTGGTCAGTCGCGGATATTCAGTCGTGGTTTTCCCGGAAGGGACTCGCGAAACCGGGCATGAGATAATGCGTTTCCACAAGGGGGCTTTCTTCTTGGCAAAGACGTTGAAAGTAGACATCTTACCCGTTATGCTACATGGACTTTCAGATGTTCTGCCCAAGCGCGATTTCATGCTTCGCCGTGGCAAGATAACTGTCGAAGTCCATAAGCGGATGATGTTTGACGAAATGGCGGGTTACGACGATCGTGCTTTAAGGACTCATTGGTACAACTGGTATGTCGAACATTATCGTGCAATGAGAAACAAGTGTGAAGATGTAGAATATTGTCTTCCTTTGGTAAAATATAAATATGTGTATAAGGGAGTTGATGTGGAGCACCGTTGCAAGCGGATGTTGAAGACTGTTGCAGACAATCCGGCCATCATCCGGCAATATGTAGCTGGTGATAAGACAATTGTGATACCGGATAGCGGTCAGGGTGAAATTGCGTGGATAGCTGCGCTTACCCATCCGGATCATGAAGTATACGCATATGAATCCGATGAAGATTTGCATGCAATAGCGATAAATACTTATGGCATACCTTCTAATTTGCATTTCATTAATCAGCAATATATAGCAAAGGGATGAACGGGAAAGATGTGATCATAATAGGAAGCGGATTGGGTGGACTTTCGTCTGGCGTTTTTCTTGCGAAAGCGGGTTACCGTGTTGTCGTATTGGAGCAATCTACCCAAATAGGAGGTTGCTTGCAGTGCTTTAAGCGGAAAGGCGTAAAGTTCGAAACCGGAATGCATTTCATTGGGAGTGCTGACAAGGGGCAGATTCTCTATAAACTGATGCGAAATCTGGAGATTGAGGATAAGGTTCAGTTGTCCCGGCTCGATCCCGACGGTTATGATGTCATATCCCTTTGTGGAAAGAAGTATAAGTTTGCCAATGGAAGGGAAGCTTTCATTAAGCAGATGGCGGACTATTTTCCTGACCAACAAACGAATCTGGAGCGCTATTGGGATCTGATTGAAAATGTAGCCAATTCCTCGTCTGTACATACGCTCAGGCTGGAAGAAGATAATACCGTCACCAATCTGGAGTACCAGATGCGCTCTATGGATGAAGTGATAGACAGCGTGATAACAGATCCGTTGTTGGCCAAGGTCCTGGCGGGTAATTTGCCTCTTTATGGTGCAGAAAAAGGGAAAACTCCGTTTAGCATGCATGCCTTTATCATGGATTTCTATAATCAGAGTGCTTTCCGTGTGGTTGGAGGAAGCGATTCGATAGCCCAGGCTTTGCAGACTGTATTAAATAAATATGGAGGTCGTGTTTTGCTGCGTCATAAGGTGACTGAGATTATGTGCGATGACCAGAATGCCGTGGGAGTTTTATGTGAAAATGGAGAGGTTTATCGTGCCGATATCGTCATCTCCAGTGCTCATCCATTCCGTACCCTTGAGATGCTGGGTAATACCCCTCTTATCCGTAATGCCTATCGCAGAAGGATCTTGAATATTGGTCAGACAATAGGTGGTTTTGCTGTCTATTTCCATTTTAAGAAAGATACAGTCCCCTATATGAACTATAACTATTATGTTTACAATCAGGATACTCCATGGGATTGCGAACATTATTCGTGTGAGGATTGGCCTAAGGGATATTTGTATATGCATTTTTGCCATGAACCCAATCCGCAGTATGCTAAAGCTGGAGTTGTGCTTTCGTATATGAGGATGGAGGATGTAAACCAATGGCAAGGGACCCAAATAGGCAAGCGGGGTGCCGATTATGAAGCATTTAAAAAGAAGCATGCCGAGACCTTGATCAACTCTTTGGAAAAAGAATTTCCGGGTATCCGTTCGTGTATAGAGGATTATTATACGTCCACTCCTTTGACCTATTTGGATTATACAGGGACTGAAGCCGGTTCGATGTATGGTGTGGCCAAAGATGTGAATAAAGGTATTGGTGGGCGTGTGTCGCATCGGACACGCATTCCTAATTTGCTGCTGGCAGGACAAAATGTCAACTCACATGGAATGTTGGGCACGTTGGTCGGCTCAATCATAACCTGTAGCGAGATTTTGGATAAGCAGCAACTTTACAATGATATATCAAACGCTGATTTATAAGAGTACTCACTAATTTAATTGCAGGAAGATGAAACAAAAAGCGGTTATTATAGGTGGAGGATTAGGCGGACTGTTTACCGGTGCTTTTCTTAGTAAGGAAGGCGTGGAAGTGACAGTCCTCGAAAAAAACAATGTCATTGGAGGAGGTTTGCAGTGTTTTAAGCGTAACGGGACATGTTTCGAAACGGGTATGCATATACTGGGTGGCTTTCATCCCGGTGGTAGTCTGAATCGTATTTGCGCCTATCTGGGTATCTTGGACAAGCTTGAAATACGGCATACGGATGCGGACGCCATGGATGCCATTTTGTATGGAGAGGATGGTTCCTGCTATACTTTGCCTACCGGTAAGGATGCATTTACGCGTTACCTTCAGCAGCAGTTTCCTGCCGACTCAGAGGGTATAAAGCGCTATATGGATGCGATGTATGCCTTGTCTTATGAGGTCGATGCCTTTTATTTGCGCAGTAGTGAGATGAGTTTATTTTCACACAGCGATGATTTCTTCATGCCGGCCGATGAGTTCATTGCACAATATGTTTCCGATCGTAGATTGCGCGACCTGTTGGCATATATGAGTCCGATGTATGGAGGTATTGCTGGTCATACTCCCGCTTATGTTCATGCGTTGATAAATGTATTGTATATAAACGGTTCAAGCCAGTTTGTAGATGGAAGCCAGCAGCTGGCCGATCGGTTGGCAGAGGTTATCGAATCTTGCGGCGGACATGTGATTGCCGGTGATGCGGTAGAGTCTGTAAAAGTGGTCGACCGAGTTGTCGAATCTGTCATGACCAAGAGCAAAAAGCAATATGTTGGCGACTGGTACATCAGCGATGTCCATCCTGCTACACTTTTTGCGTTGACGGGCGATGGGGCATTTCCCCGTATTTATGTGAATCGGATAAAAGAGATTCCCAACAGCTATTCGGCTTTTAGTGTTTACATAAAGTTCAAGCCGGAGTCCTATCCTTATGTCAACCATCCCTGTTATTTCCAGGAGAACTATGAAACCGTTTGGAACTTGGGCGAGTATACCGAAGACAGTTTTCCTCAAGGGTTTATGTTTATCACTCCTCCTACCCACAATCAGGGCCCGTGGGCGAACCGCATGATTATAAATTGTGTCATGCCTTTCGATGCCGTTCGTCGATGGGAACATACGACCATCGGTCACCGGGGAAATGATTATGTGGAGTGGAAAGAACGTTTGACAAACAAGGTGATTGCTAAAATGGACATGCTGAAACCGGGATTCAGGGATGCCATTGATGTTTCCTTTGCTTCCTCTCCACTGACCATTCGCGATTATTATGGAGTAAAGGAAGGCAGTTTGTACGGTCATCGGTGTGATTGTAAAAACATGCTTCAGTCCCAGATGCCCATTGCGACCAAAGTTCGCAACCTTTTGCTTACAGGTCAGAATGTGAATCTCCATGGCATTTGTGGGGTTCCTTTGACAGCGATTGAAACGGCTGAGGCGATTGTTGGCCGTGGAGTAATATTGGATAAGATAAATAATCATAAATAAACACAGTTATGGACACTAGTACTATTAAATTAAAATTGATTTATCCGAAATGGAAGAAATTACCGGGGCAAACAACGTTCAACTTACCGCCTCACGGTCCGGTTGCTTTTGCGGCTACGTTACCGGAGTATGTGGATATTTCTTTTACAGACGAGAACGTCGAAGATATTGATTTCGACGAGCCTTGCGATCTTGTTGCTTTGTCTATGATGCTTTCTACCCAGGTAAAACGTGGGTGGGAAATTGCGGCCGAGTATCAGAAACGTGGTAAGAAAGTGCTTGCCGGAGGTATTGCAACCATGCTCCATGCCGATGAGATGGTGGAACATCTTGATAGCGTTTTCTTAGGCGAGGCCGAGGGACGCAGTGAGCAGATGCTGCAAGACTGGCGTAATGGTTGCCTTAAGAAAGTCTATAATTACATGCTTCAATTTCCTCCCATCGAGGATGTAGGTCCTTGTCGTAGAGATCTCTATAAGCGCGAACTTTACAACCATAAAGGTGTGCCTATGGTCGATCTGTTCCATGCTTCGCGTGGCTGCCGTTTCTCATGCTATCCCTGTGCGGTCAGCTACCTTGGTGGACGTGTCTTCCGCCCCAGACCCATAGATAAGGTTGTGGAGGATATGGCAAGCATCGACAATAACAGATTGTTTATTGTAGATAATTCCTTGGCTCAGAACAAACAGTGGGAGAAGGAATTGTTTACAGCAATAGCTCCTCTTAAGAAGAAGTGGATCAGCCATACGATCGAAGACGATCCCGAGATTCTTGATCTTGCGGCTAAGGCTGGTGCATGGTACGTATACCAGGCTGTATACGATACGTCCGATTATATTAAGGAACGTGTAAAGCGTTATCACGATTATGGCATCGGTGTAGAGGGTACCATCCTTTTGGGACTCGACAATCAGACGGAGGACGATTGTAAACGTTTGATCGATTTCTTGGGAGAGATTGATTTGGATTTAGCTGAATTTACCGTAATGACTCCTTTCCCTCATACCAAGGGTTATGACGATCTGTTGCGTCAAGGTCGAATTTTTGATTTTGACTGGAATCATTACAATGCCGGACAAGTGGTATTCCAACCCAAGCACATGTCGCCGGAGAAATTGCAGGATCTGTACGATTATGCTTGGAAGACATTCTATAAGGATGAAAGCCAGGAGCAGAAGATGTTCCGTTTGTTCTGCAATGTAGCTTTGCGCGAAATGGAAGAGGGAACTTATCGTCCGCGTGACAGACGTCTCATAAATAAGTCTTTTGGACGTGATGTCGATAGAAAAGTAAGGAATGTGAATAAATGAGATAATAGCAATTATGAAAGTATCACCCAATTATTACGATGAAATCTTTAATTATAAAGGTGAGTGGGATATGCCTTCCCTTTGCGGTTTGAAGATCCGTCAGGTGGAAGGCCATACCTATATTATTGTGACAGAGTTGTATCAGGACAATCCTGGTACAAGTGTGACATATGCCGGCGAGAAGCTTGCCAAACAGATTTGTGAGGCAAAAGGGCTTGTGCTCGATGAGTGTACCTATATAGAATGTACTCCCGATACAAACTCGAAATTGTCATTTTACGATGAAGAATATTTTGTCGTCGATTTCAAGGCAGATCTGCAGCATCGGTACCGTCAGTTGAGTCTGGAGGAAATAAAACATATACTGGATCATAAGGTAGTCGAAAGATAAGAAGTTGAAACGTATTATTTTTATTGTTGCTCTTCTTGTTGGTTGCGTGCGGCAGTTGGTGCTGGCACAGGAGATCATTCATATTTGGGATGGGACCGATGTCGGCAGTAGTCGTGTGACCCTTCAGTCGTTTCTTCCTCAGACGAATCAGTATGCCGGTTTGGCGGTGATCGTCTGCCCGGGTGGCAGCTATTGCTGGCACGATTATGAGGTCGAAGGAACGCAGGTAGCCCGTTGGCTTCAGAAAGAAGGCATTGCGGCGTTCGTGTTGAAATACAGGGTTCAAGGCATATTCCCCTATATTTCCCATAGCCGGGCGATATTTGGAGGCCATAAGCATCCCGATATGATTGAGGATCTCCAACGCACCATTCAGTTGCTCCGTGAGCAGGCCGACCGCTATGGCATCGATCCCTCCAGGATAGGAGCGATGGGCTTTTCGGCGGGTGGTCATTTGGTCATGTCCGCAGCCTGTTTTCATGCGACAGACTTTCTGGCAAGCCAGGGCATTTCCCATGCCGAGTCGTTGCGTCCCGATTTTGTGGCGCCCATCTATCCTGTGGTTTCCATGTCCCATCCTGTCACGCATAAGCGTTCGCGCAGGGCGTTGCTTGGAGAATGGGGAAAGTTCAGTCGCAGGATGCGCGATTCCTTGTCGGTCGAGCGTCATATTCCGGAAGACTGTCCTCCAGTATTTCTGGTGAACTGCAAGGACGATCCAGTCGTGAAGTACCATAATTCAGAGCTGCTTGATTCGGCTTTGACGAGTAAAGGTATTCCTCACCGGTACATCCAGTATCAGACAGGGGGGCATGGATTTGGAGCTTCCAATGTTCGGGGGACGGCAGAGTGCAGGCAGTGGCGCAATGAGTTTATGAAATGGATAAAAGAATTGTATAAATAAAACGAGTAAGAAATATGGTTGAAAGAGATGCTAAGTTTGACGATATTCGTCCATATTATGAAGAGGAGATACCAGCAGCGATGCAGCGCATTGCCGATAGCGGGTCCTTTCCGTTGCTGGCCTCTTATGTTTATCCGCATGAGCATATCGAAGATATTCGCGATCAGATACGTTCCTATCGCACCGTGCGCGATTTTCAGCTCGAGGTTATGCGTTGTGTCAATGAGCAGGTGATTGCCCGCAGCATTACTGAGTTTTCTTATGGTGGAATCGAGAAGCTGGATCCGGCCAAGAAATATCTATTTGTGTCAAACCATCGTGATATCATGCTCGATGCCTGTCTGTTGCAGTATATCCTCTACATGAATGGGCACGAGACTTCCGAGATTACGTTTGGTGCGAATCTTATGCAGGGGCAGTTGGTTACGGATATCGGTAAGTCGAACAAGATGTTCAAGGTAGAACGTCCGGGCAACAATCCGCGCGACTTTTATCGTGCTTCGCTTCATTTAAGCGAATATATTCGTTATACGCTGACGCAAAAGAAAGAGTCTGTATGGATTGCCCAGCGCAATGGACGTACCAAAGACGGGATCGACCGCACCGATCAGGGCATCATTAAGATGTTTGGCATGAGCCGGACGGATAATAAGGTCGATTCGTTGGCCGAGCTGAACATCGTGCCGGTTGCTGTCAGCTACGAGTGGGAGTCATGCGACATTTTGAAGACGCTCGAATTGTATGCTTCTCAGAATACCAAGTATGTGAAGAAGCCGGGTGAAGATCTGAACAGTATCTTGACAGGCATCATGCAGCCCAAAGGCCGGGTACATATTGAGTTTTGCGATCTGGTGACGAAAGACGATTTGATGCAGTTCAGCGAGGCTACGACCAGCGACTTCAACCGTCAGGTAGCTTCTCTTCTCGATGAACGCATCTGTCGGGCCTATCGCCTTACTCCCAATAACTACATTGCCCACGACTTGAGGTTTGGCAATACGATGTATGGTGCATATTATACCAGTGAACAGAAAGATGCCTACATGAAGCATTTGCTCAAGCTTCAGAATTATGCTGAATCGTGCGAGATGGATTTGCTTTATGACATTTTCTTGGGAATATATTCCAATCCTGTAGATTCAAAGAATAAATATGATAAACAATCGGTGTAACCCGTTTCTTGATGCACCGTTGACCGTTCGTCGGGTGGTACTGATGGCGATAGCTGCCGTCGTATTTATCCTGGGAGTGATTTATGGTACGGTAAGAGGGGCGTTTTGGACTTGGTGTGGAAGAACGCGCGAAAGGAGGCTTGATGACTTTCATCGGATCATGCATAAGGTCTTCAAGCTCGATCTGCGTCTTCATCCGTGGTTGTTTTGTGACATCCATAATCCATACAACGAGACTTTCGAGCGTGGCTCTATTGCCATTTGCAATCATCAGTCCCTGATCGATCCGTTGTGCCTGCTCATTCTCTCTCCTAAACTGCTGATCGTTACGGGCAAGCGGGTATGGGAGAACCCGATCGTCAAGCCGGTATTGCGTTTGGCGGAGTTCACCTGTACCAGCTATACGATGGACGAAATGATAGAATATTGCAGGTATCATATCGACCGTGGCTATACAATCGTTTTTTTCCCGGAAGGCGAGCGTTCGCAGAATGGGCGCATCTTGCGTTTCCATTCCGGGGCATTTCATATTGCCAAAATATTGCAGGCAGATATCCTTCCTTTGTACATTCATGGGACAGGCCATGTGCTGCCTACGCATAAGGCTTTCCAGAATCGGGCCAAGTTGTATGTCGAGATCGGCCAGCGCGTATTGTGTGATGACAAGTCCATATATACAGATACCCGTAAACAGGCCAATGCGTTCCGCCGCCATTACCGGTTGTACTACGAAGAGTTATGCCGGAAACTGGAGGATACGGACTACTTTGCCGAGCTCGTAGCCGGCTTGTTTGGCCGGGTCGGGAAAAGAGGATATGCCTTGGATTTGTTGAGGCGTTACCACAATTTCTCAGCCTGGATTGACACCTCCTTCGACGACTATTCGTATGTCCTGATAGACGATCATACCGAAGGTGTTTTTACGTTGCTGTTTGCATTGGTCCATCCCTATGTGCCGGTCTATGCCATTGGTGCCGATAGTCTGAAGATGCTTTATCAGCAATGTACGAACTTGCCTGTCAATATTAATTTTGTAGCTGGAGCCAATGCTGCGAAGGTCAGTGCATACAAGCCTTTGTTCAGTGTGGAAGATGTGGTGAAGGTGCAAGTTTCAACTGTAAATAATAAAAAGAATAATTATGAAACAGCGTATTCGTGAACTTCTTGAGGGGATTCTTCCTCTTATCGATTTGGATTCTGATTTTTTGTTTAGTGAGCTGGACTCGCTGGGCGTTACCCTCATTTTGATGACATTGTCCCAGGAGTATGACATCGAGTTGGAAGCCCGTGATGCCACTCCCAAAAATCTCAAGAATCTGGATGCAATTGTCAAGATGGTAGAAGATAAACTGGCGGCGAAACAATGAGACGGATTGAGGATTATCTGTTACAGCATGCCACGACGGCAGGCGATCGTCTGGCTGTGGTCTGTGGTAGCGAGCATATCACGTATGCCCGGCTCTGTACGCTGGTCCAGGAGCGTGCCCGGACGTTGGGCGGTTGTGGACAGAAGGGGCTGGTGCTCAGGTCTTCCCAGTCGATCGATTTTCTCGTTACGTATTTTGCGGCTCACATGGCCGACAGGGCGATTGTTCCTTTGGAAAAAGACATTCCGGAAATCCGTTTCTCCGAGATCGAGTCTGTGGTTGCCGGAAATCCCATCCCTGACGACATTGCCGATATCCTGTTCACCACAGGCACTACCGGAAACCAGAAGGGAGTGATGCTGAGCCACACTGCCATCTTGGCCAATGCCGAGAATTTGATAGGTGCTCAGGGTTTTGACCAGGATGTAACGTTTGTCATCAGCGGTCCGCTCAATCATATCGGAAGTCTTTCCAAAATATGGCCCATGATTGTAGTGGGCGGAACCATCCTTATCACCGAAGGTATCAAGGATATCAACGCCTTTTTCTCTGCGCTCGATTATCCGTGTCGTAAGTTTGCTACCTTTTTGGTTCCCGCAAGTCTGCGTATACTGATGCAGTTTGGCAAGAACAAGTTGCATGAGTATGCTTCCAAAATCGATTTTATTGAGACGGGAGCGGCTCCGATGGCACAGAGCGACATGGAGCAGCTGTGCGGCATCCTGCCTTCGACCAGACTTTACAACACCTATGCGTCTACCGAGACAGGCATTATTTCGACGCACGATTATTGCCATGACGGGTGCATACCCGGCTGTTTGGGAAAGCCCATGCGCCATGCATCTGTTGTCATTACGCCGGAGGGGACGATTGCCTGTCGCGGTCCGATGCTGATGAGCGGATACTTGGGCGATCCGTCGCTGACGGGTACCGTCTTGCGCGATCATACGCTCTATACCTCCGATTTAGGATACGTGGACGAGCTGGGTCGTCTCAGGCTGGAAGGTCGTGCAGACGATGTCATCAATGTGGGTGGCTACAAGATCTCGCCGATTGAAGTCGAAAATGTGGCGATGGCCTATCCGGACATTACCGATTGCATTTGTGTCTGTGCCGACCATCCTGTGGTGGGCAATGTATTAAAGCTCATCTATGTCACACAGGCCGGCCGCCCTCTCGATCAGAAAGCCCTGGTCAAGTATCTGAAAACCCGTTTGGAATCCTATAAAATTCCCTTTTTGTATGCGCAGGCCGACAGGGTAGAGCGCACCTATAACGGAAAATTGAACAGGAAGTTCTACAAAAACAAATAGTTCCCTGGGAACTTCCAGATTTTTTACTACCTTTGTAGTAAGGATATTTTTGTGAAACCTTATTAATACAAGTCATTCTATGAAACGCTTTTTTTTCTTGTGGTTCCTATTCTTTTCAGGGATCGTGCTGGCCGGGAATGTCTCCGAAGACCAGGCCCGGCAGATAGCTGTTTCGTTCTGGCAGTCGGCGCCCGTTACCCGTGGCGGCATTCCGTCGTTGCAGATGGTTTTTCATAGCGAAGACCTGGTTACCCGGTCGTCTGTCCAGAGTCCGGCGTACTATGTTTTCGACAATACCGGAGGCCCCGGTTTTGTCATTGTGGCGGGCGACGATGTAGCCATGCCTGTCCTGGGCTATTCTTTCGAACACGAGTTTTCGAAAGACAATCTTCCGGCCAACCTGAAGGCATGGCTGGAGTACATGCGTGACGAGGTGAACAAAGCGCGGCGTAGCGGAGCAAAGGCCGAGTCCGCTGTTACCCGTGCCTGGAGCCAGGTTGAAGTCGGCACTCCGGTGGTCGAATTGGAGACAGCCAAGTGGAATCAAATGGAGCCATACAATTTACTTTGTCCCATTGTGGGGGGAGAATCTACTTATACAGGTTGTACAGCTACGGCTGTGGCTATTGTGATGCGTTACCATCAGTGGCCTGAAAAAGGAGTAGGAACCTTGCCAGGATATAAAATTCTTCGTGGTGAAGTATTGCCGGAGCTTCCTTTAGGACATACTTATGATTGGAAGAATATGCCTTTAGAATATCCTTATATGGGATATTCACAGGCGGAAGCCAATGCGGTGGCTGTGTTGATGCGCGATTGTGGATGGATGATTTTTTCCGACTATGGTCCTGTCGGCAGTTCTGGAACAAGTGCTTTCACTGTTTATATTCCGGCCGGTCTGACAACCTATATGGGATATGACAAGAGGGTACGTACTATATCACGTAATGGTTATACTACGTCCGAGTGGAATTCCTTGATGCAAGGCGAGCTGGAAAGTAACCGGCCGGTCATCTATTCGGGATTCAATGATAATGCTGGACATGCTTTCGTACTGGATGGCTATACCGATCAGAACTACTATCGTGTCAACTGGGGTTGGGGCGGCTATTGTGACGGATATTTTCTTTTGACGGCTCTCGATCCCGAAGGACAGGGGTCTGGTGGCTCAGAAGGCGGTTACAACATGTATCAGGATGCAGTGATTGGCATTCAAAAAGATGACGGAGGCGCATGTCTTGAGGAGTTGCGATATGGTGAAAGATTTTACGAATACGAAGTCTATGGGTTGTCTGTAGATGAACCTGTTGTGTCGGGTAAACCTTTTGAACTATATGTAGGAAATTTGAAAAATACGGGCTCAGGGACGTTTACGGGTGAACTTCTTTTTGCAGTAGTGGACAAGGAGGGAAATATCGTAGAAGAGTTGTATGTCGTAAGTCTTTCTGATTTGTTGTCATCATATTATTATTATCCTTATGTGGGAACTGTCACCATCAACACCCCTGTTCTCCCCGGTTACCGCATCCGGGGCTACTATCGCAGTGCGAACACTCCCGAATGGACGCTCATCAAGGGAAACGATGAGGATGGTTGCGTATGGGATCTGCTGATTGCCGATGAATACTCCATCGAGGAGACCACCCAGCTCACCTACAACAAGAAGAGCCGTCTGTTGAGGCTTCTGGTGAAAGACGGTGTCTCTGTTTCCTTGCGTTCCTCCGGTGGCAGCGACTGTAGCGACAAGTGCCAGATCCAGGGAAATGAAATAACCGTCGACACCTCCTTGCTTCGCGACGGCACCTATTCCCTGACGCTGCAGAAGGGAGACGACCGGAAGACGCTGAATTTCTCTGTTGCCAATGCAGCCGAATAAATCAAAGAAAACGAACATACATAAATCTAAGGAATATGAAACTGAACATACATCTGATTATAGCGATCCTCTGGTCGGCAGTCTTTCTGCTGTCGGCTTGTTCGGACGATCCTGAGAACGGGCAGCCCGAAGTTCCCGTCCTCACCTTCGACAAGGACCAGCAACTTGTGTTCGAAACGGCCGGTGGCCAGGCCGATGTACATTTTACTTCCACGGCGGCATGGACAGCCGAGGTCGATCAGGACTGGTGCAGTGTCACTCCCGCCCGGGGCGATGCCACGTCTTCGGTGGTCACGCTGACCGTCACTGCCAACGAAACGCCGGACGAACGGAATGCCACGCTGATTTTGAAGTCGGGAACGACAACGGCCCGCATGACCTTTGTGCAGAAACAGAAAGACGCTCTGACCGTCACTTCCAATCGTGTGGAAGTGGGTGCGGAAGGTGGAGAAGTGACGATCGAAGTCAAGGCGAATATCGCTTTCGACTGTGAGGTAGACGAGGCAGCTGCCGAATGGCTGAGCGCCGTCCAGACGCGTTCGATGACGTCCACCCAGCTCCGCTTCACGGCCGCTGCCAACGAGTCGTTCGACAAACGCGAAGGGAAAATCGTGATCCGCAGTGGCGAGCTGTCCGAAACCGTTACCGTCTATCAGGCCGGCGAGCAACCCGGAGTAATGCTTACGCAAGACGAATATACGGTGGGCAGCGAAGGAGGCATCGTGGCCGTAGAGCTTCGCAGCAATGTGCCTTTCCAGATGCGTATGCTCGACGATGTCGCTTGGCTGAGCGAGGCGGTTACCCGTTCGTTCTCTACCTATACGCGTCGGTTCGAAGTTGCTCCGAACGAAGATTATGATTATCGTTCGGCACGGGTCGCCTTCTTCAACGAAGAGCTGGGACTGGCCGATACGGTGACCATCACGCAGGTACAGAAAAATGCCATCCTGGTGGCGCAGGAAGAATATACGGTCGACGCCCTGGGAGGCACGCTCGATTTCTCGGTCAATACGAATGTCGATTTCCAGGTTTCGCTTTCTGCCGAATGGATCCGTCAGGCTGCTTCCACCCGTGGACTTGCGGAAGTGCCTTTGCGCTTCGTCATCGATACCAATCCCGGCCTGGAGCCGCGCGAAGCCGTCATTTCGTTTACGGCGGGTGAGCTGTCCCAGTCCGTCAAGGTCATCCAGCCCGGACGTCAGGACAAGGGTTGGCTGCGCATTGTCCACACCAACCGGACGTTCAGCATCCCGTCCATCACCGGTCCCTATTTCAACTATGGACACATCTCGTGGGGCGACGGACAGGAAGAGGTCTATCAGGAAGAAGCCGTTCATACCTATCAGACCGAAGGTTCCCACACCGTGTCTGTCGAACTGTTGGGAGCGGAAGAAGTTTCTTTGCCCAATCTGGTCGGAGTGACCGATCTGGATTTGACGCAGTTCTGATGATGTATTGCAAACCGGGCGCATATCAAAAGGATAAGCTTGCTTATTTTTTTGATATGCGCCCGGTTTGCAATATCTTTGTACCCTCAAAAATCAACTGTTACTGGAAGATGGCTAAAGCGTTAACTGATCAAGAAGTGGCCTTGTTGAGACGAAAGCTCGACTTGTTGCTCCGTACCGGAAAATTATTAGTAGAGAGTGCTGCCGATACCAACCGTATCGTGCGTAACATGAACCGTGTGGCTGCCTACCTGGGCCTCCCCGAAGAGAAGCTCCACATCGATGTGAGCTACACCATGCTGATGGTCAACGTCAGCGACGGCTCCCATTCGTTCTCCAAGTTTCAGAAGTGCGAGAAGCATGGCATCAACATGACCGCCATCTCCGAGATCAGCAAGCTTTCCTGGCGTGCCATCGAGAACGACTATTCGCTCGACCGCTACGAGGAAGAGCTGGAACGCATCCGCACCAAGAAGCGCAACTACTTGCCTTATGTCGTGGCCATCGGCGCCGGCTTTGCCTGCGGCGGTTTCTGCAAGCTGTTCGGTGGCGACTGGATTGCCTTCCTGTTTGCCTCCATCTGTGCCTTTGCCGGTTTCCGCGTGCGTGCCCGTTGCATCGAGTTCGGCATCAATCTGTACATGAGTATCGCCATTGCGGCCTTTATCTCCACCTGTCTGGCCTACGTCACCACGTTCACCGGCCTTTCGCAGACTCCCTATCATCCCTTGCTGGCCTGTGCCCTGTTCATCGTGCCCGGCGTTCCGCTCATCAATTTTGTGGACGACATGATCGACAATTATATCCAGGTCGGCATCGTCCGTGCCGTCAACACCGCCCTGATGGTAGTAGCCATGGCTTTCGGCATCGTGTTGGCCATGCGGCTCCTGGTGATGGAAGACGTGGTCATCGACCGCAAGTTCAGCGAGCTGAGCATCGTGCCCCACGATTCCTATTGGGTCTATGCCGTTGCCGCCGCCATTTCGGCCATGGGCTTCTCCATGATCTTCAACATCCAGCGCCGCCTGCTCTGGGTGGTGGCTATCGGTGGTATGCTGGCCGTCTGCACGCGCAATTTCGTCAACTTCGAGCTGGGCTTCGGTCCGGTAGTCGGCTCCTTTATGGGCGCTCTGGTGGTTAGCCTGGTGGCCGTGAAGGCCGTCCACTGGTTCCATGTCCCCAACCACGTGCTCACCATTCCTTCCGTCATCCCCATGATCCCCGGTGTGTTGATGTACCGTTCGCTGGTGGCGCTCATCAATATGAACGGCATCGTGGGCGAGGTCACCACCGTCGTTTCCAACGGCATCAACGCTTCGCTCATCATCCTCTGCATTTCCCTGGGGGTAGCCGTCCCCAATATTTTCGCCCGCCGCTACATCGCCAAGGACCGCCAGCGCTTCCTCAAGGCCGAGCTCCAGAAGCGTCGTGAGCGCGGTAAGTTCATTGAGTGGTAAGAAACTGATGGTTTACGTGGAATAAATTAATAATTTAAGCTTCCGTTTCTAACTTGAATTATTGATTTATGACAATTGTAAAACTAAAAATCCATCCGTCCTCTCCCCGGATCGGGAAGGGGACGCCTCTTTCCGAAAGCTTCAGGGACTATACGTTGGGCCTGATCGGCCGTCTGCGTCTTTCGGACCGTTGCCGCACGGCCGAGTCCTACCTTACGTCGTTCAACAGCTTCATGCGTTTCCGCGATGATGTCGACGTGTCTTTGGACAAGATAGACGCCGACCTCATGACGGCCTACGAAGGCTACCTGCGCCGGGAGGGCATCTGTCCCAACACCTCTTCCTACTACATGCGCAACCTGCGCGCCATCTACAACCGTGCCGTCGAAGACGGCCTGGCAGTCCAGTGCTATCCCTTCCGCCGTGTCTATACCGGTATCGACCGCACCGTCAAGCGTGCCGTTCCCCTGCAGGTCATCGGCCGCATCCGCAACCTGGACCTCAGTCTCGATCCCCGTCTCGACTATGCCCGCGACCTCTTCATGTTCAGCTTCTACACCCGTGGCATGTCTTTTGTCGACATGGCCTACCTGAAGAAGAAAAACCTGCGCGGCGGTTTCCTTTCCTACTACCGCCACAAGACCCACCAGTTCCTGTCCGTCCGGTGGGAGCGCCCCATGCAGGACATTGTCGACAAGTACGACACGGCCGACACTCCCTACCTGCTCCCCATCATCCGCGACGTCTCGCGCGACGACCGCAACCAGTATCTCAGCGCCTCCCATCAGGTCAACCTCCGCCTCAAGGAGCTGGGCACCCGTCTGGGGCTCGACATGCCGCTCACCACCTATGTGGCACGTCATGCCTGGGCCAGCATTGCCTGGGACAAGCGTGTCTCCATGTCTGTCATCAGTCGTGCCCTGGGTCATCATTCCGAGCACACCACCCGCATCTACCTGGCTTCACTGGATACGTCGGCGGTCGACTGTGCCAACCGCGACATCCTTAAAGCACTGGATGTAACTGGATGTAAGCGGTAGGAACCTCTGATTTCCGTCTTTCCGGCCGAGTCTTTGGGTGGTGCGGATTGCACGGTGTTTGGCAGACTTATTCCCGCCGTGCCATTCCGTGCCTCGAAACAGCTTGTCACATTTTTCCTTGTGATAAGAGCGGAATTTTGACAAAATAAGTGAGGTGGATTTGTAGAGTAGGGGGGTCTTTCTCTTCCTAAGAGAAGGATTCGTTGCGCAAAGATGAGGATAATTCCTCAAATAACCAAACAAATAAGGAAATATAAATATTTATTTTTTCAGAATTTACTACACACATTTTGCTGATTTGTTGAGCGAAACAGATTGAAAAAGGGGCAACAGATACTTGGAGCGCCAAGGTCTGAACATGCCTTCCTTCTCTTAGGAAGAGAAGTGCCTGAAAAAAGGGCGTTGTGCGAGGAAAAAGCGGCGTTGAAAAGCCCTGTCGGTGAATGAAAATCTTTGAATGATAACGAAGAGAACCATTGCCCGGAAATTTTCAGTAATGCACGGTGGTAAACGTATAAATTGTTGTTTTTCAGCAAGATACAAATCTTGTTGATATGGCCGAGGAACACCTATGAGCGAAGTGAAGCCCCTGATTGCTACTCCCGAAATGTTGGACGGCATGCGCAACGGACGCCAGGTCCGCTGGTATGTGCTTTCGCTTCCTTCCTGCCATCGCGGGCCGGCCTGCGGACTTCAGGAAGAACTCGACCGCCGTGTGCAGGAAGGCGAACCCGTGTTCGAATTTTTTGCCCCTTCCTACGTGGAAGTGCGCGAGTCTCGTGGCGAGCTGGTCAGCACCGAGCGTCCGCTGCTCTACAACTACGTGTTCATCCATGCTTCCGAAGTCGAGATTTTTCGTCTCAAGCGGCAGCTGCCCCAATACAACTTCCTGCCCCGTGTGCGCGACAGCCGCGGCAGCCACTATCCCTACTTGTCCGATGCCGCCATGGCCAATCTCCGTTGGGTGGCACGTTCCTACAGCGACGTGCTTCCTGTCTACGTGCCCCAGCCGGACAAGCTGCGCAAGGGCGACCGTGTGCGCATCACCGAAGGACGTTTCCAGGGCGTCGAAGCCGAAGTGGTCATCCAGCCCGGTGCCGGCCGCAAGGATGTCGTGGTCTGTGTGGACAACTGGATGTGGGTGCCCCTGCTTCATGTCCGTCCCGGCCAGTACGAAGTCATCAGCCTGAACGCCGACGGCAAGCACGTCTACACCCGCTTGGACAACGACCGCTACAGTGCCGGCCTCCACCAGGCCCTCTGTCGCTATCACAGCCCCCAGGGCGTCACCGATGCCGACCGTGCCCTGGCTGCCGAGGTCCTGCGCCTCTACGCCGGCCTCCGTCTGGACACCGACGTCCTGCGTTGCAAGCTCTACGCCCTTCTGCTGCCGGCCCGTGTCATTCTGGGCCAGGTGGACGAGTGCCGCGAGCTGCTGAGCGTGGCCCGCACCTTTCTGCCCCTCATCAAGGCGGAACAGTCGCGCGCCCTCCTGCTCGTCACCCTCTACGGCTGCACCGACAGCAGCATCTACTACGAACAGGCCCACGAACTGCTGGCTCCCTGGCGCCGGCAGTCCGGCCTCAAGAAAAGCAAACTCCGTCTTCTCCAGTGCCTCGACGACTACGATCGGGTGCTGGGGCACTAATTTTAATTGATAATTGAGAATTGAAAATTGATAATGAACATCTGTCATTCCTTCATTCTCCATTCTCCATTTTCCATTGATTAAATGTCTTCCGCCCATCCCCTGGCAGCCCTGCTGACCGGCCATTTCGACGCCATCATGGAGCGCGAGCGTACCAACCGCAGTTCCGTCCACCTCTACGGTGCAGGCGACTATTGGGTCGCTTTCGAACAGTCGGCCTACCAGTTGTGCCAGCTCATGCCCTCGTGCGAGACCACCCTTTTCCGGTTTGCGGTCTATCCCTTCCCGGTGGTCATGGCGTCCGTTACCGATGCCCAGCTGCAATCTTTTGTGCGGCTGCACATCCTGCGTACCGACCAGCCTGCCTACAAGGTGTTCTCTGTCCGGCCCTATTCGGCGGACCGCTACCGGTCGTGGCACCGGACGCTGGAGCGTGGTTCTGCCACTTCCTAGGTCCGGCAGACCCGAATCGAAAGACTCCTCCGACAAACAAATTGACAAAACAAGATAAATTCATTTAAGAAACCTTGATTAAGATAACTAAACTAAACTGACGTGGATTATTTATACATTTTTGCAACATTTTTGCTGGCAGCCCTGAGTGCACGGATGATCATCCCGCGCATCCTCCTGATCTCCATCCGGAAGCGGCTGTTCGATGTTCCCGATGAGCGGAAAATACACACGCAGGCCATTCCGCGCCTGGGCGGTGTGTCGTTCTTTCCGACAATCCTCTTCGCCTACGCCCTGGTGTTTGCCGTCCGCGTGCTGAGCGGTGACACGTTTGCAGCGACGTATGCGCAGCATCTCCTCCCCGAGATGCTCCTCTTCGTTTGCGGCATGACCATGCTCTACCTGGTAGGCATCGCCGACGACCTGGTCGGTGTCCGCTATCGCCAGAAGTTCCTGGTACAGATCTTCTGTGCCTGCCTGTTCCCGCTGGCCGGCCTGTGCATCAACGACCTCTACGGTCTGTTGGGCATCCATCAGCTGCCTGCCTTCGTCGCCGTTCCCTTTACCATCTTCACGGTGGTGTTCATCACCAATGCCATCAACCTCATCGACGGTATCGACGGACTGGCGTCCGGTCTGAGCGGGGTAGCCTTGCTCATTTTCACCGGCCTGTTCATCGAGAAAGGGCTGTGGAGCTATGCCATGCTTTCGGCCGCTACCTTCGGCGTCCTCGTTCCCTTCTTCTATTACAACGTTTTCGGCAATGCCGACCGCGCCCGCAAGATCTTCATGGGCGATACGGGCAGCCTGACGCTGGGCTATACCCTCTGTTTCCTGGCCATCAAGTATTGCCAGTATGCCCCGTCGGTGGTCATCTCTTCGGACGACGCCTTCTTCATCGCCTTCAGCACCCTGCTGCTGCCTGCGTTCGACGTCATCCGGGTGGTGCTCTACCGCCTGCGCAATGGCCGCAACCCCTTCGAGCCCGACAAGAATCACATCCATCATAAGCTGCTTGCCATCGGCCTGACGCCCCGTCGTGCCATGGTCAGCCTGGTGTCTATGGCCTGCCTCTTCTGTCTGGTCAACATCCTGCTGGTGGCCTACGTCAACAGCACCCTGCTGCTCATGGTCGACATCATCGTCTGGGTGGCCCTGCACCTGTGGTGGGACTATCTCATCAAGAAGCGGAAGGCAATTGATAATTGAAAATTGAGAATTGAAAATTGGGAATGGAAAATTAAATTCGTCTGCACAGATCATTTTCAATTTTCCATTCTCCATTCTCCATTAAAACAAGTATTCCTTCGCCGCCTCGAAACACGGGCATGCCTTCATCGGATTCAGGTCGCGATGCCCCACGATGAGCGCCTGCGGAAACATCCGCTTCAGCTCGCGCAGCAGCGCCACGAGGCTTGCCTTCTGTTCCAGTGTCCGCGTATCCTTCGGTTGTCCCTGGCGGTCCAGTCCGCCTTCGTAGCAGACGCCTATGCTGTGCCGGTTGTGGTTCCGGCAGTGGGCTCCCACCTGTTCCAGCGGTCGTCCGCGGTGTATCTCGCCGTCGCGCGTCAGGTAGAAGTGGTAGCCGATGTCGCGGAAGCGCCGGTGCCGGATGTGGTCGCGGCGGCATTGTTCAAAGTCAAAGCTCTGCCCCTCGCGGGTGGCAGAGCAATGAACGACGATTAGGGTCACGGTTCTCATCCGCCTATACACGATGAGATTCCGAATACGCCGGCCAGGGCAGTAGCCACGGCCACAATTGCTTTGAGCACAATGCTCCAGACTGATTTCTTCTTCATAATTGAAAATTGAAAATTGATAATTGATAATTGAGAATGGATAATTAGTGTATTTCATTTTCCATTATCCATTCTCCATTTTCCATTATTACAGCGGACTTCCTCCTTCTTCCTCGTCCTCACCTCCGCCGCCGGGGGTAGGAGTCACCGCGGTGCCGTCGCCCAGGTAGTACTCGTTCTGTTCGCGCAGCGTCGCCTCCAGGTTGATTTTCGCGTTGCTCAGTTCGCCGGTGGCACGTGCGCGCAGCTTCAGGCCTGCCACGTGTTCCGACACCTTGAACTCTGCCGCGCTCGCGGCCCCGTGGTCGCTGATGATGCCCACCGAGAAGATAGCCAGGTCGTCCAGCTTCACGTTCTTGCCGTCCAGGATCAGCTCCTTGATGCAGGTCACCATGTCTGCCAGGACGCCTTTGATCACGCCCGGCGAGAACGGCGTGTTGTGTTTCGACATGTGGCGGGACAGCAAATCGATGTCCAGTGTCTCGTTAATCACCGGGCGTGCATACCACAGTCCGTTGCACGGATGGTTCTCGCCCACAATTTGAATTTTTCTGTAAGTAATCATTTCTTTAATTGATAATTGAAAGTTGATAATTGAAAGTTGATAATTGATAATTGAAAATTGAGAATGAACCCCGTACGCTGGTCATTTTCCATTCTCCATTCTCCGTTTTCGTTTCGCTGAAACAAAGATACTACCTGCGCCACGCGGAAAATTGATTCTTGTAGGTTAGGGTAGGTAAGTGTAGATTAAAGTAGATTATCGTAGGTTTTTGTAGGTTATAGGTCGCTTTTCGTATGGCGTTTCCACTGATTTTCAGTATCTTTACGTCCGTAAAGACCAACACGAAATCTATGGAAACATTCACCATCCGCGCATACGGCCGCACCGAGCTGGCCCAGTTCTATTTCCCCGGCCTCAATCCGCAGACGGCCTACCGCAAACTGCAGGAGTGGATCGACTTCTATCCCCACCTGCGCGAACGTCTGCAAGCCGCCGGTTGCCATCCCCGCAGCCGTGTCTACATGCCCGTGCATGTCCGCATGATTGTCGAGGCGATCGGGGAACCTTAGGGAAATGAAGAATGAAGAACGAAGAATGAAGAATTGGACTTGGGCTTCGTAACTATGGACTTTAGCGCGCTAACCATGGACTTTAGCGTGCTAACTATGGACTTTAGAAAATTGATAATTGATAATGGAAAATTGAAAATAAAGTACCTGTCATCCTGAACACTGGGAAGGATCTCGTTTTTAGAATTCTTCATTCTTCATTCTTCATTCTTCATTCAAACAAATCTTCCCATCGCCTGCTGGTTCCGGTAGATCTCGTCGCCCGTCAGCTCGACGACGCGGTAGCCCCGCTTGCCCGCCACGCGGACCTGCTGGAATCCCGCCTGCGACATCACCATTCCGATCTTCACCGTGCTCAGCCCCTGGCGCAGGCCCACGTTGATGCGCGCCAGTATCTGTGCGTTCGTCACGAAGATACACGTCTCGCCCTCCATCGGGCGGCGGTAGTGCGTCAGGATCAGTTCCTGCTCCAGGCAGGGCACTTCGAACTGGCGGTTGTGCCGGTTCAGCGTCTTCACCTCCTCGTCGTCCAGCCAGTAGGCGAAGCCGTTCCGCGTCAGTGCATACGCCTGGGCGAAGATCTCCGCATAGTCCGGCACGTGGTCATAGGGGCTGTCGATGCTCTCCACCTCGAAAGGCATCCAGCGGCGGTTTCCGCTCAGGTCGTTCAGGAACTGGCGGTTGTTGCTCGTGCCGCAGAAGCTGGCAATGTGGGGCCGCATCTCCTTGTAGCGGGCATACGCCGCACGTTCGTTCACGTGGCGCATGGTGGTGAGCGCCTTCAGCTGGTTCAGCTCCTTGCTCTCCATCTCGTCCAGCTCTTCGAGACACACCAGGGCGAATTCCGAGAGTGTCAGCAGGTCGTCGCGCGTGATGTTGCGGCTGTTCGACTTCAGGTAGAAGTAGCGGCGCAGGGCGGGCGGCAGCAGGTTGTTCAGCCAGGTAGTCTTGTAGATGCCCTGGCGGCCGATGAGCACCAGTATCTCGTGGTTCACCGTCTCCTCTTCGAGCAGGGCGGCCAGCATCGCCACGAGCCATTTCTTGAAGAAGCGGACAAAGAGTTCGCCATCTTCCTTGACGTGTACCTGTGCGGCCAGCCGTCCGATGTGGTCGGTCGTCCCGTCCCACGGGGGCAGGGCGTCCACGTATTCGCGAAAGGGGTTGTACAGCGGCACGAAGTCCGACTCGATCACCGTCTGCACGTCCGTTTTGCGTGCCGGGCCCGACTCCTTGCACAGGCGTCGCCACATCGAGTTCACCTCGCGGTCCGTCAGGTCCTTGAAATCATCCGTTCCTTCGGGAGCGAACTCATATTTGCCGGTCACCGTGTTCTTGCGGAAGCGTCCCTGCCGGTTCAGGAACGCTTCGATGTCGTCCACCGTGACCCGCCCCTGTCCCTGGGCGGCATCCGCGTCCTTCCGCCGCGTGCCGAGGCTGCGCGTTCCGTGCTCCTCCGTGTGCTGGTAACACGAGCGCAGGATGCCCTCCACGTCGCCGTCGTAGTCGGCGAAGCGTTCCGTGGCCCATCGGGTCGCCGCCTCGCGGTCCGCCCCGTAGGCGTTCAGCAGGTAGCCCATGCGCATGATGTACTCGTTGTGGTGGTGTTCCGTGTAGGCGATGCCCTCGTCGGCGAGCAGCCTCTCCGCCGTGCGGACGATGCGGGCCAGCTGCCTGTCGGCGGCCTTCCGCTTTGCGGCGGATGCCGTCTGCTTCGGCCGGCTGATGAGGAATGTCGTCGCTTCGGGGTTGAAGAAAACGTCCGGGTCGTGCGCCACCCCGCTCAGGCGCGTCGCGTTCTTGCACTTCTCGTCGTAGGGATGGCCCGTCAGCGCCTCGTAGTGATGGTTTATGCGTTCGAAGGCCAGTACGTGCAGCTCCTGTTCCGAGCGCGGCTCGTAGTCCCTGGCTGCGTCGTAGGCCGCGACGACGCGCAGTCCCGTTCCGCTGATGGTGGTGTAGGCCAGTAGCGTGTGTCGGTCCTCCCGCACCCGCCGGATGCACTCCTCCATCTGTTCCGGCGGGATGTGGTCGAAGTCCGCCATACACAGGTGCGTCCATTCGCGGATATGCTCTTTGCATTTGCCGCCGCCGAAGCGCACCGCCACGGCGAAACACGGGCAGACACTCTTCTCGTGTCCCGCCGCCTCCTTCTGTCCCTGCGACAGGAATTCCCGGTAGCGGCGCGTGTGTTCGGCCGTATCCGCGTCGTGTCGGATCAGTTCGACGATATGTTCCAATGCGATGTCTGTGGGTTTCAGTCCCCTGTAGCCTCTGAACAGGCTGAGCGTTGTCTTTTTCATAATAAAAGAAGTTTTTAGGTAAACATTCGTGTCCGTCTCGGTTTGTCCGTCGTGACAGTGTTGCGAAGTAGCAAATTACTCACGAAACCGCCAAATTCCGCGGTACCCACATGTCAGTACCGAAAACGGGCAGATTTAATGGTTTTAACGAATCTTAGCAGAGTTGTTACGCATGATATAGCGATAAATTAAATTCAAATGTTAAAACAAATACTGATAAAATTATGAAAGCAGCTTATTTTTTCAGTCCCCATTTAGGGGAATATATCATGCAATTGCAACACGTTGTTCCCGTCGACGGACGTCTGTTGAGTGAAGAAAGTCTGGCCCGTCGGGCCCGCATGTCCAAGACCACTGTCGAGCGGATAAAAAAGGGGTAGAAAAGCATCTGTATGCCTACTACGCCATCCTTCGTATCTATTGGGAAGCCTGTCAGGACAGTCAGGTTCTTCCTCCGGACCGTTTCCTCCGTGAGCTCCACCGCAGTCTGGAAGCCGATCACCGGCTCCGTCACGGCGACTGATGCCAACGTGTTGCAGGACCGGCCCGGTGCCGGTCCCTGCTTTTTCGGCAGTGTGCCACCCTGGCCTCCCGAAAACGCAACTTCTCTCTATATAGATACAAGGTTATTGAATTGTTAATGGTTTTAACGGTCACTCTCCCCTGCGCGCGCGTGAGAAAGGTGTATATAGGGGGTGGAAGGGTGTCACATCCGGCGCTGAAATTTCGGATAATCCTTGTTTATTTGCCGGGAAATACGTTTCTTTGTATGGAAAGAATGAAAAGTCAGCAATGAAAGATAAGATAAATCTGAATAATTATCGGCTTACGGGGTTGGAAGAACCCAGTGACGAGCTTTTGGCTGCCTTGATGAAAGAAGTGGCTGAAGAGGCCGTACGTAAGCGTCGCCAGGCCCGCAGCGAATATTTCAAGCACTTGCGCGATTATTCCGATGAACGCATGAAGGCATGGAAGGACCGTATTGAACAAGCTAAAGCCGATGTATATGAGCAATGACAATCCCCATCGTCCTGTACTGATTGTGATAGCCGGCCCCAATGGTTCGGGAAAAACCTCTATTACATCGCGTATCTTGCGTCATGAATGGATGGAAGATGCTGTGTATATCAATCCGGATATAATCGCTCAGGAAAAGTTTGGTGATTGGAATTCTTATGATGCCGTGATGCAATCGGTGAAATATTGTGAGGCCTTGCGTGAGGAATGTCTTCTTCAAAGGCGGAGTCATATTTTTGAGACCGTTTTGTCTGCCGAAGATAAGGTTGATTATGTTATTCGTGCACGTCGTGCAGGCTTTTTCATTCGTCTGTTTTTTGTGTGTACAGCAGATCCTACAATAAATGCTTCCCGCATTGCTGGTCGCGTCATGGAGGGTGGTCACGATGTACCTATTACAAAAATTATTTCCAGATATTATAAATCGCTGGCCAACGGTCGCATTCTTTCACAGGTCGTAGATCGGGCATATTTTTATGACAATTCAGTCGACGACAGAGACGCCTGTCTTCTTTTCCGTTTGGCAGACGGACATCTGGTCAAGCGATATGTAAACGAAATCCCTCAGTGGGCAAAAGATATTTATTCCTCGATTCTGTAGCGATAATATTCTCCCTCTGTGAAACTCTGTGTCCTCTGTGGTGAATTACAAATCATCTTCTGAACATTTACATATACCATTTATCATTAACCATTAGCTAACTCCGGTTTTTGAAAACTTCAAGAGGAAGGCCTCCAAAAGGGCTTTCCCGATGGCGTATGTCAAAATTGGACGTTAAACGACATACTATTAAAATGTCTGGAACTTCAGAAAATAATAAGCGAATAGCTAAAAACACGTTATTATTATATTTCCGCATGATGCTGATTATAATAATAACTCTGTACACATCTCGTGTCATATTAAACACTCTGGGTGTAGAAGATTATGGAATCTATAACGTAGTGGGCGGTGTCATTACTATGTTGGGATTCTTGAACGGATCATTAGGTGGCGCAAGTTCTCGTTTTATTACTTTTGCTTTAGGGAAGGGGGATAAGAATGAGTTACAAGATGTATTTTCCACTGTACTTTGTGTACATTTTCTGTTGGCAGGCATTATTGTATTGTTGGCTGAAACCATAGGACTTTGGTTTGTTTGCAATAAACTGGTTATCCCTGCTGAGCGTATGACGGCTGCCCTATGGGTTTACCATTGTGCTATTCTAACTATGGTCGTTACGATCATAAGTGTGCCATACAATGCGTTGATTATAGCTTATGAACGAATGGATGCCTTTGCCTATATCTCTATTTTAGAGGTTGTTTTAAAACTGGTGATTGTATGGATGTTAGTTTATATCCCGGCAGATAAACTGATTGTTTATGCCTTGTTGTATTTAGTGGTACAATTCATTATCCGTATGTCATACAGTCGTTATTGCTCGACACATTTTAGGGAGATTAAACCGAAACTTCAGTGGAACATTCCGTTGATGAAAAAAATTTCTACTTATGCCGGTTGGACGGTGAATGGCAATTTGGCCGTAATGGGATATACACAAGGAATTAATATTTTGTTGAATTTGTTTTTCGGTCCAGCGGTAAATGCAGCTCGTGGAGTGGCTGTACAGGTGCAGACAGCCATTATGTCGTTCGTTCAGAATTTTCAGATGGCTGTGCGACCACAGATTATTAAATCGTTTGCTACAAATGATTTGACGTATATGCATAAGTTGATTATTGCTTCTTCCAAATATGGATTTTTCTTGTTGCTGTTGTTGGCTTTTCCAATCATGTTTGGTATTGATGCAATTCTTAAAATTTGGTTGGGTATTGTACCTGAACACACAGCCAACTTTGTGCGTATCATGTTGTTTGTCGGAATGATAGAACCTCTTAGTGTATCCTTGATTAATGCCATTCATGCGACTGGTGATATTAAAAAATTTCAGATTTATGAAGGAAGTGCACTTTTGAGTATTGTTCCGATAGCTTATGTGTTGTTGAAAGTTTATCATATAACGCCCGAAGCTGTCATGTGGGTGTACTTTGGAGTAGCTCTCATAACACAGGGTATTCGAATTTGGATTGTTCTGCCCAAAGTATCGATGAAATATTCTGTTTATATGCAGCAAATCGCTTTACCCTTATTGCTCCCGTTGGGATGTTTCCTACTACCGTTTGCCTTTTTCTCCATTCAAGAAGACTGCTCATTGGGTACGTTGGTATTGTATGCATTAGGCGGTGGATTGTATATGTTGATTTGTGTTTACCTTTTGGGTACTACGGTTGTTGAAAAGAAATTTCTAATGAAATTTATAAAAGAAAAGATAAGATATGGGAAATATAAATCCTAAAATATCAGTTATAATTCCGGTATATAAAGCGGAGAAATATTTACGTAGATGCGTGGATAGTTTGTTGGCACAAACCTTGCAAGATTTCGAGATATTACTGATAGATGACGGGAGTCCTGACAGGTCGGGAGAAATTTGCGATGATTATGCCAAACGTGATTTTCGTATCAAAGTATTGCATAAGGTAAATGGAGGTGTAGGTTCGGCACGTCAGTCGGGAATAGAACAGGCTGTAGGTGAATATACAATTCATGTCGATCCTGATGATTGGGTAGAACCGACAATGTTTGAAGATTTGTACCAAATAGCACATAATAAACAGGTTGATATGGTGATATGTGATTATTATTCGGAAGAAGCTCCTGGAAAAAGTGTTTATGTGAAACAAATGCCTATGTCATTGTCTTGCCATGAGATTCAAAACGAATTGTTCCAAAGGTTGCATGGTAGTCTTTGGAATAAACTTGTGCGACGAGCTTGTTATACGAGAGGAAATGTACGTATTCCTGATGGATTAAATATTTCTGAAGATTTATGGGTTTGTCTTTGCCTGTTAGAGGTAGTGAACAAGGTAGCTTATCTTCCTAAAGCTTATTATCATTACGATCGTTATTCTAATGTAAATTCTTTGTCAAAAGGGTGCACAATACCTAACTATTGGCAGCATGTATGGTTACAGACTTTACTGAAAGAGAAGGGATTTCATCGTAAATGCATGAAAGGATATAATACTCGTTGGGTTTCAATAGCATACGAGGCCTTTTATTTGAATATATATTCATCTTCTGAATATCAAAGGGTTTTCTTCAAGGATATTAATCGGTTGTTTTATTGTTGTGCAAGTTTGAGAGTTAGGCTCATTGTGTTCTTTTCCTCTATTGGTTTGCATAGAATATTACAATCGATTTATCACTTATTCAAAAATATACGATTTTGAAAAACATAGTATCTCATAGTGGATTAATCTCAACGTTTTATGCCATAGTTTCTATGTTGGCATTATTTTATGTTATTCGAGTAGGAGAAGCTGAAAAATTTCTATTATCTATTGTATATGTCATAATACAGTGTTTAGGCATTTGTGTTATTAGGTAAGTTTTTAGCAAAAGATTAGGAAAAAATATTTATGTTCCTATTATCTTTTTGTTTATTCATCTGAATATTCCCATATTATGAGTCGGAGATATCAAAATAGAGCTATTCTGACATTAACACTTGTATGTATGTATTGCCTATGGTGGTTAGGTGGTACGATTATCGCAGGATATATGTTTTTGAAAGAACGAAGTAAGATAGCTTTATTATTTTTATTCTTACTATTTGGTGTCTTTGGTTATATTTTGAATGTACCTCATTATGTTGATATGGATTTGATGAGGTTATATAATGCTTATGATAATATAAAAGAATATTCATTTTCTGAGGCTCTACCATTAATATTATCAGTTGGAGATTTTTCATATTCATTATTTTGGGTTTTAGGACAGCTTGATATTCCAACAAGATTTATAGGTTTTTTATCTTCCGCATGGTTTTATGGTGCTTGGTTTATTGTTATTTTGTTGATAGAGAATAAACAAACGACAAAAATGTCTTTTAATTTTCTATTTGCTATTACATTGATATTTTTAACCGTAACGCATCCATTCTTTTTTTCAGGAGTTAGAAGTGCAACTGGTACAATGCTATCTGTGATTGGAAGTGTAAAGTTAATGCAAAGTGATTGCAGAAAAGGATGGTGGTGGCTTCTCTCGGCCTGTTTCTTTCATTTTTCTTTTTTGATGTATCTTCTGTTCTGTATATTATTTAAATTAGTAAGAAATCATTTTTTCAAAGTCACTTCAATAATACTATTGGCGGGGGCTCCTATTTATTTTTTCTTGATAGATTTTTTATTTGATTATTTATCTTCATTTGGAATATTAGGAGAAGTGTTGAGTGGTAAAATTTATGCTTATAATGTTTCAGATGAACATCAGCGGAGTAATTTGATTCTTACTTATGGTAGTGGCTTTCGGTTTATAGATAATGTGTTTATATTTCTTTTATGTACAATCTATAGATATATACCTGCCTATAGAGCAAAGATAAAGTCTAATGGGGAATTGTACAATTTTGACAAGTTCTTGACATTGTTTTTCTGCTCCTGTGTGTTTATATCTCCCAATGCAGTCATGTTAGGAAGATATATCAACCTTTTGATTTATCTAAATCTAGCTTTCTTAGCTTACACTTATTATTATCTTCCAAAGCCTTTCTTGTCTAAATTGGTAAATGCTATAGCTATAGTTTCTTTATTCTTATCTATTATTGCTGTATATCGAGAATCCATAGGACTTGATGCGATTTATTATATATATTATCCTCGTGTGTTATATGAAGGTTGGTTTTCCTTATCTAATATATATATAGACTACGTAAAGTGATAATTTGAAAGATATTATGAATATTCAATTAAATAATGTCAACAGACCATTAGTAACAGTGATAGTACCGATATATAAAGTAGAAAAGTATATCGGATATTGTGCGGAAAGTTTGTTTGCACAGACCTATTCTGAAATAGAATACATTTTTGTAAACGATTGCACCCCTGATAAAAGCGTGGATATAGTACGTGCAGTGCTGGAAAAATATCCAGAGCGGAAGGCTCAGGTGCGTTTCATTAACAATGCGGTAAATCAAGGTTTGGCCTATTGCAGAAACGTGGGAGTAAGTCATGCGCGGGGTGAATACTTAATGCATGTGGATAGTGATGATTATGTAGCAAAAGACGCTGTAGAAAACTTGTTGGAAACAGCTTTAAGGGAAAATGCGGATATTGTAGTTTCGAATTTTTTCCTTGTAACTCAGACGGGAATAAAAAATGATATATTAACTTATCCTGATGACAAAGATATATATTTAGGAAAAATATTGAAACGTGATTTACCAGTCTGTGTCTGTGGGAAATTTTTTAAACGAAAGTTGTATACTCAGCATGAGATTGAAGTTCCTGTGGGGGTAGATTTTGGTGAAGACATGGTAACACTTCCTCGGTTGGTATATTATGCTAATAAGATTGCTTTGTCATCTCCATTTTATTATTATAATCAACTTAATATTCATTCTTATACCAAACATGTCGGTGAAAAATCCATTTTAAGTGTCATCCGAACAGAACAAGTATTGCGCGAGTTCTTTAGGGATAAGTTTGAGAAAGATACTCTTGAAAATCTGCTTGATGTGTATCGGCAGAAAATGAGAGCCGAACTGTTGTTCAATACTTCTCCAAATTTACGGAATAAATATCGCAACTTGTTTTTTACCCAAGAAATAAATTTCTCTTTGTTCCCTTATCGTCAGAGAATATTGATGTGGTTAATGCAGAGGAAATCATGGATATTGGCTGAAGGATATATGCGGGCGTATGCTCTAGCTAAGTATGTGAAGCGTTTTTGTAGTAAATATTGTAACGTAAGCGTCCAATTTTGACGTCTTGCCCCCAAGCATAGAAAA
>ULRH01041103.1_pt1 | contig 38672 bp, 29 predicted proteins | sample 1955271 | NCBI WGS metagenome assembly ULRH01 (sample SAMEA4835677, study PRJEB28245) | human gut metagenome | biome: gut microbiome; material: fecal sample | place: Denmark | collected 2008 | reverse complement strand
TTATTTTCAACGGATTAGATATTAATTTAACGAAGTATTAATTTATATAAAGTGTTTTCTGTGTTTAGAGCGATGATTGCTTAAGATGTTCCAATAATCCGCCGCAAGCGTCTTCCAAGATATCTAATACATTCTCAAAACCTTGTGCGCCTCCATAGTAGGGGTCGGGTACATAGTCGACCGCTTTTGTACGGCAGTAGTCGGTCATCCGCTCTATCTTCCGTTCGGTTACTATATCGGGAGCTTTTTCACGCAACGCATCGATGTTGGTATCGTCCATCCCGATTATCAGGTCGAAATCGTAAAAATCATCGGTGCGCACAGGACGCGAACGGTGAGTGATGTGATAATTACGCCGTGAAGCGTGCATCCGCATTCGTGGGTCGGCAAGGTCTCCTTCGTGATATCCGCTGATGCCAGCCGAATCGACGGTTATTTCTTTATCCAAACCTTCCCGTTTCAGATAAGTACGCATGATTTCTTCTGCAGCGGCCGAGCGGCAGATGTTTCCTAAACAGACAAAAAGTATTCGTTTCATTGTTTTTAGTAGTAAAGTATTAGAGTAGTAGAGTGGTAAAGAAGCTTACTTGCCTACAAAGACAAATATGCTTTGAATTTCTCTACACTGGTGTTCATAATCAATTCTTCGGGAAATTCGGTTTCTGCTACAAGCTGCAAAGCATAATCATAGGTGGCGATGTCGAATGAAATGTGTGCATCACTTCCTAAGATGACCGGTACTTCGTATTGTTTACACAGGCGGAGTATTTCTAAATTGTTTCCCCGTGCTTCTGTCTTATGGCGGCACGGACGAAGCGAAGAGTTGTTTATCTCCAATAAGGTGTGATGCTCTTTTGCCGCTAATACGATGGGTTCAAAGTTCAGCTTTGCCGTACCGTCGCCCGGGTGGCTGATGATATGGATGTATGGGTTCGAGATGGCTTGAATCATGCCGTGGGTATTTTCCTCAGGTGTGCCGCCTTTGTAGCATAGTGAATGGATTCCCGCAATGCGCAGGTCGAGCAGGTTCAGGTAAAACTCATCCATATCAATGTTTCCTTCACAATCGAGGATGTTGATTTCCGCTCCCAATAATAAGTCGACGCCATACATCTGGCGGGGGACAACATACAGGTTGCGGAAGTAAATCGGACTGCATGAACCGGGAATGCCCGGAGCATGTTCGGTGATACCCAATAGTTTCAGGCCTTTTTCGGAAGCAGCCTTTACCATTTCTTGCAGGGTGCTGAAAGCGTGTCCGCTGGCTACTGTATGGGTGTGTACGTCTAATTCTATGTTCATATCTTTTTTACATTGGATCTACATCATAATATACTAACAAGGAGCGGAAACGTTCATCTTCCGCAAACATGCGTTGCACTTGGCGCAAGTATGTACGCACTTTCGATATCGAAGCCTGCTGCTCCACTTTTATCATAATCTTCTTTATATATAACGTTTGGATACGGGCTACGGGAGGCAGGTCGGGGCCTAATATCCGTTCGCCTAATCCCTGACGCAAAACGTTTGCCATGAGGTCGGCGGCCTGGTCGAGTACCTCTTGTTTGCGGTGCTTGAGGTATACGTAAATCAGACGGTAGAAAGGTGGATAACGGAACAGCCTCCGTTCTTCTATCTGCTCGTGGAACAAACGGGCGTAATCGTTTGTCACTACCTCGTGTATCAGAGGTAAGTCGGGTTGCCTGGTTTGTAATACAACCAGCCCGCGTTTGTTTTTTCTTCCTGCTCGTCCTGCCACTTGTGCCATCAGTTGGAAAGCTCGTTCATAAGAGCGGAAATCAGGATAATTCAGCATCGAGTCGGCATTGAGGATACCCACTACGCTTACCCGGTCGAAATCGAGCCCTTTCGATACCATCTGTGTCCCGATAAGAATGTCGGTTTTTCCAGCCTCGAAATCATCGATAATCCGTTCGTATGCGGTACGGGTACGGGTAGTGTCAAGATCCATCCGTGCCACACGGGCATCGGGAAATATCTCCTTGATGCTGTCTTCTACCTTTTCGGTGCCGAATCCGCGGCTTACTAATTCTACACCTCCGCAAGCCGGACACGATTTAGGGACAAGCTCTGTATAACCGCAATAGTGGCATGCCAGTTGGTTCAGTCCTTTGTGATAAGTCAGGCTTACATCGCAATTCTTACATTTCGGCACCCAGCCGCACGTGCGGCATTCTATCATGGGCGCGAATCCCCGTCGGTTCTGGAAAAGGATGACTTGTTCTTTCTGTTCCAATGCTTCCCGAATCTTTTGTAAGAGTAGGGGGGAGAACTGGGCGGTCATCCGTTTCTTTCGTGTCAATTCCTTGATGTCAACCACTTCAATTTCGGGCAGTTGAATCTGCTGGTGGCGTTCGGTCAGTTCTACGAAGCCATATTTGCCATGTGTAGCGTTGTAGTACGTTTCGATGCAAGGCGTAGCTGTGCCCAACAAAGTCTTTGCTCCGGACATCGATGCGAGTACCATCGCCGCGTTACGGGCATGATAACGGGGGGCAGGGTCTTGCTGTTTGTATGTGTTTTCGTGTTCTTCGTCCACAATGACCAATCCTAACCTGCGGAAAGGGAGGAATACCGATGAACGTACGCCTAAGATGACATCATAATCGTGTTCGGACAATTGTTTTTGCCAAATCTCTACCCGTTCGGCATCAGGAAATTTGGAGTGGTAAATGCCTAACCGATTGCCGAACACCTTCCGGAGACGTTCGGTGATTTGGGTCGTCAGGGCGATTTCAGGCAATAAGTATAACACTTGTTTTCCTGTGCGGAGCACTTGCTTAATCAAGTGAATGTATATTTCGGTCTTGCCGCTGGAGGTGACTCCATGCAACAAGCAGACCTGTTTCGATGCAAATGATTGTATGATTTCATTGTATGCCTTTTGCTGGGCCTCGCTCAGCGGATTGAGTGGCACCGTGTGTAAGATGCCTTTTGCCAATCGTCCTACTTCTTGGTGGTAAAGTTCGAAAATATGTTTCTCTACCAGTCCCGAAACGATGGCTGGAGTGACATTGGCTTCTTGTAGCAACGTCTTGCGGGATACTTCTCTCAATAAGCATCCCGGACGCACCCATCCCGAAAGCTCCACGTATTTCATCAGGGCGGCAAGCTGTTTGGGAGCACGCGTTAATGCGTTGAATAACTGATGCAGGTCGTTCTCATCCCGCACCGATTCCGAGAAGCGGATAAATACTTCGGTGCGTGGTTTGTAGCTTCGTTTCAGCTCTTCTTTTATGTAGAGTGCGCCTTTCTCCAATAACCGGTTGATAACGGGAAGCAGGTTTTTTACTCCCGTGGCTTTTTCTAACTGGGTGATGCATTGTTCGGTGTCGTGACTTAAAGCGTCCAGTACCCGTTGCTCTTTTTCCGTAAGGGTAGTTTCTGCTTCATAATCGGGATTGTATTCCACCAATGTCTCGCTTTCGAGCTTCATCCCCGAAGGCAATGCTGCCTTATAGACATCGCCTAAGGTGCAAAGATAATAGTCGGCTATCCATTGCCAAAAGTCGTATTGCCGCTTCAGTAGTATCGGTTTTTCGTCAAGCGTTTCTACGATTTCCTTAGTCTCATATTCTTCGGGAGCTTCCTCGTGCACACGGGTTATGAGGGCGGTGTAGTATTTCTTCTTGCCGAACGGGACGATGGCACGGATGCCTGCGCATACCTTTTCTTCTAACTCTTCGGGAATGGCATACGTATATTGTCCCATGATGGGCAACGGCACTATGACATCTGCAAACTTTTTCATGCCACAAAGTTACAAAAACCTGCGCATCTTGACGGGATATTGGAGAAACTTTTATACTTTTGTTTTTATTTCAGTAGCTTATGAAGGTATATAACATTGGTATTATCGGCTGTGGATGGATTGCTGGGAAAATGGCAATCACTTTGGGAGGAATGAAAGGCGTGGCACGTTACGCTGTAGCTTCCCGAAGCAAAGAGAAGGCGGAACAATTTGCCCGCGAGTGGGGATTTAAGAAAGCGTATGCTTCATATGAAGAACTTGCGGATGACCCCGAAGTGGATTTGGTTTATGTGGCTACACCGCATTCGCATCATTATGCCCACGCACGGATGTGCATCGAGAAGGGGAAACCAGTCTTGTGCGAAAAGGCGTTTACCGCCAATGCACGCGAAGCGGAAGAACTGTTAAGCTATGCTAAAGAGAAAGGAATTTTCATTACCGAAGCCATTTGGACACGGTATATGCCGCTTTCATTCAAGATACAAGAGTTAATTCAGAGCGGTATCATCGGTACACCCCATACACTTTCGGCAAACCTCAGCTATCCCAGTTCGCACAAAGAACGCATTCTTCGTCCTGAACTGGCAGGAGGTGCATTGCTCGACTTAGGCGTATATGCGCTCAATTTTGCCGCTATGGCTTTCGGTACAGAGGTTGAGCGGATGGAATCGGCTTGCCAATTGACCGATACCGGTGTGGATGCGCAAGAAAACATCACTTTATTTTATAAAGATGGGAAAATGGCATCGCTTCAGTCGAGTATCTATGCCAAAAGCGACCGCATGGGAGTCATTTCAGGCGATAAAGGTCAGTTGATTGTGGAGAACATCAATTGCCCGCAATCGGTATGCGTAATAGATGGCAATTATGACGTCGTTGCGGTGTATCGTGCTCCGCAATGCATCACGGGATATGAATACCAGGTATATGCCTCTATCGAAGCCATAGAGAAAGGCTGGCTGGAATCTCCCTATATGCCACATGACGAAACACTCCGCATAATGCGCCAGATGGACAAATTGCGCAAAGCGTGGGGAGTCGTTTATCCGTGCGACTGATGCTGTTTTACCCAGGTTGCAGAGATTTATTGATTAAACAAACCTCTGTAACCTGCGGGAAAGGCAAGACCTTAGAACAAGTAAGCGAGCGAAATCTGCCAAGTATTCTTTTTCATGTCAATCGAGCCTTCGTAGTCATCAATATAAGCCTTTGCCATCTTGTTGATACTAAAGTTGTAGTTCAGGCCCACCTGTAGGTGCCGGATGAGTTTCACACCTGCTCCGACATTGAAGGTGGTATAAGATTTCTTCATGTCGAACGCTTCTGCAAAATGTCCTTTTCCTACATTGAAACCGAACTGAGGGCCGGCAGCAAAATAAATTCCCAATGTGCTTCCTAAGCCTAATGTCCATTTTAGATTGATGGGAACTTCAACGGTTTTCAGTGTTTGGTCTACACTCTCTATCCGGTTGTCTACCGGAACGTCCAGTTTTCCTCCCGCTTGGTTATACAGAGCTGCTACATCCAGTCCCAGTCCGATAACGGGAATTGTAAACTCAGCCATCGGTCCGATGAAGAATCCTGTACGGTTGTCTCCCTTGAACACATCATTCGAGAAAGACAAAGTGGTAATGTTCAGACCGCCTTTCAATCCGAACTGAAGCTGTGCTTGTGCGGGTATAGCCATGCATAAGCAAGCCGCTACCATAAGAATTGATAAAAATTTTTTCATAAAACAATGGTTTTGGGTTTCATTGGACAAAAATATGCATTTGCTTTGTGGTTTACAAGTATTTGTCCATAAATATAGAAGCTTTTTTGAATTTCCCCAAAAGTTTTTCTTGGCTTGATGTATCCGTTTTCGTGTGTGCTTTGGGCGATTTTTTGGTCCTTTTCGCTCCTGTTCTTCGTCAGATAGCCCGCTATCTTCCTCATCATAGAAGCGAAAATGCCTCAAAAACTCATCCCAAATCATCACACGATAAATTCAAAACAGCTTCTAAATTTATAAGTTGCCTGTTTTGTTCATTCGGGATTGAAAAAGGCTGCATTGCAGGTACGATTAGTAATCGTCATGCCGTACGATTAGTAATCGTCACGCTGCACGATTACTAATCGTGTCAGCAATGCAGTTATATCCGTATTGCAAACATATAAGCTGACTTTGTGGAAAAATTGAAGAAGATAACATTATGAATTGTAGGGCTGGTTTATTTAATACCTTATATTTGAGGGGAATAGTCCTTTTGCATGGATAGAACTTCTTGAAAACGCTGTTGCGAGGAGGTACCAGTCAATCGTTCTTTGGGCGGGAAATGAGCATCGAAAGTCATTACTTCCGTTTCGTCCACGTTGTATATTTCATCTTCAAAATAACGGCCAGCCGCGTTCTTCAAGGCATCTGTATAGAGTGGGTAGGCGTGCAAGGCAGCGAGATATTTGTTTTCGGAGGAGCGAATGTTAAAACGCTCTGCTGCTGTAAAGCCGACTTTTTCATAATACCGTGGGGCACCACCACGGAGCAGAACGGCGCGGTGGCCTGCGTTTTTGGCGGTAGTGCAGGCATGTTCGATCAACTTCCGTCCTATTCCTTTTCGTTGGAAAACTGGAAGTACGGCTATCGGTCCCAAGGTCAATACGTCATAGCGTTTGCCGTCATCTCCTAAGATAAACGACTTCATAAAAACTACAGAACCAATGATTTTTTTATTTGCTACAGCGACAAAATCCAATTCGGGAACGAAATTAGGCGAATTGCGCATCACGTGTAATAGGTAATGTTCTGTGCATCCAGGAGAGTAGTGGTTCCAAAACGCTTCTCGTGTTACTTGCTCTGTCTCACTGTAATCCGCAGGCTGCTCTAATCGAATTTGTATATCCATATAGTTGATTTATTGTGAAACCCGGAACGAAGATAAGAAAAAAATGGGAAGCGGGACAAATTACATCCTTTAAAATCTTACCGTAAACCGATGCATTCCTTTCTCGTACCGATAACTGATGTTTTTAAGTCGGTTGCAAAGTTATTATATCCGCGCAAAGGTAGGAGCGGATTTTGTAGAAATTTTGAAGAAAGAAGAGCAGTTCTCGGCAGGCGTGCGTTATATTTCTTTTTTTGTCTTTTTTTAGCGTAGACTTTCACAAATATTTGGGAACTTTGCCGCGCAAAAAGAAAAAATGATTGTATGAAAGAAAATTCCAAAGTGTTTTTATTGATTCTGTTGGGCATGCTGACAGCATTCGGGCCGTTTGTGACAGACATGTATCTGCCCAGTCTGCCCTCGATGGGCGAATATTTCGGTGCAACATCCTCACAAGTCCAGCTTGGTCTGACCACCAGTATGATTGGCTTGGCTATGGGGCAGGTACTCTTCGGTCCGTTAAGCGACCGCTACGGCAGGCGGCGTCCGCTGGTGGTGGCCATGTGGCTCTTTCTGGCATCGGCGGGTACGTCTTTATTTTCCGGTAGGCAAGCTTGCCAGACATTAAAGCCTATGCTTGTTCCGTTCTTATAACCTTCCAGCTCTATCATCCGTACAGCAGGTTACGTATCAGGGGGCAGGGTTCGTCATCGATGGCTAAAATTTCCTCGATTTCTATCCGTATTTGGGCGAGTTTGCCTATATTTGCCTCTCGTATTATCAACTAAATACTATTGGAAATGAAAAATGAAAGGTATGAGCTGAACAAGAATTTGGCTCAAATGTTGAAAGGAGGCGTCATTATGGATGTGACTACTCCGGAGCAGGCAAAGATTGCCGAACAGGCAGGCGCAGTAGCTGTCATGGCATTGGAACGGATTCCGGCTGATATCCGTGCAGCGGGTGGAGTTGCCCGTATGAGCGACCCGAAAATGATACGGGGCATTCAGGAAGCGGTCAGCATTCCGGTAATGGCCAAAGTGCGTATCGGTCATTTCGTAGAGGCACAGATACTGGAAGCCTTGGAAATCGACTACATCGATGAAAGTGAAGTATTGTCACCGGCCGACGGTGTTTATCATATCGACAAGACCAAATTTAAGGTGCCGTTTGTATGCGGGGCCAAAAACCTGGGCGAAGCCTTGCGCCGCATTGCCGAAGGCGCTTCGATGATTCGTACTAAAGGAGAGCCTGGTACTGGCGATGTGATTCAGGCTGTAACTCACATGCGCAGCATGATGCGCGACATCCGCCGGGTACAGGCACTTGCCGAAGACGAACTGTACAACGAGGCCAAAGAACTGGAAGTACCGTTCGACTTGTTGCAGTATGTACACGAGAATGGTAAACTTCCCGTAGTGAACTTTGCAGCAGGTGGTGTAGCCACTCCTGCCGATGCTGCGTTGATGATGCAGTTGGGTGCGGAAGGTGTATTCGTCGGTTCAGGTATCTTCAAGTCGGGCAATCCCGAAAAGCGTGCGCGTGCCATTGTCAATGCCGTGACCAACTACAACGATGCAAAACTGTTGGCCGAGGTTTCTACCGACTTGGGAGAAGCGATGGTAGGCATCAACGAGGATGAAATCACTTTGTTGATGGCAGAAAGAGGGAAATAACGGAAGACAAGGATATGCTTAGAATAGGTGTTTTGGCTCTGCAAGGAGCCTTCCTTGAGCATGAACAGATGCTGGACCGCTTGGGCGTAACGCATTTCCAGATTCGGCAATTGCCCGATTTGTCCCGCCCTATGGACGGGCTGATTATTCCCGGAGGCGAAAGCACAGCCATCGGCAAGCTTTTAAACAGTCTGGATATGATGTCGCCGCTTAGGGAAAAAATCAAAAAAGGATTGCCTGTATTCGGCACATGTGCGGGTATGATTCTATTGGCAAACGAAATAGACAACGATCCGAAACGTTACCTGCAAGTGATGGATATCTGTGTGAAACGTAATGCATACGGCCGCCAGTTGGGAAGCTTTTTCACGCACGACCTGTTTGCCGGACAAGAAATACCCATGACTTTCATCCGTGCTCCTTATATAAGTAAGGTAGGCACGCAGGTAGAAATCTTGTCAACGGTAGGCGGGCATATCGTGGCAGCACGTGAAAAGAACATACTGGTCTGCTCGTTTCATCCCGAATTGACAGAAGACACAACGGTACATGCTTATTTCATCGAGAAGATGGTAGAAAAGGCATAAACAGCCGACCAATATAACTGCGTTGCAGATACGATTACTAATCGTACCTGATGCGCAGTTATATTATTTTGCCGATGAAGTTATCTTCGTGAGTTGTTCCAGACAAGTCCGTCTTAAACTTTGCCTAAGTTTATTTTGAGGATTGCTTTCGAAAAACATTTCCCGAATACCTTTGGGGAATGCTAAAACGTTTCTTTAAATAATATGAAAAAATAAGCCGATAATTACACCGAATGCTGAAAAAATATAATTTTGCACCGGGTTTTTAAGGCATGCTTCTTAACGTGTACATTCAAGGGGTTGGGTGGAAACGGTTCATGAATAATTATTGAGTTTAATATATAATTTATGAAAGAAGCATTTTTCTGATTTTGTACTGGTGGTGTACTGTGCAACTAATGGCGCAGAGCCTGACTGTAAATGGAGTGGTTTTAGACGAATCCGGTCAGTCGGTTATCGGAGCTACTGTACTGGAAGAAGGAACCGAAAACGGAACCATTACCAATTTAGACGGCAAATTTACTTTACAAGTAGAGAAAGGCAAATCATTGGTGATCAGCTACATCGGTTTTGAGACACAGCGTGTACGGGCTGTGAACGAAAAGCAACTGAAAATCATTCTTCACGAAGATTCCGAACTTCTGGATGAAGTGGTTGTAGTAGGTTATGGCGTAAAGCAGAAACGTTCCACAATGACTACAGCTATTTCAAAAATGGACCAAAAAGTCTTGCAGAACGCAGCTTTTTCGAATGCAGCACAAGCTTTGCAAGGAACAGTTAGCGGACTGCGTGTAACAAACACTTCCGGAGCACCTGGAAGTGCGCCTACCATTGTTCTGCGTGGCGGTGCAGGAATAGAAAGTGCCGGTTCGCCGCTCGTGGTGGTAGACGGGGTAGTGCGTTCCATGAGCGACATCAACCCTTCTGATATCGAATCGATTCAGGTATTGAAAGACGCGGCTTCTACCGCAATCTACGGCGCACGAGCCAACAACGGTGTAATCTTGGTACAGACCAAGAAAGGGAAAGCCGGACACACCCAAGTTTCTTACAAATTCAAGGGCGGCATGAACTTTGCCCGCAAAGGTTACGAATACATGGATGCTGAAAACTATATCCGTTTCGGACGATTGGGACGTATGTATTCGGGTGGTAGTATTACGGATATTGACAATACAAGAGGATACGGTGCAGTGTATGGCGCAAACAATCCTGACCAATATTCCATCCGTTACCTCGACGGGAATGAAAACTTATTGCAGGAAGGCTGGAAGCAAATGACCGACCCGGTAACAGGAAAGCAAATCATATTCAAGGACTATGGGACTACCTTGCGGGATGAGGTATATAAAGACCCGGCATTTACACAAGACCATTACCTGAGCTTTAACGGAGGAAGCGAGAAAGGTACTTTCGCGGCTTCGTTAGGCTATTACGCCGAAGACGGAACGGTGAAAGGAACGGAATACCGCCGTTTCAGCGGTACGCTGAACGGAAATTACAAGGTATTGCCTATCCTGAACATCAAAGGAGGTGTAAGTTTCTCCACTTCTACTGCTCCTGAATTGTATTACGATGATATGGCAGACCTCTTCGAGCGTATGCAAAGTATGGAACCAACCTGGAAACCTTTCTTTGATGACGGTTCGCCTAACTACGGTTATGGCAAACGGGACGGAAATCCGCTCTATTGGCTGGACAAACTGACCAACAAGAACAATACCCGCAAGACAACGCTGAATATCGGTGCCGACCTGAAACTGATAAAGGATAAATTATTCTTGCGTGAGAACAGTTCGATTTATTACGAAGATTATACGAGGGAACTGTTCGATAAAGAATACCGTGACTACTGGAACGTGAATACCGAACGTAAGGCTTCATTTGACTATCAGCGCACCATCCAGCAACAGCATAGCGTGCAGCTGGAATATACTGATACGTTCAAAGAAAACCACAATTTCTCTGCCATGCTGGGAGGTGAATACTTCGAGAATCAGTATACCGAATACAGCGGAAGCGGGCAGGGAGCGCCTTTCGACGATATTCCGACCCTGAATGCTTCGGGTAACGAGAATATGACCGCTTATTCATACCGTGAAGGATACCGCATTGCTTCGTTCTTCGGTCGGGTGACTTATGATTACAAGCGTCGGTACTTGTTTACGGCTGTAGCCCGTTATGACGGTATTTCCCGTTTGTCGGACAACCGTTGGGGATTCTTCCCAGGTGTGTCTGCCGGCTGGAATATCCACGAAGAAGCTTTCTTCCACGACAGCCCGCTCGCCAATGTGGTTTCTACGTTAAAGCCCCGTATTTCGTATGGCATCAATGGTAACGTGAACGGCATCAACAATTACGATGTATATGGACTTTACGGACAAGCCAGTGGCACACATCCGTATAACGGAGTGAATGGCATTCTAAATACGGCGGTCATCAATTCGCAACTACGGTGGGAAAAGAGTAAGTCATTCGAGGCAGGCTTGGACCTTGGTTTCCTGAATAACCGTTTCAACTTGATTTTGGATTATTACAACCGTACGACTTCCGACTTGCTGACTGATGTCAACCTGCCGGGCTATACGGGATTCGACTCGTTCAAGACCAATTTAGGGACCTTGCGCAACAGCGGCTTCGAGATAGAAGGCAATCTGAACCTGATTACCAACCCGAAAGGTTTCAACTGGAATCTCTCGTTCAATGCTTCGTACGTGTTCAACAAGATTGTGAAATTGCCGGATAATGGCAATGAGAACAACCGCCAAGGCGGTTCTCAGGTGTGGGACCCTGCTTCTCAACAAGTCATCTGGGTAGGAGGATACCAGGAAGGACATACGCTGGGAGATATTTATGCCTATCAGCAAGTGAAAATCCTGAGAGATGAAAACGAAGTGGCACAACTTGCCGGAAACCGCATCGATATGATTGCCGGACTGTACGGACCGAATGTCAGCGAGGCAGACCGCCAACGCTACGGGCTGACCAAACCGATTGAAGCCGGTGATGTGCTTTGGGCAGACTTGAACGGTGATAACATCATCGACCAACTGGACCGTGTAAAGGTAGGCAATATCTATCCGAAATGGACCGGAGGTTTCAATACAACGCTTTCTTATAAAAATGTTTCACTTTACGGACGTTTCGATTTTGCCGTCGGACATACGATATTAAATATGGTGGCAATGCGTTCCATCGGACAATCGGTCGGATTCAAAAATATCATCGCAGATGGCTTGGATTGCTGGACGGCTGATAATCCGGATACCGACTTGCCCAAATCATATTACGATGATTCTACGAACAAGAAAAACATTTACCGTGACACGGCAGGAAGTGACATTACAAGCGTGGACAACCGAAGTTCCCGTTTCTATGAAAAAGGAGATTACCTGGCTCTGCGTGAATTGACTTTGAGCTGGAAACTTCCGGTGAAATGGATTTCCAAGATTCACATGACCGATGCTTCGCTGTATATCACAGGACAAAACCTTTTCTATATCACCGGATACAGCGGCACTTCTCCCGAAGCTCCATTGGTTTATCCGGGAGTTGATACAGGACGTTATCCTACTCCACGTACCGTATTGGTAGGGGCATCCATTTCTTTTTAACCGACAACAAAAAACGACGTATAATCATGAGAAGAAAAATACAAATAGCGATACTGGCGGTCATGACAATGGGCTCGTTAAGCAGTTGCTTGGATATGACCCCGATCAGCGAAATTACAGATGAAAATATGTGGAAGAACGAAGGTCACTTCACTTCCTTCATGTATGGCATACATAGCCGCCTGCGTGATGTCGATGCGCAAAATCTGTTCATTTTGGGAGAACTGCGTTCGGACATCTACAACACAGGTATCGGCTGGACGGGCGAAAGCAACCAGGTAGAGGAAATCACTTCAAATACACTGACAGAGGAACGTCCGGGTATTGAGAACTACGGAGGACTGTATTACAATATCAACCAGATTAACTTGTTCATCTTGCGTACTTCGGGTACGGATTTGTTGAGCGAGGCAGACCGGAACTATTACTTGGGGGAAGCGTACGGATTGCGTGCCTTCTATTATTTCCATTTGCTGCGCTCATGGGGAAATGTGGTTTGGAACGCCGACCCCAGTTTAGGCTTCGAAGTAGGGAATCTGGAACGTCCCGCCACCGATGCGGAAACCATTATGCAATATATCAAAGACGATATTACAACGTCTGAGACTGCTTTCGGAGACGATTATGCCTTCCGTGCCGGACGCTCATTATGGTCGAAAGCAGCTACATTGACCTTAAAGGCAGAAGTATATTTATGGTCCAGCAAGCAAATGAATGGTGGAACAGCTGACGCGCAAACAGCGTTAGATGCATTAAATGACCTTCAGACGCATATATCACGGAACGAATTGGATTTGCTTCCTGACTTTGCCTCGGTATTCGATTACGAAAACAAAGGCAACAACGAAATCATTTTCTCGCTGCATGCGGCTTATAACGAAGCCGATTTGTTTAACGGAGAATGGCGCAACCGCATGGTGCCGCAACAGACTACCCTAAGCAGTTATTACGAAAGCGACGGATCACCTATCGACTTGAATTTCAACGGTAATGTTTATTATCCGCTTCGCGAAGAACTGTATGGCCGGTTTGATGAAGCAGACACACGCCTGGACGGAACATTACGGGCTGTTTACAGCAAAGACGAAGCCGGAACGGTTTCCTATAAGGGTTGTTTTGCTTATAAATTCCGGGGCACGACGCCTGCGGGAGCTTCGTATCGGGAGTTTTGCGACGATTATCCCATTTACCGCTATGCCGACGTGTTGTTGCTGAAAGCAGAGGCTGAGGCTTTACTCGGCAATGACCCTACGGACGAAATCAATCAAATCCGTCAACGTGCATACGCCGATGCATACGATGAACAGACGATGGGTTATCCGCATTTGACTGGAGACGATGAAGGTATCAACGAAGTTTTGTTGCGCGAGCGTCTGCGTGAGTTTATGTTCGAAGGCAAACGTTGGTATGACTTACGTCGTTTCGGGCAAGAATATGTCATGAAGTACTCGTCCCTGCAAAATCCGGAACACCTGCTTTGGCCTGTCGACACAGACACCATGACGGATAATCCGGCTCTGGAACAAACACCAGGATACGAATAATGATTGTGTAAGTCGTTGATTTATGAGTTTTTAAGGTTTTGTTTTTTTGCTTTTACCGTATTGTTTGTATATTCGCAAACATAGTTCTGACCACAGAGTACGCAGAAGATTTATAAATGATTCCATAGGAATGTCTTGTGCCCTCTGTGGTAAAACAAATGGATTCACAAACTCAAAAATTTAAATGCAAATGAAACATGTAGTAATCGCAGCTCTGCTTCTGCCTTTAATGGCATGTGGAGGAGGAAACCAATCAACGCAGACAACAGCCGAAGTTGCTCAGGACAGTACAAAGAACCAAGTAGTAGAAACCATCATGACGCGCCGCAGCATCCGCCAATATAAGCCGGAAGCCGTAGAGCGTGAGAAGATGCAGACCATTGTGGAATGCGGTATCAATGCACCCAATGCCATGAACCGCCAGCCGTGGGAAGTGCGTGTAGTGGATAATCCCGACTATATCAACGGAGTGACCGAATTGTATAAGAAAGCCAATCCGCAGGCTGCTGCCGACTCTACATTCCGCAATATGTTCCGCAATGCTCCGACCGTAGTCTTTATCGGACACGATACAAAATCGGAAAGCTCACCTTTCGATTGCGGTCTGTTGGCTGAGAACATGATGCTTTCGGCATGGTCGATGGGCATCGGAAGCTGTTGCTTGGGCAGTCCGGCACGCTTCATGATGACTCCCGAAGCTGCTGAATACCTGAAGAAACTGAACTTCAGCGAGGGTTATGAACTTCTCTACTGCATCGGTTTCGGTTATCCCGATGAAACTCCGGCAGCCAAACCACGCGAAACAAGCAAGATTCAGTTCGTTGAATAACCGGCTTAAATAAATCAAGAGTTAAAGCCAATACTTTTCCTCATGCTAATCATGACAAAATAATTGGCTCTAACTCTTTTAAAATATCATCGTTTCAAGAACTCTTCGTCAGGCTTTTCCAGCAACTCTACGGCTTTATTCATGCTGGCGCTCAAACGATTGATTACCTGAAAATATTCACTCATATCCCAAAGGTCACGGGCAATCAAGGCTTTCAACTGGGCTTTAATCAAAGGCAAAGCCGCCTGATATTCTTCCTCCTTGTATTCAGCACCAAGTGTTTTGCCCAATGCTTTCAATTCTTCTAACATCGCAGGAGTTATCTCAAACTCACGGTCAAAATGACGGAAATCTTTGTATCGTTTCAGCCACTCCGCACGATGTGCGTCTACCCATTTTAAATTCTGCTGGACAATGACTCCTTTGTCGCGTAATGCCAAATAATAATCGGTATACATAGTCGTATCCACCGGTACAAAATAATCGGGCATAATACCTCCTCCACCGTAAACCGTACGTCCTAAACGCAAGGTCTTATAACGCAATGAATCGGGAAAATGAATGCTGTCCGCGCTCAACATTTCGCCCCGGTTATAACGGTCTATCAAGTCGCGATTATACTCTTCAACACTTTCGTATGGCTTCTGAATGCAGCGCCCGGAAGGTGTATAATAACGTGCTACGGTAAGACGAATCATCGAGCCATCGGGCAAATCAACGGGACGTTGCACCAATCCTTTACCAAAGGTACGTCGTCCGACCACAACTCCCCTATCCCAGTCTTGTATAGCACCAGTCACAATCTCGCTTGCCGAAGCCGAAAACTCATCCACCAATACCACCAAACGTCCATTAAGGAAATCCCCGTCGCCTTTTGCATCGAATTCCGCACGCGGATTACGCCGTCCTTCAGTATACACAATCAATTCTTTTCTGCCTAAGAACTGGTCGGCAAGCTCGATAGCCGCATTCAGATAGCCTCCACCGTTGCCTTGCAAATCGAGAATCAAATCTTTCATACCTGCCTTCTGCAAGCGATGCAGGGCATCGACAAACTCCTTGCCCGTAGTAGCGGCAAAGCGGTTGATGCGAATATAACCGATATGGTCATTCACCATATACGAAGCGTCCAAGCTATATACCGGAATCTTATCACGCGTAATGGTAAACGGAAGCAGTTCCTTTACCCCCCTGCGCTGTATTTTCACATTCACTTTCGTACCCCGTTTGCCCCGCAAGCGGCGCATAACATCTTCCGTACTCATCTTTACTCCGGCTATCACCGTATCATTTACTTCTATAATACGGTCGCCTGCCAAGATACCAACCTTTTCAGAAGGTCCGCCAGATACAGGCTGGATGACAAATAATGTATCCGTAGCCATATTGAACTGGATGCCGATGCCGTCGAAGTTGCCTTGCAACGGTTCATTCAGTTTCCGTACTTCTTCAGGATCGGAATAGGTGGAATGCGGGTCAAGTTCTTTCAGCATACTGATGATAGCATCCTCTACCAATTCATCTTCATCCACTTCATCCACATACAAATTGGCGATAGCAAACTCTGCCAATTGCAACTTACGTGAAGGCGAATTGAAAAGCTTGTTGTTCTGTGCCCCTAGCGAAAGCGCAAGACACACACAGACCCATGTTATTAACAAACGATATTTCATGATGCAAAGAAGAATTTATTATACATTTATATCCAATCCTACAGGCAGGAACGAAGACACGTCCTTCCCGTACGACAACAATTCACGCACAATGGTGGAACTGATAGCGGTCAGTTCCGGCTCGGTAAAAAGCAAAATGGTTTCAATGCCGGCCAACTTGCGGTTTATATCGGCTATGGTCTCTTCGTATTCGAAATCGTGTACCGTCCGGATGCCACGGATGATGAACTTCGCCTCCCTGCGGCAAGCAAAATCTACCGTCAGTCCATCGTATGCTTCCACACGGATACGGGGATTACCGGCATACAGTTTCTCAATCATCCGCACACGTTTCTCGGTAGGAAACCACGTATGTTTCTTCTCGTTCACTCCAATCCCAATGATAATTTCATCCATAAAAGTCAAGGCACGTTCTACTACCGAATAGTGCCCTACGGTAAAGGGATCGAATGTCCCCGGAAATATTGCACGCTTCATCTCATCTTTAATTAAAAGTTTATAGTTAATAATTAAAAACGAATTGGTTCCGCCAACTAACGGAAAAACAACTATTCATTATTAAGTATTCACTGAATCAGGTCTTCCTCCACCACCAGATTATTGATAATGAAATTCTGACGCTCCATGGTATTCTTGCCCATATAAAACTCCAACAGTTCACCTACGGCATCGGTCTTGCGTAAGGAAACTTGTTCTAACCGCATATCTTTACCGATGAAATTCCGGAACTCATCAGGCGAAATCTCTCCCAATCCTTTGAATCGGGTAATTTCCGGATTCGGGCTAAGTTTCTCGATAGCCGCCAGACGCTCTTCTTCCGAATAGCAATAAATGGTTTCATACACTCCTTTTTTCCGGTTACGCACCCGGAAGAGGGGCGTTTGAAGAATGTACACGTGTCCTTTCTTAATCAGGTCGGGAAAGAACTGAAGGAAGAAAGTTATCATCAGCAAACGGATATGCATACCGTCTACATCGGCATCGGTGGCCACAATCACTTTATTATACCGAAGTCCGTCCAGTCCGTCTTCGATATTCAATGCTGCCTGAAGGAGGTTGAACTCTTCATTCTCATACACCACCTTCTTGGTCAAGCCGAATGAGTTCAACGGTTTTCCACGCAAGCTGAATACGGCTTGTGTATTCACGTCACGGCTTTTCGTGATGGAACCGCTTGCCGAATCTCCCTCGGTAATGAAGATGGAGCTTTCCAGACGCGGGTCGTTTTCTTCGTCTTTCGGGGCTTTCTGGTCGTTCAGATGCACACGGCAATCACGCAACTTCCGGTTATGCAGGTTGGCTTTCTTTGCCCGTTCACGAGCTATCTTGGTCACTCCGGCTATCGCTTTCCGCTCTTTCTCCGACTCCTGAATCTTCTGCAACATCACGTCGGCTACATCGGAATGCTTATGCAAATAGTTATCGACATTCTCCTTAATAAAATCGCCCACAAACTTATTGACACTGATGCCCGAAAGCGGATACGGATTTCCGTCGGTATCTTTCTCAGGAGCCATCACCAGTGAACCCAGTTTAATCTTGGTCTGGCTTTCGAAAGTCGGCTCGATGACATTGATAGCTATAGCCGCCACCAATCCATTGCGGATATCCTGGTACTCTAAATTCTTTCCGTAGAATTCTTTAATGGTGCGTGCCAGATGTTCCTTAAATGCGCTTTGGTGCGTACCTCCCTGCGTCGTATGCTGCCCATTGACAAACGAATAATATTCCTCACCATATTGCGCCGTATGCGTAAAGGCAATCTCGATATCCTCACCTTTCAAGTGCACAATCGGGTATAACCCCGGCGTGGTCATATTATCATTCAGCAAGTCTTCCAGCCCGTTACGGCTAATAATGCGGCGACCGTTATAATAGATGGAAAGCCCTGTATTAAGATACGTATAATTGCGGAGCATGGTCTCGATAAACTCCGGACGGAAACGATAATTCAAGAATAACATATTATCCGGTTCAAAGAAAATGAACGTACCGTTCTCTTCATCAGTAGCCCCCGTCTTGTCGCTAATCAGGTCTCCCCGTTCGAATACGGCTTCACGCATTTGACCATCGCGCACACTCCGCGCTACGAAACGCGAACTTAATGCATTGACCGCCTTCGCACCCACACCGTTCAGACCTACACTTTTCTTAAAAGCTTTCGTGTCATATTTTCCTCCGGTATTCAGCATGGAAACAGCATCGACCAAACTTCCCAACGGGATGCCTCGCCCATAGTCGCGGACAGATACACGCAAATCGTCTTCCAACTGGATATCAATGCGCTTGCCCGCTCCCATCTTAAATTCGTCGATACTATTGTCTATCACTTCTTTCAGCAAGACATAGATTCCGTCTTCTACCTGCGAACCGTCTCCCAAGCGACCGATGTACATACCCGGACGAGTACGCACATGCTCCATATCGCTCAAATGGCGGATGTTTTCTTCCGTATAAGAAACGGCTGGCTGTATCTGTTCGTTTTCTTCTTCCATACACTTAAAAACTATATTCTCACAACATCTTCTTATAAGCCCGGCGACGCTTGTGTTGTTCCGGATTGAGCACGCTCCATTGCGATTGCACCTTCTTGTTGTCTTCCAGTTCGGGATTGCTTTCGCCGTACTCAAATCCCATCTGCTGATACACCGGAATCAAGTCATAAAAGAGCAAGGCATTTACACCTTTGCTTTGATACTCCGGCTTCACGCCCACTAACAATAAATCCAAGATTTTCGGTCGCTTGATAAACAATGCCTTCAACAGATGATACCACCCGAAAGGCAACATCTTTCCTTTCGCCTTTTGCAGCGCTACGGAAAGAGACGGCATCGAAATGCCCACGGCAATCAGATTGCCCGCTTCATCCTCTATAATCGAAACCATCCGCAAGTCTATCAGAGGCAAATACATCTTGATATACTGGTTGATTTGCCCTTGGGTCATCTTCGAATAGCCATACAAAGGCGCGTATGCCTCATTAATCAAGTCGAAAATACGTTGGCCGTAATTCTTCTCCTTAATTTCTTTCCGCTTCAGCTTTCTTATCTTCAACTTATACTTCTGAAGAATGATTTCGGAAATACGCACAAACTTTTCCGGTATGACATCAGGCACTTTCATTTTGAATTCTACCCAATCTATCTCTTTCTCGAAACCCAACTTTTCCATGTGTTGCGGATAATAGGGATAATTATAAATGGTAGACATGGTACCCAGTTGGTCGTACCCTTCTATCAACATGCCTTCCGCATCCATATCGGTAAAGCCCAGCGGACCTACCATAGCTTCCATACCCCGTTCCTTTCCCCATTGCGCTACCGCATCGAGCAAAGCTTTCGACACCTCCTCGTCATCTATGAAGTCTATCCACCCGAAACGCACTTCTTTTTTATTCCACGTTTCGTTGGCACGATGATTGATGATTGCCGCCACTCGCCCTACTACCTTATTATTATCATAGGCAAGGAAGTAATCGGCTTCGCAAAACTCAAAAGCCGGATTCTTCTTCGGACTGAATGTGCCCAACATATCATCGTATAAATCGGGTACAGAATAAGGATTCCCTTTGTATAACTCGTAATTGAAACGGATAAAGGTCTTCAGCTCTTTCTTCGAGCTTACTTTCTTAATGATAATGGCCATCTGTTCGTTATAGTATGTATTTCAGGGCGTAAATATACACATTTTTATCCGAAATCAGAGATACAAAGGAATAGTTTTTCTAAAATGCAGGAGAATACGAGACAAACCGAAAAAGCAAAATGATTCCGTACAAGCACAAACAACATCAAAAAGAAAGCATAAAGCAAATACCATACAGACAAAAACGACATAACGAAAGCATTCAGCCCACACAGCACACATTTTCCAATTTCCGAGAATCGCGAAAACGGATGCAACCTTTCCCCTTGTACACAAATTCTAAACTCTCGAAGCGTCCAATCACCACCAGTTTTCGGGCAAAGCAAGAATCATGCCTGTCACCTCGCCGTAATTCTTCTTGCCCGACGGAATGCGGTTCCCTTTCAGGTACCAATCGTAAAGCGCATCTTGCACCGTACCTATCCACGGACTATACCGTTCTTCCCAATAAACTTCTTTCGCACGAAGTTCCCGCATAATGTCGGGACGGATATGGTTTGCCCATTCTTTCAAACCGGCTTCACCCAAAATCCGATAGGCGTCCCTATATATATAAGGTAGCAAACCGAAGTATCCGCAATAGCGCACGTACCTGTCTGCGGAACGGATGCAGACCTGATATGCCCAGAAGTTGGCTTCCGCCTCGCTACTTACACCTAATAAATGGGATAACTCGTGCGCGTATGTAAACGGATATTGCACCGGAAGCAATTCGTGATTGACGTGCGACTCATCGAAGAAAGGTCCCATATAGCCCAGTACGCCGACTTTCGAATACAAACCATTTACCAAAGACCGTTTCGGACTCTGATAGTCTTTCGGAACGGTCAGGGCGAAATATCCCGGCACTTGCCGGTAAATCCGTTTCACCTCACGCCGGATATCAGCTTCGGGCAAGAATGCTTCCGGACTATATGAGGCGTTCAAGCTATCGGTATAGGCTTCGAGGAAACGATGAAACCGCGCTTCTTCATACGAAACACGTGCTACGCCCGAACGGGAAAAGAAATCATTCCGGAAGTAATTCATCCCCCAGCCCCAATAAAACCAGACATAAATCCAGCACAACGCTTCCGTCTCGCGCCCCAGGATGTGAAGCCATCCCTGTTTTTTCCGGCGCGCCACAAAAGGATAAGCCAACAGGAAAAAGCAGAACCCGAGAACCGCCACCTCGCAAAGCGAAAACGGAACCACCGACGCCATAGCCGAAAGCATCGTGGAAAGCACAGGATATACTTCCCGTGCATACCACTCTCCCGCACCAGGTATCCAGCGGAACATCCACACGCCCATCAGAAGCAGAACCAGCACCGCCCAACGAATATATCGGAAACGCACGTATTTCATCCGGACAAAGTTACTATTTTCGGAATTAATTCTTTACTTTTGCGGGGAAATAATTAAGAAGCTGTTTTGAATTTCTCCAAAAAGTTTTTCTTGGCTTGATGTATCCGTTTTCGTGTGTGCTTTGGGCGATTTTTTGGTCCTTTTCGCTCCTGTTCTTCGTCAGATAGCCCGCTATCTTCCTCATCACAGAAGCGAAAATGCCTCAAAAACTCATCCCAAATCATCGCACGATAAATTCAAAACAGCTTCTTAGAAGTTAACAGATAACTTATGGTATTAAATTACATTTGGATTGCTTTTTTCGTGCTGGCTTTTATTGTAGCTACAATACGGCTGGTATGCTTTGGTGATGCGGAGGTATTCCCCGACATCATCAACTCTACCTTTGCTTCTTCCAAGTCGGCTTTCGAGATTTCCCTCGGGCTGACCGGTGTGCTGGCGCTTTGGATGGGTATCATGCGCATCGGTGAACAAGGCGGAGTTATCGCCCTCTTCTCGCGTGTGCTCAGCCCGTTGTTCTCCAAGCTCTTCCCCGATATTCCCAAAGGGCATCCCGTAACAGGAAGCATTTTCATGAACATGGCGGCTAATATGCTGGGATTGGACAATGCCGCCACCCCCCTCGGACTCAAGGCGATGGAAGGCTTGCAGGAACTGAACCCGAAGAAAGACACCGCCACCAATCCGATGATTATGTTTCTGGTGATTAACACCTCCGGGCTGACCCTGATACCTATCAGCATCATGGTCTACCGTGCCCAGCTGGGGGCGGCACAACCCACCGATGTATTCGTACCGATACTCATCGCCACCTTTATTTCCACCCTTGCCGGCATTATCGCCGTGGCTCTTTACCAGCGCATCAACCTCTTGAACCGTACGATTCTCTTGTTTCTGGGAGGGGCTACCCTGTTCATTGCAGGCATCATCTGGTTCTTCAGCACCTTGTCGCAAGACCAAATCGACCTCTACTCTACCACCTTCGCCAACGTATTCCTGTTCGTGATTATCATCGGTTTCATCCTGGCGGGCATCCGCAAGAAAATCAATGTGTACGATGCGTTTATCGAAGGAGCGAAAGAAGGGTTTACTACCGCCGTGCGCATCATTCCGTACCTGGTGGCGATATTGGTGGCTATCGGTGTGTTCCGTGCTTCGGGGTGTATGGATTACCTGACGCAAGGCATCGCCTCGTTGGTAGAGATGTGCGGATTGGATAGCGATTTCGTAGGTGCGCTTCCTACGGCTCTGATGAAACCGTTGAGCGGAAGCGGGGCGCGCGGATTGATGGTGGATGCCATGAGCACCTACGGAGCGGACTCGTTCGTAGGACGGTTGGCATGTATCTTCCAAGGCTCTACCGACACCACGTTCTATATCCTTGCGGTGTATTTCGGAAGTGTGGGCGTAGCCAAGACCCGTCATGCCGTACCTTGCGGCTTGCTTGCCGACTTTGCAGGCATCCTTGCCGCAATATTCGTTTGCTATTTATTCTTCTAATTTTAGGAACACAGAGACACGGAGACACAGAGAATTTTTCATTTACATCTTTATTTTCTCAAATAAAAAACTCCGTGACTCTGTGTCTCTGTGTTCAATATAAAAACCATAAGAACAACTATGATTACGTATCAGACCGAAGGGGTGGAAATGCCCCACATCAAGAAAAGAGAAACGACGGAATGGGTGAAAGCCGTCGCCCAAACGTATGGGAAGAAGGTGGGAGAAATAGCCTACATCTTCTGTTCCGATGAAAAGATATTGGAGGTGAACCGCCAATACCTGCAACACGATTATTACACCGACATCATCACCTTCGACTATACCGAAGGAAACCGCATCGCGGGCGACCTCTTCATCAGCCTCGACACGGTGCGCACCAATGCCGAACAGTTCGGAGCCACGTATGACACCGAGCTGCACCGGGTCATCATCCACGGCATCCTGCACCTGTGCGGCATCAACGACAAGGGTCCGGGCGAGCGCGAAATCATGGAGCAAGCCGAGAACAAGGCACTCGCCCTGCTGGCGGAGATGGAAAGATGAAACTCACCACAATATAGTAGAACAAAATTGGTTCGCGAAAAATAGAATGGAACACAGAGACACGAAGGCACAGAGTTCTATTTTTTGAGAGAACAAAGTTCACGTAGAAAAGATTTGGTTCGGCGTTCTTTGTCCTTTCTCTATTTATTTCTCCGTGGCTCTGTGCCTCTGTGTTCATCTTTTAATCACACACCACTCTTAATGGAACGCAGAGACACAAAGGCACAGAGTTCTATTTTTTGAGAGGACAAAGCCCACGTAGAAAAGATTTGGTTCGGCGTTCTTTGTCCTTTCTCTATTTATTTCTCCGTGGCTCTGTGCCTCTGTGTTCATCTTTTAATCACACACCACTCTTAATGGAACGCAGAGATGCAAAAACGCAGAGAGTGGTGTTTATACAAACGCATAGAGCCATGTCCACCTATGCAATTAATCAACTCTCCAGTCCTATGCAGTCAGGACCGCAATCCTAACACATCAGGACTGCAGTCCTTGCATATATAGGACTGCAGTCCTTGCCTATTAGGATTTAGGGAGGACTGGCATCCGAAGGACCGAGCAACTATATGCATCGGGCGACGCAAGTAAATCTCTTTCTCTTTTTCCCTTATTCCATAGCTTAACCCGCCTTTTTTTCGTATTTTTGTGCCGTATATTAAAACGAAAAGACGAATGGATTTTAACTACGACGTGATTGTAATCGGGGCGGGACATGCCGGATGCGAAGCTGCGGCGGCATCAGCCAACCTTGGCTCGAAGACCTGCCTCATTACGATGGATATGAACAAGATTGCACAGATGAGTTGCAACCCTGCCGTGGGCGGGATTGCCAAAGGGCAAATCGTGCGCGAGATTGACGCGCTGGGTGGCTATATGGGCATCGTGACCGACCGCACCGCTATCCAGTTCCGGATGCTTAACCGCTCGAAGGGACCGGCCATGTGGAGCCCCCGCGCCCAGTGCGACCGGGCGAAGTTCATCTGGACCTGGCGCGAGATACTGGAAAACATCCCCAACCTGCATATCTGGCAAGACACAGTAGAAGAACTGCTCGTGGAAGACGGAGAAGTGAAAGGTGTGGTCACCTGCTGGGGTGTCACCTTCCACGCACGGTGTGTCATCCTCACCGCAGGCACGTTCCTGAACGGACTGATGCACATCGGACGCAAGATGCTTGCCGGAGGACGATGCGCCGAGCCTGCTTCGTATCACCTGACCGAGTCTATCACCCGCCACGGCATTACCGCCGGACGGATGAAAACAGGTACGCCCGTACGCATTGATGCACGAAGCGTAGACTTCTCGCTCATGGAAACGCAGGACGGAGAAAACGATTTCCATAGTTTCTCGTTCCTAAGCGAACCGCGCCACTTGAAGCAATTGCAATGCTGGACGTGCTATACGAACGAGGAAGTGCACGCCGTATTGCGGAGCGGACTTGCCGACTCCCCGCTCTACAACGGGCAAATCCAAAGCATCGGGCCGCGTTATTGCCCCAGCATCGAGACCAAAATCGTGACCTTCCCCGACAAGCCGCAACACCAGTTGTTCCTGGAACCCGAAGGCGAAACCACCCAAGAGCTTTACCTGAACGGCTTCTCGTCTTCGCTCCCGATGGACATCCAGTTTGCCGCCTTACGTAAGATTCCATGTTTCCGAAACGTGGTGGCTTACCGTCCGGGCTATGCCATCGAATACGATTATTTCGACCCTACCCAGCTCAAGCATACGCTGGAATCGAAAATCGTAAAGAACCTGTTCTTCGCCGGACAGGTGAACGGCACCACCGGATATGAAGAGGCAGGCGGGCAAGGCATCATAGCCGGCATCAACGCACACCAGAACTGCACCGGAGGCGAGCCTTTCGTATTGGGACGCGACGAAGCCTACATCGGCGTGCTGATAGACGACCTCGTGACGAAAGGAGTGGACGAGCCTTACCGTATGTTCACTTCGCGTGCCGAATACCGCATCCTGCTCCGTCAGGACGATGCAGATATGCGCCTCACCGAACGGTCTTACCACCTCGGGCTGGCCAGCCGCGAGCGCTACGATATGCTTTGCCGCAAGCGGGAAATGATACAGCACCTGGTAGACTTTGCCAAGACCTACTCCATCAAAGCCGATAAGATAAACGACACGCTGGAAAGTCTGGGCACCGCCCGGCTGGCCCACGGATGCAAGCTAATCGACCTGCTGAGCCGCCCGCAAATCACCATCGGGAATATCGCGCCACACATCCCCGCCTTCCAGGCCGAACTGGACAAAGTGACCGACCGGAAAGAGGAAACCCTCGAAGCCGCCGAAGTGCTCATCAAGTACCACGGCTACATCGACCGCGAGCGGATGATAGCCGACAAGATACACCGGCTGGAAAGCATCAAGATAAAAGGACGCTTCGACTATGCCAACCTGAACTCGCTTTCTACCGAAGCCCGGCAGAAGCTCATCAAGATAGACCCCGAAACGCTGGCACAAGCAAGCCGCATCCCCGGTATCTCGCCCAGCGACATCAACGTGCTTCTTGTCTTGTTGGGCAGATAAAAGCCGATGTTTCACGTGAAACAACAAGTTTAAGAAACAATCATAAAACACTGGATATGAATAAGGAAACATTACGAAAAAATTTGAGAGAAATCCCCGATTTCCCGAAACCGGGAATCTTGTTCTACGACGTGACCACGCTCTTCAAAAATGCCGAGTGCCTGCAGGGACTCATCGACGAGCTGTACGAGATGTACAAAGACAAAGGCATCACCAAAGTGGTAGGCATCGAGTCGAGAGGCTTCATCTTAGGCGGAGCACTTGCCGCACGCCTTGGCGCCGGATTCGTCATGGCACGCAAGCCGGGCAAGCTCCCTGCCGAAGTGCTGGAAGAAACCTACGCCAAAGAGTATGGCACCGACACCATCCAAATCCATAAGGATTCCATCAACGAAGACGATGTGGTCTTATTGCACGATGACCTGCTCGCCACAGGAGGAACGATGGCGGCCACACACCGTTTGGTAAAACAAAGCGGAGCGAAGCAGACCTACATCAACTTTGTCATCGAACTGGTAGGATTGAACGGACGGAAAGCTTTCCCCGAAGATGTGGAAGTCACTACCCTCTTGCAATTATAAGACTTCCCTTTTACTCCAAAGGACACAGAGGCACACAGATGAATCAAAAGCTTAAAGTAAAAACCTGTGTTCCTCTGTGTCCTTTGTGATGAGACAAGCCATCAACAACAAACCACTTAGCGTATGGAAGAATTGAAGACCAACGAATACTTGCGGGGAATCGTAATGAACCTGCCAACCAGTCCGGGCATTTACCAATACCTGAACGCGGAAGGAACCATCATCTATGTAGGAAAAGCGAAGAACCTGAAACGACGTGTCTACTCCTATTTCTCAAGAGAGCACCAATCGGCAAAGACCCGCATCCTGGTAAGCAAGATAGCCGACATCCGCTACATTGTAGTGAATACGGAAGAAGACGCGCTGCTGCTTGAAAACAACCTCATCAAGAAATACAAGCCCCGTTATAACGTCTTGCTGAAAGACGACAAGAGTTATCCTTCCATTTGCGTGAGCAACGAATACTTCCCGCGCGTATTCAAGACACGGAAGATTGTGCGTGACGGTTCCACCTACTTCGGTCCCTACACGCATTTCCCCTCGATGCAAGCCATGCTTGACCTCATCAAGAAACTCTACCCGCTACGCACCTGCCACCTGGTGCTCACACCCGAAAACATCCAGGCAAACAAATTCCGTGTCTGCCTGGAGTACCACATCAAGAACTGCAAAGGTCCCTGCATCGGTGCCCAGTCGCACGAGGAATACATGGCGAACATCGCTTCCATCAAGGAACTGCTGAAAGGAAACACGCAAAAGGTGAGCCAAGGAATGATGGACACCATGATGAGACTTGCCAGCGAAATGCGTTTCGAAGAAGCCCAACTCATCAAAGAGAAATACGAACTCATCGAAAGCTACCGGTCAAAGAGCGAAGTGGTCAGTTCGGTGCTGCACAACATCGATGTCTTTTCCATCGAAGACGACGAGCAATCCGCCTACATCAACTATCTGCACATCACCAACGGGTGTATCAACCAAGCCTTCACGTTCGAATACAAGAAACGATTGGAAGAAACGAAAGAAGAACTGCTGGAGATGGGCATCGTGGAAATGCGCGAACGCTACAAAAGCCAATCGAAAGAAATCATCGTGCCCTTCGAACTGGACTTGGGAATGGAAGGCGTGACCTTTACCATTCCCCAACGGGGCGACAAAAAGCACCTGCTGGAACTTTCCATCCTCAACGTAAAGCAATACAAGATAGACCGGCTGAAGCAAGCCGAAAAATTGAATCCCGAACAACGCAGTGTCCGTCTTTTAAAAGAGATACAAGAGCAACTCCACATGGAGAAAATGCCCTTGCATATCGAATGTTTCGACAACTCGAACATCCAAGGCTCGGATGCCGTAGCGGCTTGCGTCGTGTTCAAGAAAGGACGTCCTTGCAAGAAAGAGTACCGCAAATACAACATCAAGACAGTAGTAGGCCCCGATGATTACGCTTCGATGCAAGAAGTGGTGCGCCGCCGCTATTCACGCATCTTGGATGAGCAAGGTGAACTGCCCGACCTGATACTGACCGATGGAGGAAAGGGACAAATGGAAGTGGTGCGGGAAGTCATCGAAGACGAACTGCACCTGCATATTCCTATTGCGGGACTTGCCAAAGACAATCGCCACCGCACTTCGGAAATCCTCTTCGGTTTTCCGCCCATGAATATCGGTATCAAGCAAGGCACTCCCCTTTTCCATTTATTGGAAAACATACAGGACGAAGTGCACCGTTTCGCCATTACCTTCCATCGCGATAAGCGAAGCAAACGCCAAGTGGCATCGGCTTTGGATGACATCAAAGGCGTCGGAGAAAAGCGCAAGACCGAATTGCTGAGGAAATTCCGAAGCGTAAAGCGCATCCGGGAGGCTTCGATAGAAGAACTTGCCGAAGTGGTTGGGGAATCTGTAGCGCAAAGCATCAAGGAAGCATTAGGGAATTGAGGCTCTCATCGAGAAACGCAATTTAGCGTAGGGTATGATTCATCACCTTCCATCTACACGAATTGCGTTTCTCATTTTCATTCAACCGATAACACAATCCGTCTGTAAACGGTCAATTGAGGTATGCCGGTATCGGTCACTTCCAATATCAGATGAATCGTTTTGCCCGACGCATCCTGAGGTAGCGTCAGGCGGCATATTGATTCCGATGCTTTTTCTACCGTAACGTTTCCTTTGTATGTACTTGGTTCTGCATAGACCGACCAGCCATAAGTCAAACTGTCTCCATCTACATCCGATGAAGCAGAAGCGTCAAAGCGTAATGTATCCCCGGCTTTAACATCCATATAAATACACTGAATCGATTGATCTCCATTTACCACCGCCTTGGGGTGATGATTGGCATCCTCAAACCGATCAGTTGCAGTCCATTGCATCCGTGCGGCAAAATCATTCCATAAATGTTGCCGCCATTTATTGATGCTACCAACACCTTCCGGCGCACTGGCATACATATAATAAGGGTCATATTGCGTTTCGTCTTTCCCGCTTTTTTCAATGAAATCCATGCCTCGTATGCCGCTTTTCTTCTCTTTCGCAAAGCGTCCTCCCCAGCCTCCATAATCCAGGCTATCGGGCACATTCAATCCGTTGGCATAGACATAAAGGAAAGAAGGACTATCTCCTTCGAATACCCAAATCCGATTGGGATAATGTTTACCCAACGGCTTACACGACTGAATATGTTTTTTTATCCATTCATCAGATTGTTGCCAGCCATACACTTCCTTGTTACGGATATACACTATTTGAGGGAAATTACGGGTTATCCACGCTCCCGCATCATCCTGTCCCAACACATCATAAATACGGATTTTATCCGCAAACTTTTCAAAAGCCGCTTCACTTCGGGTATGTTTTACCTTCCATATCGCTTGGGCTATGGTATTCACGCCACCCCATGCGACAATCCAGACAGGACGTTCATCACCTTCCTTATCTACTGAAGCCAGAATCAAGTCTGAACCAGGAGAATCCTTTCCTTCTCCTACTCCATCCATATTCGACACCGCTTGCCCCCGCTTGATAATCGAACGCAGATAAGCTAAATCCGGATAACCTTCGGCGTGTTTCTTCAAACGTCGTAAAACCTCTCCAAAATTCTCAACGACCTTTCGGATACTATCCGTCTTATCCGGATCGGTCATCCAGACCTGAGAACTGATTAAACCTTCCAAGTCGAAAACATTCGAACATACCAATAGGTGAATCATCGATTGTACGTCATCAGGATCGGTTCCGCCCAAGTCGGTTGTCACAATCAATCGATTCTTCCCGGCTGAATCCAATGGCTGGGCAATGCTGCATTGAATTGTCAACAACATGCATACTCCCATCAACAAATGCCTTATACGCATAACACTACAAATTAAGTTAAACAATAATTAATACAAATCCTACCCCACAAAGGTACGAGTTCTTTCCAATTTTACACCATTATTTAAAGGATAATCACTATCTTTGCGGAAACAAGTGTACAGGTATGAGAACAGTAATCCAACGAGTAAGCCATGCATCGGTCACTATTGACGGAACATGCAAATCGGCAATCAAAGAAGGCTTCCTTGTCCTGCTGGGCATCGAGGAAGCCGATACACAGGAAGACGCAGACTGGCTCTGCAAAAAGATTGTCAACCTGCGAGTGTTCGATGACGAAAACGGCGTAATGAACAAATCCATACTGGAAATAGGTGGAGAGATTTTGGTGATAAGCCAGTTCACCTTGATGGCTTCGACCAAGAAAGGCAACCGCCCATCGTACATCCGTGCGGCCAAACACGAGACCGCTATTCCGCTCTACGAATATTTCTGCAACGAACTGAGCATTGCCTTGGGGAAACAAGTAGGCACCGGCGAATTCGGAGCGGACATGAAAGTGGAATTGTTAAACAACGGCCCCGTAACGATTTGTATGGACACGAAAAATAAAGAATGAATATCATGACCATCGAAGAAGCACAACAGACCGTAGACCGCTGGATAAAGACATACGGCGTACGCTATTTCAGCGAACTGACCAACATGGCGGTACTGACCGAGGAAGTAGGCGAACTGGCACGTATCATGGCACGCACCTATGGCGACCAATCTTTCAAGGCGGGAGAAAAACATGACTTGGGAGATGAAATGGCCGATGTACTTTGGGTACTGCTCTGCCTTGCCAACCAAACGGGCGTAAACCTGACCGAAGCCTTCCGGAAAAACCTGGAAAAGAAAACCAACCGTGACAAAGAAAGACATCTGAACAATCCTAAACTGAAAACAATATGAGCAACCACGAAGAATTTGAAAGCGAACTCTTCCAGAATATGGAAATGGAGGACAAAGAGAACCTAAGCCAGTCCAACAAATACGACATGGCATTGGGGAAATACAACACCGCACTAAAAGACGATGAGATTGCTGCAAAAACCAAACATCTTCTTGATAAATACGCGGCAGAGAACAACACACTTGATGTAAAGAAATTCCTCTTCAACTGCATCGACCTTACTACACTGAAATGCACCGATAGCGAAGAGAGCGTGATGGAATTCACCAAGCGGGTCAATGCATTCGATGACGAGCATCCCGACCTGAAAAACGTTGCCGCCATCTGCGTCTATCCCAATATGGCGGAAATCGTACACGATACGTTGGAAGCCGACCGTGTAAAGATAGCGTGTGTATCGGGAGGATTCCCCTCTTCACAGACATTCACCGAAGTGAAAGTGGCGGAAACAGCCATGGCACTCCATGCCGGAGCCGATGAAATCGACATCGTGATTCCGGTAGGCAAATTCCTTTCAGGCGACTATGAAGGCATGTGCGACGAGATTCAGGAACTAAAAGACGTATGTGGTGAAAAGCACCTGAAAGTTATCTTGGAAACAGGCGCGTTAGGCTCTGCCGAGAATATCAAAAAAGCGTCCATCCTCGCCATGTATTCGGGAGCCGACTTCATCAAGACTTCTACCGGGAAAGAGAAGCCTGCCGCTACGCCCGAAGCTGCCTACGTGATGTGCCAAGCCATTAAAGAATACTTCTTGGAAACAGGGCGTAAAGTGGGTTTCAAACCTGCCGGAGGTATCAACACCGTACAAGATGCCGTGAACTATTATACCATCGTAAAAGAACTGTTAGGCAAAGAGTGGCTTAACAATGAATCATTCCGTCTCGGAACCAGCCGTCTTGCCAACCTGCTCCTCTCGGACATCTTAGGCGAAGAAACAAAATTTTTCTAAACAACGAATCGTTGATAGCCGATAATGGGTAATAAATGACAACCTTGTTCTTCATTGCCCGTTATCAACTATTAACCGTTAACTTTCCAACTATGAACACAAAAAAACTTTTATCAGCAATCGTATGCTTCCTTTTACCTTTCATGGTATTCGCCAACCCTATCAAAGGACTCTTGGAACGAATCGAACCGGGAGCATCTAAGAAATTCATCATCCAACTCCAGAAAAACGCAGATACCGACTTCTTCGAATTGGACCAAAAAGGAAACAAGATTGTGGTGCGCGGAAATACGTACGTCAATATTGCCACCGGACTGAACTGGTATCTGAAATACTATGCCGGCATCCAACTCACATGGAATAACATGCAGGCAGACCTGCCCGATACTTTACCCGCAGTCCCCCACCCTGAACGACACGAGACCAACCTCGGTTTACGTTACGACTTCAACTATTGCACCTATTCGTATACCATGGCTTTTTGGGACTGGGCACGTTGGGAACAGGAAATAGACTGGATGGCCTTGCACGGCATCAACCTGCCGCTTGCCGCAGTAGGGCAAGAGTGCGTATGGCGCAACATGCTTGCCAAACTGGGCTATTCCAAAGAAGAAACCAACCGGTTCATTGCCGGTCCTGCATTCCTTGCCTGGTGGGCGATGAACAACCTGGAAGGCTGGGGAGGTCCGAATCCGGACAGCTGGTACGAACAACAGGAAGCCTTGCAGAAGAAAATCCTGAAGCGGATGAAAGAATACGGTATCGAACCGGTATTGCCCGGCTATTCGGGCATGGTGCCACACGATGCCAACAAGAAACTGGGACTGAATGTAACCGAACCCGAACTATGGAACGGATTTACCCGCCCGGCATTCTTAATGCCTACCGATGAAAGATTCGCCGAAATAGCGGCCCTTTATTACGAGGAGCAAGAAAAACTTTTCGGCAAAGCCAACTACTACTCGATGGATCCTTTCCACGAATTGGAAAATGCAGGAGAAGTAGACTTCGATGCAGCCGGCAAAGCTGTAATGGATGCAATGAAGAAAGTCAACCCGAAAGCCGTATGGGTAGTACAGGGATGGACCGAGAACCCGCGTCCGGAAATGATGAAGAACTTGAAGAATGGAGATTTGCTCATCCTTGACCTTTTCAGTGAATGCCGTCCGATGTGGGGAATCCCTTCCATCTGGAAACGGGAGAAAGGCTATGAACAACACGACTGGCTGTTCTGCATGCTGGAAAACTTCGGTGCCAACGTAGGACTCCACGGACGTATGGATCAATTGCTGAACAATTTCTACCTGACCAAGAATAATCCACTTGCCGCTCACTTGAAAGGTATCGGGCTGACCATGGAAGGAAGCGAAAACAATCCGGTGATGTTCGAGCTGATGTGCGAATTGCCGTGGCGTCCCGAGAAAATCACCAAGGAAAGCTGGCTGAAAGAATACTTGGCTGCCCGCTATGGAGCAAAAGACGAAAAGATAGAACAGGCATGGATGATTCTTGCCAACGGCATTTATAACTGCCCCTTCGGAAACAACCAGCAAGGGCCTCACGAATCCATCTTCTGCGGACGTCCGAGCATGAACAATTTCCAAGTATCGAGCTGGTCGAAGATGGAGAATTACTACGACCCCACTTCTACCGAAGAAGCCGCACGTCTCATGCTGGAAGTAGCCGACAAATACCGAGGCAACAACAATTTTGAATACGACTTGGTAGACATCGTGCGTCAGGCACTTGCCGACCGTGGACGTATCGTCTACAATCAGGCTATTGCCGACTTCAAGAGTTTCGACAAGCGCAGCTATGCACGCCATTCGAAAGAATTCCTCAACCTTTTACTGGCACAAGACAAACTGCTGGCTACACGCAGCGAGTTCCGCGTAGGCAAATGGATTAACCAGGCACGTAGTTTGGGAAACACACCCGAAGAAAAAGACCTGTACGAATGGAATGCCCGTGTGCAAATCACAACGTGGGGCAACCGGGAATGTGCCGATAAAGGCGGCTTACGCGACTATGCCCACAAAGAATGGAACGGCATCCTAAAAGACTTCTATTACAAGCGCTGGGCTGCATGGTGGGAAATGCTGCAAGGCGTACTGGACGGTGGAGAAATGAAAGACATCGACTGGTATGCCATGGAAGAGCCTTGGACCTTGCAACATAATCCGTACAAAACTGAAGCAGAAGGCGACTGCATCGATACCGCCCGCAAAGCAATGTCGCTTCTCACCACAGATTACACAGATTAATATTAGCTTATATGATAAAATTCACCACAGAGTACACAGAGTACACAGAGGAAATATTTTAAAGCCTCTGTGTACTCTGTGGTGAAATGTCACATATACTCACAACCATTCAATATGAAACAACGGCTTCTCTCTCTCGATGTCCTGCGCGGCATCACCGTCTTCGGCATGATTGTGGTCAACAATGCCGGAGGGGAATATTCGTATGATTCCTTGCGGCATTCCGTATGGAACGGACTGACACCGTGCGACCTCGTATTCCCTTTCTTTCTTTTTATCATGGGAATTTCTACATACATCGCACTACGCAAATTCCAGTTCCAACCCTCTCCTGCCGTTATCCGGAAAATTATACGACGTACCTTCCTTATCTTTCTTATCGGCTGGGGCATCTATTGGTTTGAGTTTGCTTGCGAAGGTGACTTTTTCCCTTTCTCCCACATCCGCATCTTAGGCGTTCTTCCGCGTATAGCCTTATGCTACGGCATTGTGTCGCTACTCGCGCTCTATATCCGTCCGAAAGGACTGGCGTGGATAGCAGGTATCCTATTGTTGGGCTATGCCCTCCTGCTCCATTGGGGTAACGGTTACGCAATGGATTCTACCAATATCCTTGCCATTTGGGATACAAATATTTTAGGCTACGAACATTTATACCATAAAAGTCCGGTCGACCCCGAAGGACTGACCAGCACACTCTCTGCCATTGCTCATACAATTATCGGTTTTTTGTGCGGCAGACTGATTATGGAAACACAAGACTTGGGACAGAAGATAATCAAGCTCTTTGTTACCGGCTTCCTGCTGGCAGCCATCGGCTTCCTACTGGTGGAATGGCTCCCGCTGAACAAGCGTATATGGTCACCCAGCTACGCCCTTGCCACTTGCGGAATGGCAGCAATGCTTCAAGCTACCTTACTCTATTTCATCGACGCACAAGGGAAAAAACAATGGTGCCGTATATTCGAAGCATTCGGGGTAAACCCACTCTTCCTCTATGTATTGAGCGAACTTACCGCTGTCGTATTAAATGTATCCGAATGCAAACCTGTGATTTACAACATCATACACAATCTAATAAGCAATCCTTACGTTGCCTCTGCCGTCTATTCCCTACTCTTTGTAAGCGTAATGGGAGCTATCGGCTATCCGCTTTACAAGAAAAAGATATATATTAAAATTTAAAACAACAGCCCCCTCCCAACCTCCTCCCCCCCCCGAAGGGGAGGCTTAAAATCCACAGACTATTCTCAAGTCCCCTCCTTAGGAGGGGATTTAGGGGAGGCTTGAGGAGGTTTGGTGGGAGCTTTTTTTCAAAGCCTATGAAACGATTCAATCCCAAAAGCCTTTGGACATTGCTGCTGTTCACCGCCTTTCTGCCTTCCTGCCAAACGGAGAAAGACAAGCAGGAAACGTTGCAGCAATGTATTGACACCCGCACGGGAACAGCTGCCAGCATCACACAAACTGCCGGCATGTTCGGAAAGCATACCGAAGAATACGGACAGACATTGCCTGCCGTGCTCGAACCGAACGGCATGAATTTCTGGACACCGCAGACGCAAGACACCGAACAGAAGTGCATCGCTCCTTATTATTACCGCGACTCCCTGTTTCAAGGCTTCCGCAACTCGCACTGGATTGTAGGAGGCTGTACGCAGGATTATGGTTCGATGACCCTTGCGGCACTGAGCGGCACGCTGCGCTGCACTTCCGAAAAGAGAGGTACACGCTTCTCGCACCACGACGAGCAGGCAACCCCTTCCTACTATGCCGTCACTCTGCCCGATGAACAACTGAAGGCAGAAATGACCGGACGCTCACGTGCCGCCATTTTCCGTTTCACCTACCAGAAAGAGGGTAACGCCTACTTAGTGGTTAACCCCAATAGCGATGAGGGCGAAGGCTACATCGAAATTGATACACTGAACAAGCGTATCTATGGCTACAATCCTGTACACCGCATCTATCAAGGTTGGGGCGAACCGGCAGGGTATAGTGGGCATTTCGTTGTAGAATACCAAAAGGAACTTACCGGTTTCGGCACCTTCCGGAAAGATAGCATTTTCCCCAGCCAAACAAGTATCCGTTCGGGGCAAGGCATCGGACTGTATATCCGGTTCCGGGTAAACTCCGATGAAAAAGTATTGGTGAAAGCCGCCTCATCGTTTACTGATAAGGACGGGGCACTGAAAAACCTGGCCGCTGAAATCCCGCACTGGGATTTCGACCAAACCCATAAAGAACTGACCAACATTTGGGAACAATACTTGGCAAGCGTCAAGATAAAAACGAACGATGAACTTGCCCGGCGGAAATTCTATACAGCACTCTACCACACCTCTTTCCTGCCCCGCACGTTTAATGACATAGACGGACGCTATCCTTCCTTTTCCACGGGCGAACCTATTCGTCAGTTGGCAAAAGACGAAACCTATTACGAAGATTTCAGTATGTGGGATACCTACCGCGCCTTGCATCCGCTCATTAACCTCCTCCACCCCACCCGTGGCGGACAGATGATGCAGTCGTTGGTACATAAATATGAAGAGGGGGGCTGGCTTCCTATCTTCCCCTGCTGGAACAGCTATACGGCAGCGATGATAGGTGACCACTGCATTGCAGCCCTTGGAGACGCCTGCGTGAAAGGCATCCGCAATTTCGATGTGCAGAAAGCCTACGAAGGGATGCGCCGCAATGCTTTTGAAAGCCCTGCCACGCACGAAGAATACGTCAACGGAATGGGCCGCCGCGCTCTGCAGTCGTACCTCCAGTATGGCTACATTCCACTGGAAGACAGTGTGCCCGATGCTTTCCATGTCCGCGAACAAGTATCGCGTACGTTGGAATACGCTTACGATGATTTTGTCCTTGCCCAAGTGGCGAAACGCTTAGGCAAGACAGAGGATTATGAGACTCTGATGCGCCGTGCGCAAAACTACCGCAACGTCATCGACCCCCGTACCGGATATGCGCAAGGACGGCATGCCGACGGCACTTTCCTGAATGAAAACAACGCTTTCGGATTCGCCAAGTTCATCACTGAAGGTGCCCCTTGCCATTATACATGGTACGTTCCTCACGATCCTTATGGACTAATGGAATGCATGGGCGGGCAAGAACAGTACATTGCCAAGCTTGACTCGATGTTCAGCCAGAACCGTTATTGGCACGGCAACGAACCTTGCCACCAAGTGGCTTTCCTGTTCAACTACTCCGGCCAGCCGTGGAAAACCCAGCGGGCAGTACGCCACATCATGCAGACCGAATACCTTGATGCACCCGGCGGCCTTTCGGGCAACGATGATGCCGGACAGATGTCAGCATGGTACGTCTTTGCCGCCCTCGGCTTCTATCCCGTCTGCCCCGGCACGCCCTACTACGTGTTGGCAAGCCCCTCGTTCCAAGAAGCCGCACTGACCTTGGAGAACGGAAATACATTCCGCCTCCTGGCACCCGAAGCCTCTGCTGAGAACATCTACATCCAACGCGTCACCCTCGACGGCAAGCCCTATACCAAGAACTACATCAGTCACGAAGACATCCTTCGGGGCGGCACGATGCTGTTCGAAATGGGTCCGGAACCGAATCCCGATTGGGGGAACAAGCCGGAAGACTGCCCGCCACACATAAATTGATAGAATGATGTATTTAATAAAACCACAAACCTATTTATGTAACATGAAAACAACAAGAATCTTATTTTTGCTGCTAAGCATCTGCCTCTTGGGGGCATGCCAGCCACAAGCTACCAAAGTGTACAACATCCTGGACTACGGAGCCACGGGCGATGGCACCACCGACGATGCCCCAGCCCTGCAACGCGCCATTGACGCCTGCTCGGAGGCAGGAGGCGGCACGGTGCTCGTCCCTGCCGGACATACTTTCCTGTGCAGCCCCTTCCGGCTGGCTTCTTACGTTAACCTCCACCTCGAACCCAATTCATGCCTGCTGGCAAACCCCGACGAAAGCATCTATACCGAGAGTGCATTTGGCGAGAACCGGGGCGAAGGCATGATGTGGATTAGCGGAAAAGACTTGAAGAATGTCTCCATCACCGGTACGGGAACCATTGATGGCAATGGTGTGGCGTTTATGGGCAAGGAATTGGAAGACTCGTACGAGTTGAAACCTGTGACCGATTTCGACCCACGTCCGCACGTTCTGACGCTGACCAACATCGAAAAGCTGGTTATCCGCGACATCACCATCCGTAGCAGTGCTTATTGGACCGTACATCTCATCGGCTGCCGTGACGCTTCGATTGACGGCATCAGCATCCTGAACAACCTGAAAATACGCAATGGCGACGGTATCGATGTAGACCACTCGAAAGACGTACGTATCTCGAACTGCTTCATTGAGTCGGGTGATGACTGCATCTGCCTGAAGAACCGTCGCGAGTTTGAGCAATACGGAAGTTGTGAGGACGTTGTAGTGAGCAATTGTACGATGACTTCACGCTCA
>ULRH01040332.1_pt1 | contig 38677 bp, 36 predicted proteins | sample 1955271 | NCBI WGS metagenome assembly ULRH01 (sample SAMEA4835677, study PRJEB28245) | human gut metagenome | biome: gut microbiome; material: fecal sample | place: Denmark | collected 2008 | reverse complement strand
TATTCTTACAATACAGTCACGAGACTCCTTGTTGTAGATCATCGTGCCTACCTTAGAATACAAGGTCTTTATATTTTGCCAATTATCCTCACCATGAGCGGATACGTTAGTGGGAGCGTCACCGGTATAAACCTCCTCGCCTCCGATATTGACAAAATCATATCCGCGTTTCTCCATAGAACCGCCCTTATATGCCGTGAACCTGATAGTGACATCACCTTTCTCACGACCACCATACCAGTTACCGTATATACTGCATCTGATCTCAAGAGGTAATTTATCGTAATTATCGCCATCCAACAACGGTCCCATCTGGATCAAGGCGGCCTCATTACCTGATTCCATGTTATCACCACCGTGGATAAGATAATCACCTACCCGCTCCTGCGTGGTCTGGTACTGTTTACTCCAACCAACAAGCTTGCCGTCAACGTCCGGGAGGCCGGTGTTATCGAAACCGGTAGCCGTGTCAAAGTCAATGCCGTCCTCGTCAGCCCAGATATACCTAAGAACAAGGTAATCGAACTCCGGGATGATCACCACCGGGACGGACTCCTGCCTGCACACGAACGTCTTCTCTTCCTTGGTTCCCTCTTTTATAACCTTGTATGTTACCTGACGTATCTCGCCGGTCTCATTAATATCAGCTGTAACCTTAACCTCAGCAGGGCCAGTACCACTTGTCTTATCTAAATGTATCCAATCATTTTTCTTTGCCATATTATCTTTTTTTCTTTTTAAAAAACGTATATTCGCGTCATAATCGCGGGGTGGAGAAGAGGTGTCTCATTAGGCTCATAACCTAAAGATCGAGGGTTCGATTCCCTCCCCCGCAACTAAATAAATTTGATATACTTATCAAAAGCATTAGGCCACATCCGCTCATAAGACAACATCCTTCTCCTATTATCCTCAGCCAACTCCCGATAATCATTTAACGTGATCATCGACATCTTAAGCTCCTTCATAGCCCTAGCGAACTTACCCGGCTCCTGCTGAGCATATAATTTATAAGCGTCACCAGCGCCTTGTATCAAGCCATTCACGGCGGCATTCTCGAAGATCTTCATCTTGATATACGTCTCGACATAATCCTCAAGGTATCCTAACGCCGTTTCAGGTATATACGGGAGACCGTCATCATCCTTAGGCGTAGAACGATATATGATATAAATAAACCCGTCAAACCCGGTATACATAATATTGCCGGATATAGTTATATCATAATTATCCCAATCGTACTTATCCCGATACTTGTCAGCGGCGCAATCACGCCTCAGTCCTCGACCTATAGACAGCCTTACGGGATGATGGTAATGAAATCGAACCTCGTGAGACCCGATATATATCCTCTCCGTGATCGTCTTCTCAAACTCCTCCTTACAGCACTCGGTGCAGGAGTTCCAACGGAAACCGCGCTCGGTGCGCTCGACCCAGCCGATCTCGTGTTGGAGGTCAGCCTTGGCCTTGTCGCCGCCCGGAATCTCACAGACAAGAGGCTCACACCTATAGGCATCAAGCATGTCGAAAAAATCAGAAGGCAATACCGCCTGTCTGTTGCTGGTCTTGACAACCGCCTCGGACATGACGGCTATAACACCCCCGAACCTTTTCAAGGCGATCTCAGCCCACCTATAAACAGATGAGGTATCTATAGCCCCGCTATCATCGTATTTATGTAAATCGGCCTTGATCTCGGCCAATAAGCCCTTTATCGTCATATTTAAGTCTTTTGCACAAAGATATGTATTTGAATCCGTGATACAAAAAAAAATCCAGTCTACCCTCACGGGCTAACTGGATCACAAAAACTTCTACAGTTTGTAAACCCATTTAACTCCAAATACCTTACTCTCCGATTCAACCTCCCGGTACAAGAACTTATATCTCCTACCTGATTCCATAGCCAACCTACACTCCCTGTTCAACGCCGGAGAAATATAGAGATGGAAATACTTGTTCCGAGGCATAAAATCAATACACGTATGGACATAAGAATATCCACCCGTTCCACGCCTATTAATAGTACCGGTAAGCTTATTCAGATATATCTTACGATTAGGATTTATCTTATGGCACAGATAACCGATGTTGTTTATATAAACCCCACCCTCATTCTCCAGATACTTATCACGTATAACCTTCCATATCAAGGACTGACATTCGAGAATATCATTCTTGTCCACGATCGTATGCTTCCTCCTCTTACCGTTCTTAGACATTATTGACCTATAGAACCGGAGAAAATACTGATTTAATATCTTAAACGATTTTATATCCATACCGCAAATATAATCAATCAATCCTAATACAAGAAATAATATACATGATTAGGTATATAATTACCTATGAAACAAGAGTAATCACCATACCATCCGGATCTGGATCATTCAGTGGTTCTACTACGACCAATTACGGGATATCATCTGGTGCTTACGCTTATTTTGACAGCGGAGATGGATCTGGATCATGTTGATAATAAAAAAGGAGAGACTTGTTAGACTCTCCTTTTTATCTTATATAAATCTAAGATCCTTTTTCTTTGTATGATTCAATATCCTACTAATATGTCTGGTGCTTAATCCAGTCCTTTCCCCTTATTTTATCATAGATATAGTTCTTGGATACGTAAGCTGATATATCCCCAAGATCCTTTATGATCTTGTCATACATATCGTGCACCTCATTATATCTTATGATAGAGCTGTCTCTCATCCCTCTTTCGCCTATACCGTCAACTATGGCGTCATTGAAACCAAAGAAATTGATTATTGATCTTATTAGATTCATGTTATTGAATTTTTTGTGTTTTCTTATTAATATCCATATCCGGGTTCTCATCCGTAGGGATCTGCAATTTGGTTACAGTTTCCCTTAATGTTTCGGAAACCACATATTCAAGAAGTTTGTCTGGGCATATGAAATCATAATCCCATTGAGATGTACATGGCTTATCTTTTTCAGCTCCACATCCCCCTAGCTCTAACGCCGCTTTTCTGTCGAGAGTTATAAGATCAACATTTATAGCCTCTATGTTAATATCTGGTATATAGATATATCCATCATTGACATAATAATAGTATTGATCTATATTCCCGTATTTACGTTCCTTGTTGTTAGCGTATTTTCTTAACGATATGGAGGTAAATATAATATCATCCATGATGTTTGATACTTTGATGATAGCCGGACCTATACGGGTATATATCATATCGGGCAATCTTTTCTTGGATCTCATAAGTATCCTGCATAGTTTAAACTCATCAAAACAACAATCAATTTTCCGAACCCTATCCATCTCCATGCAATTGATATGAGTATACAGTGATTCCTCGCCGAACAAGGTTCCATCAGCATACTTCTGGGCTATATATGATCTTGCCTTTTGTCTTCCTATGGATAATATCCATCTCCTACTGACATGAGCGTCCTTATTGATGGAGCTCATATCATTTATGATTCTAGATACAAATTCTGAATTTTTCATATGCTAAATACTGAGGAGGGGATATACCCCTCCGGTTATTACTTCTTTTTCTTAACCTTGCCTCCACATTTCAGTTGAGGTTTCTTTTTCTCGGAGACCTTGCCTCCATTAGCCATTTTCTTTTTCTTATTGCAAGCCATAACTTAATGTATTAATATTAACGATACAATATTAATGATTTTAATTAATAGATAAACAATGCGCATTGAATAAGCTAAACTCACATCGATTCAGACGGTATCTCTTACGCTAATGGCTTGGCGCAGGCCGATAGATGCGATTGCGTGGAGCCAGCAAAGACGTGGTCATGGTCGGTATCTATGAATAATGATTGCATGAGCCATGAACAACTTGTCACATCAAGAGGATTTACGATTACGTATAATAATCAATGTGGTAGATCTATATCTGGTTCTGTGAGTGGTATAGGATATACACAAAACGGAGAAGAGCAGGTCAGTAGCGCTAGCTTTACAATTCCCGCAGGATCCGGAACCAAGAGTGGAAGTGTACATTTTAGCCGAGAAGTGGTATGTGGAGATGTAACAATCTCTGGTCATGATTCAGGTAATTGTTGACAATCACTGCTGTTATGGTTTTTAATAAAAAGGAGAGACTTATTAGCCTCTCCTTTTTTGTTATACATCAGAATCTTAACAGTTCCCAGATCTTCCTCCAGAAACCCTTATAGACCCACATTGTACTCCTGAATCAAAACCTATGACACCGGTTTTTTTACCAGACCCAGTAGGTATACTTACGGTAGTACTTCCAGCCGTAACGGTTTGTCCATAATCATTCCTACCAGTAACAGTTACAGTTATTGATTTAGATGATCCACATTGATTATTGTAAGACACTTCATAGGAGCACCTTAATGCAGATGTAAAACCAGACAGACCATTACAAGGATCACCGCTCAGCATAGCGTTGGCGCTCCACGTCTTTGCTGGCTCCACGCAATCGCATCTATCGGCCTGCGCCAAGCCATTAGCGTAAGAGATACCGTCTGACTGTAGGTTATTGTCGGCTATCCTATTTGCCTCGTCCTTGGTACAAGCCTCATATTTACCAGCGATTTGCCTATAACTGATAGTCTTAGGAGTACAGTTGCTAGGACAGTTCGTAGCCTTGACATTTCCCCATCGGTCATCATTGCCAACCTTAGAAGGACATATCCTAGAATCAACTAAATATTGTAATGCATCCTTGTACTCTTTATACTTGTTATAAGCTTGTTCACTAGCCAGATTCGATGAAGAAGCACAAAATTCACCAGCGCTAACCACCTTAATAGGGCCATCAGGAACACATATATCACCGCATTCGCCTGAACATCCCTTACATACCTCATTGGTATAGATAGTGTAGTCATGTGGATTACAGCAATGTTCACCACCATCCTGCCAATATCCTGTAGGATTGCACTCGCTAGAATAATGCTCCTCGCTATTACCTTTATTACACCTGCTATCATCCATATGATATGTATTATCACACCCGCATCCACAAGATCTCGAATCGGACTCAACCAACTCATCTTGATTTGGGGCTGAAGAGCAAGGATTGGTCTGATTCCTACTCCTACGATAATCGCATCCGCTACAATAGTAACTCCAATCATCATAAGATGGGGTATCATCGTCATCGGCGCAATCACCATTCTTATTAGCGTAAGCTTGAGCGGCGGTCTTAGTCGCCGTATCATTCTTGAAAGCGTTTTGAACCTTGCTGTCGGCATCCGCCTGAGATACGGTAGATGTCAACGCTGGCAACCCTAAGGCGCTATAAGGAACGGATAGAGCGACACCATGTTTACATGTACCACAATTATCCTTATAAAATGTAGCGCTTCCAGTACCGGTCCATACACAAGTTCCATGTTGGTTAGCGTAATCCTGTCCCTTCTGGTCTAAGATCTGCTCGGCCTTGCTTCTGGCATCAGCCAAGGAAACCTTGCTGGTGATAGGCGTACCGCCGTTAACCTGCGTAGAGGTCACTGTTATTCTCTGACCAACCCCGCTTCCGGCGCAATTGTTCCTATAGAAGTCACGGCTTGCCACGTAAGTCCATGTACATCCTCCATTCTTATTGGCGTAAGCCTGACCATCAGATCCACGAACCGCGTCCTCAGCCTTCTTGTTGGCGTCAGCCAAGGAAACGGTGGAGGTGTACGGGTGTCCCGGAAGCTTGCTGCTACTTACGGATACCATGTCGCCCACGCCGCCGTCAGCGCAATCGTTCTTCTGGACCTGACCGGTATAGCTTCCTGTCCAAGTACAAGTACCCTTCGAGTTAGCCACGGCCTGACCCTGAGAGTTCACGGCGGCCAATGCCTTGGCGTTAGCGTCAGCTTGGGATACACATGACTTAAACTTACCATCAGAGCTAGGACTTGGATCCGTGACATCATTCTGAGTTACGGTAACAGAGCTTCCAACTCCACCATCCGCACATTGACGGGTAAAGGCCTTGGATGCCGTACCAAACCAGAAACATGTATTATTACCACCAGCTATATACCGCTCTTGATTATCAGGATCAGTATAACAGGTATTGGTGTTACGTTGATGTAATTGAGAGATACAGTCCTTACATACGGTCTCTATAGTCTCCCATACCGGTTGCTCGGTCTTCGTATGGCACGTATCATCATAGTTCTTGTTGACGAACGCCTGACCCATTCTGTCGATATAGGCCTTAGCCAAAGCGTCTGCCTCTTCCTGAGAACGGGTTGAGGTAAAGAACTGACCCATAAGATCCGGGGTTACGGTGATAGGATCTGCATACTGACAAGTAGGACACTTAGGAGTGAACTCCTTGCTATAATTACCTACATATATCTTCAGTTCGTCGCAAGTACCACGATCGTTGGCTATAACCTGACCTTGCGCCTTGACAGCGGCCTTGGCAAGCTCATCGGCGGCGAACTGGCTCTCGTATGAGTAGAACGGACCTCCGGTCACGTCAGCCTCAGTAACGGTAACTGAAGACGGGATAAGACCAGACGGACAATTATTCTTCTCAAACACCTCGCTATAATGACCGGTGTACTTAGGAGCCTCATGGCAAGTACCACGCTCATCGGCGATCTTCTGACCTTGATTCATGACAACGGCCATAGCGAATAAGTTAGCCTCATCCTGTGACACGCAAGACTGGAACGGATGACCTTCCACCATATCTTGTGTCACGGTGAACGGATCTCCTACCTGATTAGCGCCACAATTGCTCTTCGTGAACTCGAAGCTAGCCTTACCGGTATACATAGTAGCGTCAGAACAAGTACCCTTGGTATTAGCCAAAGCCTGTCCTTGAACCTGTACGGCGGTCATAGCCATAGCGTCAGCGTCGGTCTGGGAGTCGTTAGACTGGAATGGGTGTCCTTCTACCATATCTTGGGTAATCGTCACCTTAGATCCGATCTTACACTCACCACAGTTGTTTCTCGTGAACTCCAAGGAAGCACGGCCGGTGTACGTACAAAGGGCGTGGATATTGGCAAGAGCCTGTCCTTGGGCGTCAACGGCGGTCTTGGCCTTGTTGTTTGCATCCTCCTGTGATACGGTAGACGTGAACGGATAACCGTCAACCATCCTATCATTTACCGTATAAGTACCACCAGTGCCAGCACCACAATTGTTACGGGTAAACGTACGTGTATAAGTACCGGTATATACAGGCACCTTCTCGCACTTACCTTTCACGTTAGCCACATCCTGACCTTGAGCCTCGACGGCGGCCTTAGCCTTATTGTTGGCGTCTTCCTGAGATACGATGGATCTAAAGTCTCCTGTAACCATCGTCTCGTTAACAACCACCTCCGTTCCGTATTGAGTGGAGTCGCAATTATTACGGGTAAAGGTCTTGCTGAACTTACCATAATAGATATTCTCCTTAGGCTTACACTCACCTTCCAGATTAGCTTGTTGTTGACCATTCTTTTCAATATCCTCAAGAGCCTTCCTGTCGGCGTCCTCTTGAGAGATAGAAGACACGTACTTACCCTCAGGAACGATGTAAACATATTCCTGACCATCACTGAACTTATCGCAATTGTTACGGATAAAGGTTTTCCTTTGCTCCTCGTTATACCAGATGTCAGTTATACACTCACCATGTTCATTGGCGTATGCCTGACCATTTAGGGCTATATCCTCCATAGCCTTGGCGTCAGCGTCCTCCTGTGAGATAAACGACTTGTGCGTCCGTTCCTCAACCACATACAAGACAACCGAACCGTGCTGGTTGGCTAGACAGTCATCCTTGGTGAACGGCTGAACCATCTTGATATTATAATAAACGGGCTTAGCGTCTTGAGCTATCATATACTCCTTAACAACACTGCCATCCTTTGACGTTATACGGAACTTAGCCGTACAGATCTGACCGGTGTAATTGGCCTTGTATACGATGTTAAGCTTATTATCGCCTATCCCATGGCTCTTGTCGTTAATGGCAAAGCAATTACCCTCAACGCAATTCTTATCTACTTCCCTCGCCATATCAATCCTCCTCTATTCTCCATGAAACATCATCTCCGGCCTCTACCCTCACGATTTGGGTATCACCATCCTTATTAAGCGTCAACCTTTGCGGATCCACGTTAAAGGGTGGTTCCGGATCAGGTTCCTCGCTGCCATCACCGCAAGTGCAACATACCAGCTCGATATCATACTCGGTATTGGACTTGATATCAATAATAACCTGACCGTTCTCGCCGGTCACATTATCGAAGTCATGATCAAGTATAATATAAGGTATATCATTAGGTTGTTGATTGATATTAACAACCTTACCGTTCAAGACGAACATCTCATGATGCTGTTCGTTATCCATATTCTTAGGCATAGCTATGACAAAGCTAGCCTCATACAAATCAGTGGCTCCGGGATCCTCAGGATCGGCATACACTATATATCTGCTATCCTCTTCCGGGACCTTCATGGATAAGCCGTTCACGTTCATGGAGACTATATAAAACTTGCTCACCGAGCCACCAAGGGTAAGACAGGAGGCCTTGACCGAGGCGGAGTTAAGCTTGGCGTTGATGACCGCCGTCCCGCCCTCCATATCGAACATGATATTGGTCGGATCCACGCTTACCCGCTCCATGCCCTTCTGGGTTATGGTAGCGAGCTTCGTAACCTTGCCTTTCTCGACCGCTACGTAAGTCTCCCTAGGCAACCTACCCATCCATCCAGGCTCTACCTTAATAGTCACCTTGTCGGGGCCGGTACCGGAAATCTTGTCGTAGGACACCCATGAGGAGCCTTGCTCGATCTTGGCAAGAATATCTTTTAAATTACTAGCCATATCAATCCGCTTGCGTTATAGTCCATTTATCACTCTTGCCGACAATAATCTCAAGGATCTTCTCTCCACCCTCAGGAGGATACTCGAAGTTAGTAGGCTTAATCTCAAATACGCTGGCGCCTCCACAACCAAGATCACAGATCATATCAGGCAACCATCCCTCCTCAAAAAAACGCTCTATAAGCTCCCTTACGGCCTCTGATAAAGAATCAAGCTCTAACCTATCTACTGGGATAGATCCTTTCTTGAGGGTCTCACCACATACCCAACCGTCACACTCGGAAGCCAAGACCGTATCGTACACTCTCTTAGCCATAACAAGAAGTATTTAAAATATTACTATTCAATGTAGTATATACGATATTAACATCAGTGAACTCATCACCCATGCAATATTTCTTCTTAAACTTAACGGATCTACCAGAAACGACATACCCGTCATTAGGGACGATAGTACCACAATAGGTAACGCTGAGCACGGTCAACGGCTCGTATCTTAATCTGACAGCTTGAACACCCTTGAACGAATCCCTTTGGATGGACGCCGTTGCTCCAGATACGGCAACCAACTTCCTTACCAGAGACTCGATTACGTTATTCATGCCATCTCCGTTCCTGATATCTGCCTCAGGAAACGACTGACCATCATATATGATCTGGGAACTGTAGATACTACATTCGTTCCCCGGTCTATATTCCGGCTTACATGGATTACAATTTCTCATATTATCAAATTAATTTATTGATCATTCTTCTTAACTCGGATATCTCCGCATCTCTATCCCGTATAGCCTTTATCATAGCGTTAAGGACATCAGACATATCGCAATTAGGGGACAATCCCAGCGACTCCACACGAACCTTATCACCGGGATAAATACAATCGGTACTCATATATGTAGAGCACGGTACTTTCGTATCATCTACAGTAGGCCTGTATTGTTTCTTGTTACAACCATTCATTACCATACCTCCTCTTCTGCACCATTATCACCGCCACCATTACCGGCGTTGACAAGCTCGTTTATAATTTTCTTCAAATCCAGAACCTCACGATGGCATAAATCTATCTGCTTATCCCTAGACGCTATAATACGCCTCAATGAGTCTATAACGACAGATATATCAGTACCTTTCTCTATACCGTCCACCACCAACTCATCACCTGAGTATAAGACGCATTTATCATATAAAACTATAGGACATCCATAGCCAACACAAGGCTCGTCCTGACAATCCCGATCGCAAGGATCACAAGGATCCTCGGGGCATTTGTTAAGAAACTTGTCTATCTTAACACCATGACAGCATTCTTCAGGACGCTCCCTCGAATGATCATGACAACAACCACCTATATTACACATATTAATAATATTAATGTTTTTAGCAAAGATACAGATTTGGTTTAATTATAAGACAACATACGTTATTAAACAACGAAGCCGAGAATTATTCCCGGCTTCTACAAATTGTAATATCAATCAAATATTATCGTACAGCAAATCATATGCTAAACTCCCAAAAGCTAAAAATAGCAATATAAAAGACAGGTTAAATTCTATCATCCACTTCTGCCCATCGCCCTTGCCTATTCTCTTAGCGAAGCCTTCTCTTTTTAAGACCATCAAAGTAACAGGCTCGTCTTTTAAATCTATCCCAAAAGAAGAGAGGAACGATTTTATCACAAGAGACGACGAAGGATATTTGATAACATCAGATAATTTTATACTCTTGTTATCAATATCTCTAGCCTTATTCATCAAATCAGTTATACACACATACTTTTTATCCCTCATCTTTCTTCATATTTAATAAAGCCATAATTGTTCACGATATCACATAAATCCTTTTCGGATAAATCAAACCATTCTCCCAATCTTCTATATTTACTATATTTATCATGAATGACCGATTCTATATCTCTATCAGACACAAACATCAATTTAACAAAAGGAGAAAATGTAGAAGAGCTTTTTATCCTCTTAAATGGATTAGAAGATCTACCTATTTTATATAACAGCGTATTCTCATCAAACGCTATATATGTTTTATAGGGCTTATCTCTTTTAGTGCAAATATTTTTCATAGAAAATATAGACAGATAAATATAATCTATATCAAGTATATCCATCAGTACCCTACATTTGTAAGGATCTTCAATAAAAAGCATATCCAATTTAAGTATTAAATCCTGAATACGAATATACTGATCATTATCCACACGAATAGTCTTTCCAGATAACGTATCTACCACCTCAACGCTATCTCTCATATTAAAATATTTACGTGAAAAATAATCCAAAATTACGCTATGCTCACAATCATCCATATTAATAAATCTGTTAAACTTATTAAACTACATGCAAGCTTTAAAACATTCCTCAGGAACCCGAGGGTTCCCCTGGAATGTAATCCCGGTTAAGGGATAAGTCAGGATCGCTCCTGTTAGTACCCATCGCCAATGTTGGAAAGGGTTTCGCGTAGGCGGCACTGTTTCACCAAATACGCTACTCCTTTTAACCACCTGCCTTAGAGCAAGGGACTTGGGTAAACATCCCTTGGTAACTATATATTCCTGACCAACGTAGCCTCTATTTCAAGGCTTAGGCTAATAACCTGACCCTGTTAAAGGGTATATTAAAAACGACTAATAATTTTTATCGATTTTAATACTATTTGAGGTTATTATGGAAAACACAAACGCATTCTTACCAAGAACATTGATCCTCTTGATCAATATTCTCAATCCATTTCTCGCACTCAAGATTAAGATCAGCGTACTCCTGCCCCTCTACCATCAAAACCTCACGAGCTTTGGCGTTGGCATCCTCTACTGATATCCATGATCTAAACCTATTGGCTTTGATAGAATAATATACCTTACCTGATTTATATCCAAACGGACATACCTTTTCAAACCAATCACCGATCGTAGTATTATAGAATACAGGGGAGCAACTACCTTCGGAGTTAGCCTTCTCCTGCCCTTCTTTCATGAACTTCCTATAAGCTAACGTATCAGCATCGATCTGGGATATATCGGATATAACGGCTCCGGCTGGCAATTCATACACAATACCTTCTTTGCCTGATGTCCCGGCCTCACAATCGTTCTTGTAGAAAACGCCACGGAAAGGCTGTGAGACCCAGTCCTCGCAGCAAGATCCAACAGCGTTGGCCTCCCCCTGCCCGATCCGTCCCAGCTCCGCCCTAGCCTTATCATTGGCGTCTTTCTTGGATACGTATGACACAAACCTGCCTTCCTCTACACATACCTGTTCCTTGGACCCCTTACCGCTTACGCAATCGTTTTTAATAAACTCATCGCATACCTGATCATTATACCATACAGCCGGTATTATGTCGGCATATGTGTTGGCGTAATCCTGACCGTTGGCATTGACATCATCCTCAGCCTTGCTGTCAGCTTCCTCCTGCGTATCGCCAAAATAGACGTTGGCAGGGACCCGGTAGTCAACAGAGCCGCCCACATACCCGGCAGGCGGGTTGTTTTTGGTGAACGTCCAAACTATTTCTTTGTTACCGTATACCATTGTCATTCACTTTGTCACAAAGATACAATTTAAAATCAAATTACAAAGGAAGAGCCTTTTTACTTCTCAAAACCTTATACAGATAATCCCTTAACTGTTCCTCAGTAGTTATATACCCAAATTCAATCATCTTAGCTATATCAATCTCCAGCTCCATCAACTCTTTAGCCTTAGCATCCTCTCCAACAGAATTTCTTATCATAGTCTCATGAAGCCCATAGACAATAATATTTACGGATCTAGCCAAATCTTGTATTTTATCCCTTAGTCTTGAAGGTTCAATTATTTTAGACAAAGCGGAAGACATCCTCTTATAGGCATCACCAGCTTTATCCCTGTAATCTATAAGTTGATCATGCACAAATCTCAATACCTGAACTTCGAATCTAGGATTTATCCACATGGCAAATTTTATAAACAACAGAGGATGCATCCATACCTTATCAGGAGTCTTACCATGCTTAGTCGTCTTACCTTTCACTTTTATAACTAATTGATTATCACCAATGTCGATTTTTCTCCTATGGCTTTCATCCTCAGATAAAGCACTAACAAATTCCTTAGTTCTACCACTATTCATAAAATCATCAAGCCGTCTTCTCGTGTTCTCAGGATTATCATTCCATTGCTTAAGTAAACTATTGGCATCAAAATAACCATCACTAGTTCTTTGAAAAACGTTAAAATTACCCATCTTTCTTGTTAAAACATTTACTGTCTTCATTTTTTTAATCTAATTTTGAAGTTAATAATTAATTACTTTATGTCCGCTCCCTCGTGAGAGTCGGCGGACATACAAAAATAGCCAATTGGTGTGACAAACACAATCCAATTGGCTATTTTTAATATCCTAAAATCAGGACATTAATTACTCATTGCAAATCTTATCTTCAATAGCGTAAAGGATTTTCGCTACGGTCTTATCGCCATTTATCTTAACACAAGACTCGCCTAGATCCCGGACGTCTATAGCCTCCCTGATACGGGTAAGCTCGTCATATATCTCCTCTATCACGTCAGAGATCTTGACTTGACATACTCCCATCACTAAAGCAAATGGGATTCTTGGATACAAACGCAAGAAACCCCGATATTACTATCGCTGGAATTACTCTTGCTCTCCAATTCGGAAATGCCCTTCCGAAGTATATTACGGGCTGCAAGAATATCACGGTCGTTGATTGCGCCGCACGACGGGCATACCCACGTGCGGTCGCGTAACGACAAGTTTTTATTAACAAGCCCGCATTCACAAGTCTTTGAGGAAGGATACCATTTGTCAATCTTATGTACTATCACTCCATACTTTGAAGCGATATACGTAAGTTTGTTAATAAAAGAAGAATGACTAAGATCGGAAATCTTCTTTCCCCACAAACGTTTCATTCCTTCAATGTTTAGATCTTCAATGAAAATATAATCATATTGTTTGCATAATTCATGAGCTAATTTCCATTGAAAATCAGATCGAAAATCGTTTATTTTACGATACGCTTGTTGAAGTTCAAACAGTCTTCTTTTTCTATTATTGGATCCTTTCTTCGCATTAGAAAACTTTCTATTTAGTTTTCTAATCTTGTTTTGATATTGCTTGAAGAATAGTGGAGAATTGATTTTACTACCATCGCTTTTAGTTAGGTAAGTTTTCAGACCAAAATCCAATCCTAAAGATGCACCATCATATGTCTTTCTGTAAGAGTTTGCAGGATTGTAATCTGTAACTATAATCAAACTAAAACGATAGCAGGTTTCTCTGACTATCCTTATTTGTTTAACATTACCTTCATATGTTCTACTGTATGAAAACTTAAAACGTTTCTTTCCTTTGTTGATTGTAAGGATATTACCGTTTAAGGTAAAACCTCCTTGTTTAAAAACAAAAGAGTTGAAACAATCTGATCTTTTAAACTTAGGTGGTCTCTTTGATTTTCTTTTAAAGAAACGATTATAAGATTCATCAAGACGTTCAAGTATTTCTTGTGTTGTTTGAGAATGAAGAAGATTTCTTTTAATTCTTTTAGCAAAATGCTTCTTCATTTTACCAATTGAGATATATTTCCCAAACAACTTGTAATACCTACGCTGTATAGATAAAGCGTGATTCCATACAAAACAACATTCACGAAGCATTTTATCAAGATACTTCGTTTTCTTGGAATGATAGATGTTGTATTTGTAGGTAATCATTTTTTTTATTTACAATTTTGATTCAAAATTAATCAAACCAATTCATCCACCTCCTAAAGTATGGTGGTTTTGTTGGTTAAATAATCATAACGCACTCATCAGAGTCCTTATACTTTGACCACTCTGGAAGATCGCCCTCGTAAGGTACGCAAGTGGACGGGGTTATATGTGAACAATTATACTTTCTCATGCCAACAATTTGTTAATACGTTCCTTTAACGATCTTACCTCATCCGGGCATAACCCGCAATCATTATCGCATAATGATCTTTGCAGACGAATTATCTTGCCCCAATAAGATACATCAGGCTTATTCCCGATCCTATACCTATGATACCTCATGTATCTACCCCACTGGCAAGAAAGCCATTCATCTACGACCTTACATAGATCTATTCTATCAAGGCTTGATATACTTTGTGCGCCCATCGAGTATCTCCTTTCTCATTTCCTGTACCTCCTCATCAGGCGGGCATCCATATGGCAGGTTCTTGATCCACTCACGGATCTTCTTCTGCATGTTGAGATAGACGATACCCACGTCACCTATGGTACGGGTCTGTTTGTATATGCTCACCACGTCACGCTCCATGGTCTTCAACGGATCGAGCATGACCATACAACCGGCGGTGCTCCTAGAAGCGTATTCCATATCGCTAACAACGGTAGAGGAAGCACGGTTCATCATACCTCTCTCAATCCTTTCTCTCTCGGCCTTTAACGCCTTTTCCTTACAAGTATTACAACCCACGACTAAATATTTTTATATTCAACAATCCACGCAATTAGTAGCCATCTCAAGAAGCTCTCCGACACGATCAATGATCTCATGAGCCGCCTCTATATTATCCAACCTGACGTTAGCCTCAGCCACGACCATAAGTGTTTCCATCTCCTGTATCTTATTTATAAGATCCTTATCCTTGTCCTCGCATAGGACATCAGTCTTAATCCATAGCCGATCAAGACGTCTGCGTATAAGATCCGTCTTAAGATACTTGCGACTGAAGTTGTAAGTAGAAGGGCTACCTATGATCTTGATATCATATATACCATCAGGTAGATCAAGGTACTTGACATTACAATCATCGTAATTAAAGCAATTAAGGCCTAGTGTTAGGCTAGTAAAGGTATTGACCTGATTCTTGCCAAGGAACAACGTAACGGGGTCGGACATGCCCGGCGTAGTGATCTCGATAATCGCCTTCCTGTCCTCTAGTAGCCCCCACTCAGACTCATCCAATACCTGAAGCACTTTGGGATCACGTGTCTCTAGCACCTGAAATGACAGCCGAATATCATTCATATTAACCTTCTTATCGTACCGGCATAAGCTATCGTCATAACGGGCTTGCATATCAAGATCCGGGATATCGGTATAATATGTCTTGACCTCATGACCGTTGATAAATACCGATGTTATCTGGCAAACATGAGACCTAGCGACATCAAAAAACACCATCCTTACATTACCCTCATAATCAACGCCCGATGTCGGGTATGTCAATATCTGGGTGTTATACTCACCATCGTTACGTCTGGCTACGACAGTAATTACAATAGGTTTCTCTATATCGTAATCATCCATGATAATCCTAGCGGCGAACTTATCATGAATTATCTTCGGTATGATATTTACTTGGTTCATCTTTACTACTTTTAAGCAAAGATACAAAATAGGGTCATACCAATATAATAAACCTACTTTAAGATAAACCCTAAGACATTCACTATATCATCACGATCACCGATAAAACCTTTATCAATCATCATAGAAAGCAAATCAGTAAGAGTAAAAAGACTATAATCGTCAACATACGGTCTACTTAACAAAACAAACAATATAGATATTATGCGATTGTCTTCCTTGGCAATATCAAATAGCTTCAACATGTCATCTGACATATAATTTCCTACATTCAAACTTACCATGTCGGACAATGGCAGATAATCAATATTCCCATCACCACTATGAATAAGATTGCTACAATAACTCAATATAGGATCAACGCTATCATCATAATCATCAGAATCGCAATTGACATAATCGACAATTAAACGCATCACCTTATCTTTCAAATAGAGAGAAGAGCATTTAATAGCCAAATCCTTAACATCCCCACCATCATATTCCCCAAGAAGCTCTATCATCATAAATATATCCACCCATATCATAGACAGTCGTTCGTCAACAACATACATGAATGTTCCAGAATCCATCAAATCTTTGACTATATCTTCAGATTCATCCAAAGAATCAAATAATGATGATACTTTAAAAAGTTGCTTCTTATCATCAAACACCGTATAAAAGTCATGTGATTTTATATTAACCATAATATTAGAAATTAAAATTGTTAGACAAATACTGCGATTCAATATAATCGTCAAGGAACGGTGTGCTATTATCAGGAATCCACACCTCATCAGACAACGCGGCCATACCAAACTCATCAACTATCTCATCTCCAGACACATAATCATAAGCCTTGACGCCAAAGATCTTAATCCTTTTAACCTTGCCAAAAGCGGACTTGACTTCCTTTATCTTCCTATCCAACTTCCTCACCCCATCGACGAACTCAGAGAAAGTGACACCATTCTCATCTAAATAGCTCTTTATAGCCCTCTCTATGGTCTTGATACTGACATTACCAAAGCCCTTCTTCCTGACCTTGTTCTGAACCTTTTCCTTAAAAGAGATACTAACTCCATTGCTCTTAGAGGACACGAAATCCTTAAGGTCACGTTTCCTGATCGAATCCATGGAGTCATAAACAACACGTTTGATATCCTCGGAGCGCTTCCTATTGCACTCATGGGCCTTATAAGTAGGATTGTTCATATTTCGCTCATCATCTAACTTTTTATACTCGGAAGGGCAGCTCTCCCAATAATAATACCTAGCCTTGTTACTATGTACAAAAAGGTCAGGATGATCTTTCTTCACCTTCCTCACCATAGCATAATAACCGTGGACAACAGCCACGTTAACATAACTGATCAAAAGCCACCTAACTAACTTTATCTGATAAGCGAGATTATCACCACCAAGACGATGATGCTTGATATAGTAATTAACTATTTCATTCACAAAGTAATAGAACCACTTGATGTTGTATTTGATCCCCAGCGTCCTAAACCTTATAGGGTCAAGGCATATGATGAGAATGCCTATCAGTGTCTCCGATATCGGCTTCTCCAGTATCTCTGACTTGGATGATGATTGACGATTAATCCTAGGGTTGTCGCAACAAGGATTAGCGTTGTCATTAAACAAATAAGGCAGAATGACCTTGCCGGAATCCCTCCTCAAGGCCCTGTTTCCCTCTGACATCCTCTTTTTTTCGGAGGAAGATACGAACTGATCAAAAATAAGTTGTAACTTTACCATAGTATTTTTTTCTTTTTAAGGCAAAGATACGAAAATATCCGTATCATTCAAAATGAGTGCTTGTGAAAGTACTCATTTTTTTTGTTTATGATCGCGGCTTTTTACGGCGATCGCTAAGGTCGAAATCCAACTTGGACATTGCGTAGGGAGACTATCGTAGGGATAGTTAAGAAAAGAGATGAATTTATTTATCCACCTTCTTTTATAAACCATGTGATATAAGAAACTTTCGCCCACTTAAGAGATGAATTTATTTATCTACCTTCTTTTATAAACACAGTTGTCTATTTTGTGACATGTGATATAAGAAACTTTCGCCCCCTTAAGAGATGAATTTATTTATCTCATAAGTTGATTGATTAAAAAGAGTTAGCTAACGCTTTGTTATTATCTAAAGTATATAACTTAATTACATTAATATGAAAATATGTAGTAGATTGAAAAATAAAGATCTCAACAATAACTTATATCAATAATTTAGTTTTATGTTGTCTATGGATCTTTAATCGACAAACAACTACCTACATCAGACGTTAATGCATTGATATGTTTACTTCTTTCCAACGCTTAAGCGTAATATGCCAAAGGGAAAAAGGGAGGTGGGCTACGAGTCGCTCCGCTCCTGGCCGGCCGTGTGGGGATACCTCCTGCCCTGCCTCACGGAGCCGCCACATTTCCTTTTGGTGTCAATAAGTGTAGACCTTGAAAAGACATTTCCTCAAACAGTATACTAGATAAGGGATTTTCTTTAGAGGTTGTTTGGTCAAAGACAAAATTATATATTCGCGATACGGTCGGTTGGATGAGTTGGTTTAGTCGGTGGTCTGCAAAACCATACACCTCGGTTCGAATCCGGGACTGACCTCGCATTCAGGTGTATAAGGCGCCTTGTACACCTGTTATTTTATCAATCCTAATCTTTTCAATAATACGAACAATACAACTAGTATACCTAAGATCGAGATAAAGATAATAGCTGTAGGCCACTTTGACTCATCCTTATCATCCACATCCTTAGATTTGATATCTATCTTATTATCCATATTCTTTATATCATTCCTCGTCTTATCAATACCAAGGGAGTCGGCTGTCACGGTGCTATCACGCCGGCCGATGACGATATGAGCGTCCGTCTGGGAGGACACGGGTCGCTCCCCAGTGGATGGATCCACCTCCTTCGTAGTATCGAATTTCCTCTCAGTTATGACAATATCAGCATTAAGATCAGATGTCCTGATCTCTACGATCTTCCGGTCCATGACCTCATCTATCATCGTCTCTATCCTGCTTATCAAACGATTATCTATAGACGTGTCGCTAACCTGCCTCCTGCTTCCACAAGAGGACAGGAATAGCGACAGACCTAAACAAAAAACAGCCTTAAGACTTATCCTTAACCTTATCATCAGCAATCTTCTTTATATCGTCAAACATCTCGTCAGGTATGTTTTTAGAGAAGCCAAACATCTTGAATACGTTTATCCTCTTGAATACGGCCTTGAACACCTTCACCAAATAAGCGTCAGCGAAAGCATCCCCTATCGTATTCAAGAAAAGCATCACATATCCAACAAGGGCTATATACACCCCGTATTTGGTAACGGTAAGTATCATGCTAGCATCCTCCTCGATCGGATATAACGTTTTATATATAACACATAATGTCATTACTACAAAACAAGACAAAGCGAACTCCTTAAGAATATCAGTAAACCTGACCTCCCTAAACCATCTCTTGAAACTAAACCTCCTCCTACGGCTTCTACGGAGCTTCCAGCCCCTTACGCTTTGCGCTAACCTAGCCAAAAAATTCGCTATTAATACTATAAGTAATACGGTCAATAAATGATGCACTGGCTGGAAGTAAGCCCAACAAGAGGCACCATATGCAAGTGCTATATTCCATAAGCCCCCCACTCGCTCTATCATGTCTTTGTCTTTCATTTTGTGCCCTACTCGCAAAGTTAACTACTATACCATTAAGTACCTAAAACACCACGGCGTGTATACCATTCCTCGTATCAAGGCTGTCAAAATGCAACCAACCCACCTTCCCTTCAAGCCGGAAAGGATATGGCAACATATCTTGATGATCCAAAATCAAGCCTCTAGCCTGTTCCGCCGTCATTGACTTGACATCGAAATCCCCAGCCTTACCCAACACATGAGCGGATAGATAAACATCTTTCTTATCCTTAACTATCTGGCAGATGTTGCATCTAAGACCACGTTGGGAAAACTGCCCCTGCTTGTCCCAATTATTACAATACATAGGCTGTTTGATTATATCCCTCCGTAATATAAGAAGATTATGGAGAAACGCTGTATCAAGAAACTGCCACGATCTGTCCTTCCACTTATTATATGTATGAGGACATACCAATTCCACTATATCAAAATACGAACCTAGTTCTTTTATAATATCATTTCTATTCATGTTATCCATTTTTAAAATAATGTAAAATAATAATACCACGATAACCTGATCCTCCTCGACCGTTCTTAGCCCCACTATTAGAAGCTTTAGAGGCTCCTCCTCCACCACCACCATAATAAGTGGCATTACCTCCATTTTCGCCATTAATAATAACGCCCTCAACATCCTTAGCTCCAGCTCCATCACCTCCTCCGTGATTGCCACCTTTACCTCCGGATAAAAAGCCTGTATCCCATCCTCTTGTATAAGCTCCCGATCCACCACCAGCGCCCATAGGATAAGGGTATCGGTCAGGATATTTGTTGTTAAAAACATATGATCCATCTTGCCCTGGATTTCCCGGGGAAGGATCATGACCATCCCCTTCAACTCCATATCCGCCTCTTCCACCTTTACCTGCAATAGCCTGATATATACCGAATATACTATCACCACCTATATCTCCTACAACCACCCTATATGTAACACCTGGATTTACGGGTATAGTCCCAGTTAGTACACCACCTCCGTTGCCACCACTCCCGGCATTATATATATCGGAATATCCTCCATTAAGACCTCCGGCGACCAAAGCGAACTCAACCTCATAGACCCCATCAGGAACCTCCCAATATCCATTATCCTGAGGGGACAGTTCCTCGAATACCTCTACTATCTTCACCTTGGGTAGCATCCTTCTTCTCATCATAAAACAAACAGGATTTTACCCCCCCCCCTCCATTTATATTTTAAAATACTCATATTAAATATATTATTCCGGTTTTATCGTCCATTTCTGGGCGTAATTATTTTTTAATACATATATTTTCTCCATAGGCGTAGTGGGAGATCCGTTGGACTGGCCTTTCACGAATCCCTCGGGGCCTGCTCCTGCCCCCGTAGGACGTAGGTTCTCGTCAGGATAAATACTGTTGTACATAGATACACTAAGCCCGTAAAACTGATTCCTTTTCCCGTCCTTGGCCACAGATGTCATGGTAATCTGATCCCATCCCACCACAAGGTCGTAGAAGGAGTTTACGAAATCATCTGATCTTTTTTGGCTATGAGTGGAACAATTCATCCCAAACCATGTAATAGCCCTCATCTCATAAATATAATCCGGAAGCTTATCCACTCTAATGCTATTACTATGATAGGTTTTAAAACTTGTAAGATGATCCAATCCTCTACCCGACATATTATCATCATTCCAATTCGCCCTCCTTTCTCCATTCATCCAGTCATCTAAAAAATTAAAACCAGTAATGTTAGGATTTATCTTATCTACCTCAAAAAAAGGGAGGGTGTCTATATCAAAATAATTCCACATATCAGAAGGACCTGAAGTTATATTCAACGAAGTTAATTTAGGAAGATCATTAAACTCCTTTATATACCTATCCAAATAACATGAAGACAATTTAAGGGCTTGAAGATTTTTCATATTCTTTATATCCCTTATCCCGCTAGATTCTATATCCCTAAGATCAAGCATGCCATGCATATTTAAATTATATACCTCAGTCTTGCTGGTTATAGCCTTAGGCATTACAGTCATCCTAGTACCCACATTTTCAAGAGATATATAAGTCAACTTTTTAGATCTAGACAATTTATCTACCGGTATACCATCATTAGCGTATGCCGTATTATGTACTATTAAAGATTCAAGACCCGGCGTATCCACGATCGGGAAAGCGGTCATCTTGCACGTCATGATTTCAGCACAATAAATATCGCAAGTAAAATCTATCGTAACAGATCGCTGCACATCACTTCTTCCATCAGCGTAAAGATGATTATCAACAGGGATGTACTGAGAACCATCCTCCTTTCTAAACCACCATGTCGTATTGGGATTTTTACGGTATTGTATAGCCAAAGAACGGAATATGATACGATAATCATTTTGCCCTTGGACCTTGGTCATAGGAAACTGTTCCTTTATTCCATCCCCCCAATCCACATTAGCCATACCGGGCTTCCTTGATCTAAACTGGACATACGTGTTAAATGGATTACCAATCACAGGATCGGGCACATAATTGTAATCATCACTATAATAATTCCTAAGTGCCCTATCCCATGTAGTGAACCACACGAACTTGTTGGATGATGCCTCGTATTTATATAATGTCTTAGCCATTACCTATCTTGTTAAAATATTCTACAATAACATTCCTGTCCAATCCCATAGAATCACATAAATACTCCCCTTCTGGTTGACCCCCAAACGATAATACCTTATCCGTATCATGAGCTAAAACATCTCCATTGCCTACAAAGGTACGCCCATCGTCAAATACGATAAGCTTATATGGCTTATACGACCTCGTATCAATATCAGAAGATCGTATTGACCTTAACACCGAAGCCTCTGGCGCCATACTAAACCTCCATCCATAATTATTCATAAGCACATAAACCATCTCCATAGGAGTCGATGGAGAGCCATTAGACTGACCCTTTATAAAACCAGAAGGTGCCTGTAATACGCCACTAGGCCTTTTATCAGAAGGCATGGAAGCCGAATACATAATTAAATACAATCCATAAAACTGATTCCTTTCGCCATCAGAAGCAGAGGAGGACATAGTGAGATAATTAAACCCCATTACCTTATCATATAATGTTGATATAAACGTATCACATCGACTTTGGGTTGACAAGCAGAAATGCATATAAAAGCTATTCATAGACCTCATCTCATATATATAATCCGGGAGATTACTTACATCTATATTACTATAACTATGTGAAGCGTCGAGACTCTCAATGTTTTCCAACCCCTTACCACTCATATACGGATGCCAACTTACAACAGATCCATACCATCTGTTTATATGACTGAAAATCTTTAAACTAGAATTTATCCTATCCACCTCATCCATAGCCGGGCATGTATTAGGATCAAACGATGGCATAGCCACTCCCGGGGATATAGATAATTCTCTTAGCTTGCTAAAAGACAGCCATTCCCTTGGATATACCCTAACCCTTCCACCAGCTAAATGCAATATCTCCAAATTAGGCCACATGGAAGGGAATTTCCTTATATTGGAAGCTTCGGTATCACTAAAGTCAATAGAATTGGACAAATCCAGACCTTTCAATTTAGTTAGTCTATTCCAATCCTCCGGGATGGACGTCAACGTATCCACACTAAACTCACTTAATGTTATACGCTCTATATTTACCGATCTCATTATCCTATCCTTTGGTATATCTGTTATGGTACGATCCCCAGGAATACTTATAATTATATTGATAAGGCTAGGCATATCAAGTATAGGGAAACCTACCATCATAATCCTATAGGATTCCATCATCGTAACATCATTGGTAAAAGACATGGATATCACACGCTCCTTATCCATGCCATCATCATAAGTATGATTAGGGACAGGGATATACTCACTCCCGTCATCCTTATAAAACCACCATGGGTGACTGTCGGGATTCTTACGATAACTTATATCCCTTCTCCTGAACATCAACCTATATTGACCATATATAGATCCACTCCTAGCCTTTACAAAAGGGAATTGCTCTTTATTCCCATCTCCCCAATCAACCTCGCACATGCCGGGAGCATTAGAATAAAATCCTATAGTCTCATTATAATTATTACCATCCAATATAGGATCAGGCACATCATCAGTAGTATCATTCCTGTTAACGCCCCTAAAAGCGTATTTACCCTTAGTAAAAAAGGTTATAGACCCTTTATTCGTATCCTTACATATCAGCCTCATACTTCTCCCTCCTCTATTCTCCTGAAATACTCGACAACCGGTGAACCGTCCAATCCCAGATCGTTACAGATATCTATAGCCTCGTATTTGTCGGCGAAATTATACTTACTCATATTATCATCCAATACATCTCCGCTGAACACGGATACATGGCCGTCCTTTACGCCAAGGACGAACGGGGTAATCCTAGCCTTCCCAGCCCGCCTTGCCCTCGTAAGGGCGGCCTTAGAAGCCGGGGCAGGGGCCAAGACCCATGTCTGCCCGTAGTTATTGGTAAGCACATACACCTTCTCCATAGGCGTCGTAGGATTACCATTACTAACCCCCTTGACAAACCCATCAGGAGCCTGATAAACGCCAGACGGTCTCTTATTAGTAGGGGCTACGGCAGTATATAAATCTAAGGTAAGTTTATAAAACTGATTCCTGTTACCGTCAGAAGCCGTCTGTGACATCGTTATATAATCCCAGGACATCATCTTATCATAAAACGTGTTAACGAACGTATCAGCCCTCTCCTGCGTATTTATAAATCCACCACCATCACGCAAATTCCATATCCTAAATTCCCTTATCTCATACAAGTAATCCGGAAGATCGTCTACCGACACCACACTTGAAGAACAATACATAATATGGATCTTATTTAACTTCCCTCCTACTAAATCCTGTTTCCATGAACTACCTTGAGCCATAAAAGTAACGCTTTCCTTATCATCCCCCACCTTATCCACCTCATCAAATACAGGTATATTATTCCGATCGCTTATAATGTTTATACCTTTTGCTGGAATAGAATTAAAGGCCGGATCATAAGAAGGGATGTTACACCAGTTGAAGTTAAAATCAGTAAGATTCCTCCATTCAGAGAACCTTCTCCAATTAGAATCAGGATCATCCCCGAAATTAAAAACGCTATTGCATCCGAAATACCTCAGGTCTTTCATATTTAAAAAACCTTCTGGCCAATTACTCCATACACCAGAATGAGAGAAAGCTCCCATCTGTATATTACGAAGATTAACGCTCTTGCTTATCCTGTCATATGGGATATCGCCATTTTTTAAAACGGATCTAGTCACAGCAAAATAAGTTATATCAGGAAGATTAGTTATAGGGAACTCATGAAGGACAATACCATCCATATTGAACTCCCCGTCGATTACGTTAGAGAACCTCATCGTAACCTCTCTACGCCTGATATCGCTATATTTATGTGGGGGGACTGGTATGTATTGTGAACCATCCTCTTTCTTATACCACCATACGGTATCATCCGGATTCTTCTTATACTCAATGTCAAGAGACCTGAATACAATCCTATAACTACCATCAGATACCTTAACTAAAGGATATTGATCCTTCGTCCCGTCCCCCCAATCAACGTCCACGAATCCTGGATTTCTTGTCGAGAACCTAAGACTGCGATTAAAAGCATCCGCTGATATTATCGGATCGGGTATATAATCAGCGCCCTTACCATCATAACAAGGGAACCTGTCCTCATTTACTATAAACGTGACATAGGACGCTACCGTGTCGTATCCTGCTAAAAAAGCCATACCATTAATTTATTGAGGTTATATCATAAGACACCCATTCCTTATACCCGTTAACCATCTCATATACCTTGTTGATGGTCTTGCATACGACAGCGAATCCAATATCCACGTTAGGGAACTTCTCGTTAAGCTCATCAATAGTAAGTTCCCGGACAATACTCTCATCCCATTTCCTCATCTCCTTTACCTCCATAAGGATCGGTTTTCCGGTTACGCCTACGCTCATCACCCATTCTCCCTCACGATTGGAATCAGCCAGATCCGGGAAGATCGTAACACCAAAAAGATCGGAGAGGGTGAAGGTCTCGCCGGTACGGGTAAAGGACGCCGCCGCCCCGGGGGTAAGAACCACCTCGTTCACGGCCAACAGGCTCGTAAGTTTCTTGGCTCCTCCTGATACCGTAGCGTTAAACACGACAGTAACATTACCGGTAGCGCTATTAACGAACTTGATCTCATCCTTATCGCTATTTATAGCTTGTAAACGTGATCCAGATACGATATTCACGATCTCATAGTTCTTGTCGTAAGTGCTCTGTAGCGTCACATTACCGTATTTAGTATCGATAAGGGTAATCCACTTAGCCTTACCACCTACTATCTCTACAAGCTTATAAAAAACGTTATTACCATCAGCGTCAACCCATCTAGCTATAGCTCCAGGAGCGAAATTAGTCACCTCCCGATCTTGGGTATAACTTACGGTGCTTTCCGTAGGCTTATTGGCTAAAGTAACGTAAAGACATTGCTGTACGTCAGCCTCCATCTTAACTATACCAGCTCCATCGTAATAATAATCAGGCACGTTTTTCTCTCGTATCAACAGGATGGTACCTTCCTTAAGCTTGTCGGCATTGGTAGGATCATCCACGAAAGACTTCATCTGGATATAAGTATCGAAGATAATAGACGTACTCTTATCCTCTATCTTCTGATTGATATCATTGACAATATTATTAATCTCGTCTTTCGTATAATAAGGAGATAAATCAACCTTCGGACCTTCCTGCTCTAGAGCTTGATTCCCATCCCACCAATAATCAGGGACATCCGACTCGCGAATCCAAAAGCTATCGCCAATACGGAGCTTAGCCGTGTTCTCCTGAACCGCCAGCCACTCATTCATGGCATCGACCGTATCAAAGATATACGCCGTGTTCTTGCCCTCGGCTATACGTCTTACGACAGCCAACTCGCTCTCGACATCGCTAAGTCTTTCCTTTATATTATTGATCTCCCGCTCCAGCTTATCATAATTATCCTCCTGATCTATAGCGTCACCGATGGACATATAAACCTCGTTAGTGAGCTTATTATAGGTAACACGAGCCACCTTCTCGTAGGATGTCTTATACGTAGATGAACCTTTGCCGGTATGACAAACAAAATCATACGTATTTTGATATACTACAGATCCACCGGTATTGATGAATTTATATCCGTCTTGGCTCATAGTACCGCCCTTGTAACCCACAAGTTCAAAAGAACACTTACCTGTACCTATAGAAGCGAACCATGTAGCATAAACCATGAATTGCGTCTCATCCGGCAATGTGGAATAATACTGTGCCCTTAGATCCTTTACCGACATCCAAACACACTCCTTACCAGACCCGGTGTTATCACCACCCCATTTAAGCACGCTCCTTACGGACTCATCACCGTTACCGGGACCATTATAACCAACACCAAGATTATCGATAGTCGGGACATTCGAGTTGAGAGCCTCTGTCATGGTATCCAAATCCCTTCCCGAACTCTCATCCCATAAATACATGAAAGTAACATAATCGACATCCCCGATCTTAATTCCTCCGATATTACTGGGATATGTCTTTGCAACTAACTCATAATACCATTTGCCATCACGAAAGGTAGTCCTTATCCTCTCTACTTGCTTGGGGGATATAGAGACATATGATCCGCCAACGGAGATATTATCACCATCAACCGCTCTAGAGGTACCGTCCTTTGGATCCTCGGGATCTACGGGGGTGTAGATAGTAGCCTGCTTATCACCTGTATTGATGACAACGATATAATAGCTATCGCCTTCCAGACCTTGCTCATGAGCCATCGTAACAAACCCCTGTTCGCTTTCCGGCCTCCATTCAACGACAACCATATGCTTATCCATAGGTATACCGGAAACGCTGTTAACGTAGTTGGTTGACGACATGAAAATAGCATGATCATCATAAGCCTCATCAACACGTTGATGCTTAGTAGCCAATCCGTCAAGACGTGATATCTCAATGGGGTCAGTTACCTCGATTCCATTATAATCATACCACTTATATCCGATCATCGTATTCTCACGACGATATTTCCTTTTCCTTATGACCTCACCGCCGGCTAGGGCGTCAATCATATAATAATCATTACATACCTTAACCATAGCCTTGATATTAACAGGTTTGACATAAACAAGCCACGATAGTAGCGCCATCGGGGATGGAGGTCAGCGTGGTCCCTACAGGGTAGGTCGGGGAGGATGACTCCATCACCATCAACGACGTCCGCTCTACGACCATATTGTTATCAATCAACCGGCTCCCCTCCACATAGAACCGGCCATCGGCCACCTCATAGCACTCTCGCACCGGAACCATATGTCTTTGGCTCTTATCCGCATAATCACAGATCGTCACCTTAGCCCCATCCGGTATAGACGTAAGCTCATCACCTACATTGTAATCAGGATGATCAGAGTACACGACATACAATATAGACTTAATATCCTGTAACGCCGGATTGACTGTCCTGAATCCCTTCAAATGTATCTTATGACCACCGATCTCATAACAATCATCCACGCCCATGATATTAAGATCACAACTGATAACCGTCCAGCCGTTAATAACCGTCTGCGTAGGGGTAGTATTGATAGGATGATCGGGGTCGGTAGACTCAACGATCTTATAGTCGAAAGTCTTTACATCCAGATTTCCGTTCAACGACTCCTGTCTCCTGATCTTCACCGTACCCTTTCCGGTATCATAACAAGTCTCAGTGGTATCGATAAGTCGATCCATATAATCCGGCTCCTCGCATTCGATACGAGCGAAATTAGATGGCAAAGAGGTATATTGAGTACCAACATGGATATCATTATCTGTAGAACTCAATACATGATGATTATACGACCTAACATGATTTAAAGGGTTGATAACGTAAGTGGATTTAATCCTTACCGATCCTCCCGGTGTCGAGTAACATTCTATCGCATTTCTGGTAATACGATCATCCAACCTTTCTAGACCACACCTTTCACGGATAAAATCCGCAGGAATATTATTTATCCTACTCCCTAGCCTATACCCATTATCAGACGAGTCCACAATCTCCCAGAACTGGTTTCTTTTCCCAAGATCACCGTCATAAGACACCACATGTCTCATGCGTACGCTTCCGGCTGATGTCTTGTAACACTCCTCGATATCAATAGGCATCCTATCTTCCATATCCGTGAAATCACAAGACACCAAAGAGAATCCGTCCGGGAGGGTAGCCAGTTCGGCCCCCGGAACGAAGCCGGCGTCATCCGATTCAAGCACCTCGAAGCGGACGTATCTTGCCTTTATCTTGGAGTCATAAGAAACCAACCTACGAAGCTTGACATTGCCATTGCCTCCGTCATAACACTCGACATAAGACCTGATGTCACGCTCCTCCATATCGTCGAAATCACAGACAGTCCTTACCCACGTATCTGGCAAGGAACTGAAGCTGGCGCCCTCAGGTTGTGACGGGTCGGTAGTCTCCAGGACTTTATAGTTCTTATCCCTAACTCCTATATTCCCGTCCCATGACGTGAGAACCTCCAGCTTCACCTTACCGGCCGGTGTCTTATAACATTCTACAGTTACCTCAATATCCCGGTCCTCCATATCCGTGAAGTCACAAACGACCTCAACCCAGTCATCGCTTATACTGGTGATGAATCCTCCTACAGGATTCTCAGGATCGGTACTTTGCTTGACGCGATACCATTCCTTTCTGGTACCCATCTCGTAATCAAATATCTTATACCCCTCTATCTGTACCCTTCCGGTTTCGGTATCAAAGCATTTAAGCACCGGTATTATCTCCCTTTGGGTCATGTCCGGGAAATCACATACTATACGACTCCATGTATCGGGTATCTTATCATACTCCGTACCGATAGGATTGCTATCGTCAGTCGTATTCACCACCTCATAATGGGATACCTCCGGGTTCAGGCGGGGGTCTACCGACTCAACGCCCTCGATCTGGACCTTGCCCCCTTCCGTGGCGTAACATTTACTTACGAGTATCAACTCCCGATCGGTCATCTCCGCTATACCACAATCTATAGCCACCCACTCGGCAGGAATCTTATCCAATTCCGTGCCAATGGGAGTATCGATATCCGATGAGTTGATGATAAATATCTTCTCAGCCAGTATCTCTCCCTTATTATTCATATAGGTATGGATACGCGCCTCTACCTGACCACCCGGAGTACGATAACATTGGTTGACGATCGACACACGGGCGTCCTTGATGTTAATGAACTGATAGTCCTTTTTAGGAACCTCGCTTACAAGTCTCTTTACTCCTTTATCATCGAAGTACACGTAACACCCGTCATTCCTCATCATGACCGGATACGTCTTTCCGTCTATAACAACACCTGAGAAGTCATCTGGCGGAACGGAGAAACCCATGCTACCAAATATGGAAGCCAGTCTCTTTAAATACTCATTTATCGCAGACATAATATCATATTTTAATTCTACTGCCTCAAAGATAACAAAAAAGGGAAGAGAATTGAATCTCTCCCCTTTAGGAAATATATGAACGCAAAAAAGGTTCTTTATTTCGGCTCAGTTACGATGGCCGGACCAAGACCAGCGGCAGCACCGATCATATTGATCATCTCCTGAACACCCTCATGAGCGCCATAGCGTACACGTAAGATCAGATTAACCGGATCATCGGCGATAACTTTTCCGAATCCCTGAGCGTATCTATGAGAATTAATCGTGATCTGGAAGTCCACGTATTGGGCTGTTTGTTCAACACGGCTGTATTCATTCATGAACGTCCGTCCCATGAAATCCTGATGTTTCGGGAAACCGTTGAAATGAGCATAGCCCTTCAACTCGTCATCCATCATATTACCGCCGACATGAGTACGTGGCGCTTTGCTGGACAGTCTCTCGAAATGAAGTTGATCCCACCAGATAGGAGACCCCTCGTCAAGAGAATCAGGATAACCGCCGCTAGCGCCAACGATCTCAACGCTATCCTCTACATAAGTCATTTTATCCATCAAGCACTCTGACGGAGATAATAACATTTCCTTACCACGGAAACGGATACCGCACTTGCAATTCGTGCCAAGTTCCTGAGCCGACTCCAATTTCTTCCACATACGGTTGCGGTAGGACGCCGGAGCCTTGCTGGTGAAGAATCCCTCGAACACCTTGTCGCACTCATCACACAACATGTTAGTATATACCGTTGTCTGGAAGCTATGCTGGCAAGCCGCAGGAGTACCGTAGTCAGTGATCTCCAGTTCCGGGAAAGCCTGTTTGATTTCCTCCAAAGCACTGTTCCCGCACTCATCATCCGGGATCGTGATATAATACTTCTCGGTGGATACCTTGCAAGAACCACAAGCTGACCAAGAAGCGGTACGAACCGTAGGATTCTCACACATATCGGATGTCTTAGCCACATAGTAGATAATAGCCGTAGGATTGGCCTCCACGAAAGTAGAGATCTCCTCGCTCGTCAATTTCTTAGAAGTAGCCGCGATATACAAACCCGATCCCTTGATCTGGCTCATCTTATTAACCGTATCAGCTACCACGTTAGGTAAAGATTCTACCGTAGTAGACATATCAACACCGTCATCCTCCAAAGAAATAGAATAAAGATAACCACCCTTAACTTCCGTATAGTTAGGAGGACAGTCCGTACATCCTTTCATGATAGAGATAAGACGTTGAGTATAGTCAGCAGGTTTAGCCCCCTTCTTCATAACCTTATAACGTGACATGCTACCCTCAATAGTATCTCGTACGATCTTCAACCCCGGATATTGGGCGCGAACCTCAGCCAAGGCCAAATCATCACCAGTATCACATACCTCCATACAATAGAAGTTCACGTCCTCCGTCTCAGGCTCCGTAGCCTCGTTGGTGCATCTTGTAACCGGAGTGATATCGATATAATCAGATACCTTACCACCACCAGCGATAGGTTGATTCTTCATCCGCTCAATACACTTCAGGACGGCGGGCAACAAATCAACCTCCTCGCAAGGATCGCACTCCTCGCATTGATTTGGCGTATTATCACAATCATCCAAAAGAATGGCGTCATTGATCTCAACACGACCTTCCTCATAGCCAAGAAGCTCGAAAGCCCTGCCGGCGAGAACCAAGCGGATAGCGATACGGTCGCCCTTGGAAACTGAGAATGCCGTGTCATCCGAAACACCATTGTATCCTAAGATAACATCATCGACATAAGCATGATCTTTCTTCGGCCAAGAAGCGTAGATCTCCGTGATCTCGTTCAAGGAGAATAACGGCGTGGAAAAATCCTTATCATAGATAGAGCGGGAAGCCGCTTGTTCATTACGACCGATACGGATCTCATAACGCTTGTCGTTACGAGGCTTACCGGTAAAATCAATCACGGCCTTACAACCGTTCTCGGAAGTATCTTTAGTATCGTAAATACCGATCTGTCCTTCCTTCAAGAAGATGGAATCAACATCCACCATCTTAGCGTGTGGGGATACGAAAAGTACCCGGTCTTGCGGTCTGTGCAACATATTATCAATATTTTAGTTTAAAAATCATTTACCTAACGCAAACATAATAATAAAGACGATCACGACAATAAAGTACAGCCATGAGTATATAAATATTAATACGGATTACATTTTTTGTAAACAAGATAAACTGAATATGCTACCACAATGAACAATAATCCATAAAAACAATTTTGATGTTTTTATATAACTATTTGATATACAAATAATTGCTGGAGTCGGAGATTTCTCCGATTCCAGAGAAATAATACCAAATAATATATGCAAAAACAATAAATCCCATTATTATAATTATGATTATCAATTAATTGTATTATATTTTGAAAGTAAATCCCATTTATTTATATTTGCATCGTGAATCTATCTATCACAGACCGATTCACGATATTACATAAACTTTTAAAAACAAAATTATGAAATCAAATCTAATTTTAAAATCAGAGAGTAGAACTCTTTTAGGAAGCCCTGTATCCATAATGAGTAAAGATGGATATGTGTGTATAACAGAAGCTATGGATTCTATAAAGAAAAAAAGGGAATCAATGAACTTATCCGCAAAAGAAATAAATGATGTATTGCGTAATCAAGGGTTCAAGGAGAAGATAAGAGCATTGATGACTCAATTAGGATACGGTAATGATAGCTTAAAGAAGAGAATAGATTATGATAATCTAACGTTGAAAGAATTTAGAAAAATAGGACTAGCCTATAGAAAAGGAGGTAGAGGGGATCAAAAATGGTTCATAGATCCATATATTTTCGTAACTATAGCAATGGAACTAGATCCGGAGATATACGCTACTGTTGTTATATGGCTTACAGACGGATTGGTTAAAAACAGGAATATAGCCGGAGATACATATATAAAAATGTGCAAGGATGTTAGATCTTTGTTATGTGATAATATAACAAATAATGAATTTTCAGCATATATATCAAGAATAGCGAAAGGAATGAATTATGTGGTATTTGGTAAACATGAAGAAGGAATAAGAAATTACGCTTCTATTGACCAGATGCAAGAGATAGTTATGCTCCAAGGGTATATATCCGATATGATAGAAAGTGGATTCATATCTGACTTTAATGCCCTAATCAGGTATCTTGGAGATAAATGGGAAAAAAGATGGGGTAATATAAATCCGGTGACAGGATGTTAAAAAAACCGGCCCGTCTTTTAACTGACAGGCCGGATAATCAAAACTAACGTTGTTTATTTGAAAGAAGCCACATTATCCTTATCCATTCTATATCTATACAATTCATTCTCATTAAGGTTGAATTGTTTAGCGACCATATCCAGAATCTCCTCCACAAGATAATCGGGCAGCTCCGGGTCGATGTCCGTGGATTGGATACCGGCGGCGTTGATATACCCCGACAGGTCCACCCTGACAGGACGGCGGTAGTACGTCATCTTAACCTCCTCGGTACGGAAGCCTGACTCGTAGACCACGACCTTCCCGTTCCCTATGGAGTAGAATGTCTCACGGTAGTCGTAAGAAGGACGGTTATTCTCGTCTCCAAGAAGCTCATGGATATTCTCGTTCTTAGCCTCCCACATAACGAAATCAGTGGCCTCACACCCTTTGTATGAGAAAACGCCTTTTATGTTAGAGAACCATAGATAGTCATCAGGTAAGCTAAAGGACGTAGACTCAGGGTCATCCATCCTACCAGCATTATCCAACGACATCCAATAAACAAGAAGGTTTTGGATGGAGCGTATAGTCTCGTCATCCTTCCTATTGAGATAGTACTTAACTAACCGGTCTTGGGCCTCGTTGAACAACAGCACGAACCTTCCCGGATCAAGCTTAATCCCGCCATTGGCCAGATTCTGCTCGTTCTTCTGCAAAGACCTTAAATATGCTTCTTGGATTGTCATCGTTATTCCTCCTTAACCTTATCACCTTCCTCTATGTCATCCTTCTTCTTAATATCCTTAACCTTCTTGGTCTTGGACTTATCATCGATATTAGACATAGATATGATCTCCTCATACTCATCCAATACATTAGCCTTTATGTTAATAAAGTCTTTCTTGGTAGCCAAGAACTCAGCGGATGTCCGAACGTCAGGCCCTATGATCTGGCCATTATATTGTAATCCGGATGGAGTCATATTGATACGACCATTTCGTTGAAGGACGTTTACGATACGGTAAAACTCAAGAACTTCCTTGAAATCACCTTCCAATGACCGATCCCAGATATCAAGCAGATAATCGACATTGGTCTTCTTCTCATTCATCCAGTTTGATAGAGATCCTGTATAATACTCATCCTCCGTGAAATCCGGGCGAGTTACGATACCGATGTAAAGAAGAAGATCGATGACAGCCTGACGATCGTAGCCGCCTTTCTTAAGAGCGCTGATAAACTTATAGCTGATGTTCATCTTATTGATCTCACGCTGCTGAACGAAATCCTTCATATTGTCTTTCTCTACGAAACAGAACATGGAGTTCATGAAAATAGGGTCACCATCCATTTCATGAGGAGTCAACATGCCGGAAAATACAGCCAGATATAAATAAAATAGATCTACGGTATTAGCCGTATTATAAACCTTACCCATGAAGATCTTATCCTTAGCGTCATCCCAAAATTCTAAATTGGTTTGAGATAGATCCATCTGTGACATTTCCTCGAAAGGCTTCATGATATTATCTACCCGCTGTTTGACGAGCTTATCGATCTCATTCTTGTCAAGACCATTATAGCATCTTGATCTTGGATAAAAACCGGTGTTATAGGCCTTGGAGAAATCATCCCAAGGGCAACATACGTGAGTGGCGTTCTCCGGGAACGGAGCTTTAGCTATATTAGCGTCTTGAAAGGCCTGAGGAGCACTTCCATCGTGTTTGCCTACAACCTCATATAAGGTATCTGACATGATATTGAAACCGTTTACCTCGGCCAACACCTTCCTTGATTTTAAAATTTCTTTCATTTCCTTTTTGCGTTACTTTAAAAAAAGAGGAGAGGAATATCCTCCCCTCTAAAAACCAAATTACATATATGAAAAAACTTAGCCGAAGTAGTTCGGTTGAAGCTCGATAATCAAGAACTTACTGTTATCCATAACCCAAGCCGCTGAAGCTGAGTGGCACCAGAATTGCTCTTTCATGCCCGGCAAGGATGATACGATCTCATTACCGTTGGCTTTGTGCGCCCAACGACCGTACTCATAACCCCACCACATGCTTACGCCTTCTGGCTTGATATAGAATACGTTGTTATTCATATTACCTAACTTAGCGTTAGCCGTATTAGGAATAGCGGAATACGCGTTAGTTGATCCAGCGTCAGTGATATTCTCAATAATACAAGAATAAGAGGATCTAGGATACATACCATTCACTAACTCACTACGATCTGTCATGTCAGCGTAATCCAAAGAAGGATCATGCTCGAACTCAACATTACCGATGCCCGGGATGAAAGCTCCCTTAACCTGAACCGGGCCTAAGATCATGGCGTCATTAGTACCAGAGATAGGATTAGAAGGCAACATCCTATCGCTTCCCATACCCCAGCTTAAATTCTGCAAGGTAGTGAAGAACGATTCCCTAATCAACTTCTCTAAGTTAATCATAGCCATAGCTCCTACCTTGAACTTAATCTTACGTTCCGTAATAGGAAGATCCTGACGGCCACGGAAAATATAAGCTGCGGCAGCCATAAGCGTGTCCTTAGTAATACCCATCGGACGGCTATAGTAGATAGTGTAACCACGGCGAAGCTGACGGTAGATACCTTCATTCAAATGGATAGGGCCATTTTGATCCATGATAATACCACCTTCTTGCCACATCAACTGTCTAGCTTCCAGCTTAACCAACTCAGCCATACAGAATACCTCCAACGTAGAGGCTACTTTGGCTGTACGCAAATCAAGTCTACCATTAACAGTCTTACCGATAATAGCCAGATCAGGAATATTACCCTCATACTCACTTCTCATGGCATTCATACGACGAAGAGCGGTCTCCACGAACTCTGAAGTGCTGTTCTGGGCGGCCTGCATGGACTTCATACCAGCGTACATAGTTGTCTCGCCCTCAACACCACGGTGGTTACCTAAACGGAACTCACAAGTCATAGAACCGGCCTTGTCAGCTCCAGATACTTTAGAGAACTGAGTACTGTACTCACCAAGAGCATGACCGATCTTCCAATAACGGATACCAGGACGTAATTTCTCTTTAGGGAAGTATTTAGCCTTACCACCGATAACACGACACCAATAACGTGTCAAATCACCTTCGGTCTTAGACGGGATCTCACCTGAGATAAGGATATTACAACCGTTAGCAGCATCGTAGGTAATAACATCATAAGCCGTAAACTCAGATGTATTCAAAACGATATCAAATAAGCTACCATCAATACCAGGTTTCAGGTGATGACCTGAAGTATCCTCAGCCGTAACGACAGCAAATGTCTTTGTAACAGGAAGATCATAACGGAAAGAAGCTCCAATACCGTTAACGGATATCGTAGCTCCGTTATTAATCATACCCATATACATCGGTACAGGGTAATTAGCGATATTAGAGAACAGATTCAAAAGACCCAAATGATTCTTATCCGGATCCTCATAATACCAGCTCGCCAATGAGCCTAAGTTATGCTCTACGAGCGAAGTCTTATAGTTCTTGGCGTCGGTGAAGGCAATAACGTTATCACCATTCACGGTAGCCGGGAAACTTTTTGTCAAAAAAGGGTTCATAATTATCTATCTTTTAATGTTATACACTCTTTGATCCACTCAGATCAAGGAAGTTAGCTTCTATAGTATCGTTATCGATATTAGTCTTATTCTGCTTTCCTCCCTTATTGCCAGAAAGAAGAGTGATGGTCTTCTTATTAACCTCCATCTTAGCCTTGTTGGTTTTCTGTTTAAGGAACTCGTCCTTATTCATCAAGAACAAGGCCAAATCAGCGGCCATATCCGGATTTTTAATAGCCTCGGAATAGGCTTTATCTATAGCCGTATGACCTTGATTGTCTATCGGCTTTGTAACGAAATCGACAGCCTTACCTATCATCGTGTCAGTCAACTGAAATCCTGAGCTTATAGATGTCTTTAGACCTTTCTTATAGACTTTCATCTGCTCAACTAACTCCTGTCTCCTTTTCTCGGACTTCTTTTTCTCCTCCTCGATAAGGTTATCCATCTCCTTTTTAAGGATATCATGGAACTTATTGGCCTTGGACTCGATAAACTCATCGCCTTTGCCAATCATCATTCCCATATTATCCTTTATCTCGTCTTCCGGCATACCCAACATCTTATAATAATGCTGGATAACCGCAAGCTGATCATTTTTATTACTCATATCAAGGTTATCCAACGGAGCCTGAATACTCTGATATTGGCTTAATAGTTGGCCAACGTTACCACCGGCCTTATCCACCTCTATCATCTTCTTCATGAAATCAGACATCGAGCCGGTATCAACCTTGTCTTTCAACAACTCATCAGCCTTATCCTTGATCAATCCCTCCACTATATCGAGTAAATCATCCTCTTTCGTGATAGTAGAAAGATCAACCGGTTTATCATCTACCATAATATCTAGGTTCTCGATACTGTCTATGATACCTCTGGCAGCCATCTTCTCCAAGAAAGATTTTCCGTTAAATCCTGATACCACGTTATTATCATCAGTACCGCCTTCGCCAATGGAATCAGGGTCTGGGGTGGTAGCATCGCCGCCCTTATCCCCGCCACCGTCAGCCGCTCCGTCGTCGGCAGGTTCTTTCTTGGTACCATCTATAAGATTACCATCCTTATCATATTTACCCTCAATATTATTCTTATCGCCATCACCGTCACCACGGTAAAAAAGTTCCTCGACACTCATGGTCTTAAAACCCTTAGCGAAATCACCCATGTCATTCATACAATTTCCTTTTTTGCTTTTTACAAAAGTATTATTAATCCAATTACCAATTAAATCAAACCCATTATAGTATATGACAGAATTTTACGCCAAAATGATTACATATTTTGTAAAAATATTTACAAAACTTGTAATCAATTCTTGTTTATTATTGACGTAAACCTATCTGTATCAGAACGTTTATTCCTAGCATCTATCTCCTTTTCCTTTAATTCCAACTTCTTTTTCTCTATCTCCTCACGAGATCTTCGCTCAGCCTCGGCGTTAGCCTGTCT
>ULRH01051158.1_pt1 | contig 39051 bp, 29 predicted proteins | sample 1955271 | NCBI WGS metagenome assembly ULRH01 (sample SAMEA4835677, study PRJEB28245) | human gut metagenome | biome: gut microbiome; material: fecal sample | place: Denmark | collected 2008 | reverse complement strand
TTGGTCCTTTTCGCTCCTGTTCTTCGTCAGATAGCCCGCTATCGTCCTCATCACAGAAGCGAAAATGCCTCAAAAACTCATCCCAAATCATCGCACGATAAATTCAAAACAGCTTCTAAGGTTGCGGCAGCATTTCCGGGGTAGGGCATTCATAGTTGCTGATGGGGAGTTTAACCTTCATCAGTTTCTTCAGTTTGAATACCGGACGCGATACATCCTTCGGGAAAGGCATCCGCGAGAATTTTTGGAAATAAAGCAAGCAGGCGTCTTTCCACCACACCGCGTCGTTCGCTTGAATCTGCAGGCGTTCGGCTACGGCGTTCCAGCGTTCCGCATCGATGTATGGTTTTGCGTCATTCCATGTCTGACAGAAGCTGCCGGCTTCTTTTACACCTCGTTCATAGTGGCGGCACAATTCATCCCACAAGGTGGCTCCGCTTTTCATCTGATGATTCCAAGGTGCATGATGGAACCAAAGCAGGAATTCTTCCGGGCAAGTATCAATCGAGTCGAGTTGCTGGGCCAACGGTTCAGGGTACTGGGCCGTGGCATTGCTTCCGGTGTGGCTACGGTTGAAACCGATGCCTTCTTTGTCTGCTTGATGGTAATAAGAGGGCAACCAGTCGGGACGTGCGCCGGGTATGGTGCACCATGGTTCGGGGCCGTAATGGTGTCCCCAGGCGAAAATGTGGTGCAAACCAAGCGGCATCATGTAGTCGACAACGGCTTCACGGCTTCGCATCATCATGTCTTCTACCGGTTGGATGAACTTCGGGTCGGTTCCAAACGTCTGGCTAAGCCATTCTTGGGCGATGGTTTCCGATGTTAAATCCGGATTCCATGCCAGGCGTCCGAAGGCGTACCAGTTGGCTTGTGCGAAATCATGGCCGCACCAATTGGTATTGTCACCGATATTGCTTACGCCTGCTACTGCCTGGATGGAGCTCGAAGGTACATAAGTGAAAAATTCTTTCCACATCGGTGCAAGGTAAGCCAGGTGGTTGGAATGTCCCAAGTATTCTTGTGTTACTTGAAATTCTACCATCAATGGTGTATGTTGCATTGCTCCGAATAAGGGGCTGTAAGGCTCACGCGGCTGGAAGTCTATCGGACCGTTTTTCACTTGTACGATAACATTGTCGAGGAACTTTCCGTCAAGTGGTTGGAATTCTAAATAAGCTTGTTTGGCACGGTCGCTATCCGAAGGGCTGTATACAAAAGCACGCCACATCACAATACCTCCGTAAGGCTTCAAGGCTTCAGCCATCATGTTGGCACCCTCGGCATGTGTGCGGTGGTAATCACACGGTCCGGGTTGTCCTTCGGAATTGGCTTTCACCAGAAAGCCGCCGAAGTCGGGTATCAGGCTATAGATTTCGTGTACCTTTGTTTTCCACCATTCGGCTACCTCTTTGCAGAGCGGATCGGCAGTGGGAAGTTTTCCCAAAACCATAGGTGAAGCGAAGTTCACCGATAAATACACCTTTATATTATAGGGGCGGAAAATATCGGCAAGAGCTTTTACTTTCTGCAGATAGGCGGTGCTCAGTATTTCGGGAGAAGCATTGACATTGTTCAATACCGTAGCGTTGATGCCGATAGAGGCATTGGCGCGTGCGTATGCTTCGTAACGGGGAGAAACCGTATCCGGGAGTTCTTCCCATTTCCAGAGGGAATGGCCTGCGTATCCACGTTCGATGGTACCGTCAAGATTGTCCCAATGGTTCAAGATACGCACGTCGTATGCAGGCTTTTCGCTGATGTGGAGCGAGCGTGTATCGGCATTCATGGCCTGAAGCCGGAGCAGATGGTAGGCCGCATAAAGCAGACCGGCTTCAGAAGAAGCGCCCAATACCGTTTCGTTTCCGGAAGTACGGATGGTATATCCTTCGCGTCCTAAAGCCGTGTGTTCGGCATCACTGAAAAGTTGCAGCGATACCGGACCGCCTTTCCATGTCTGTTTCAATTCGGCTTGGGCCACATCCAATACAGGCGAATGCAGCAGGCATTTCACCGTTGCGTTCGCCGTAGTGTCCTGGCGGAGCCAGAGGCGGCTTCCGTTTTCAGCCCGAAGCCATCCTCCGCTTGCCAGCATGCATATACTTAAAACTAATAAACGTATCATTCACCTCCTCCGTCGATGGTGATGATATTGCCTTCAGCATCATATTCCAGTTCTACCACTTTTAGGCTGCGTAGCCAAGTCTTTCCACCCGAAGGAACACAATCATGATGGAAGAGATACCATTTGCCTTTGTATTCCACGATGGCATGATGGGTAGTCCAGCCCACTACCGGAGTCAGGATTACACCCTGATAAGTGAACGGTCCGTAGGGGTTGTCTCCCGTAGCATAGCAAAGGAAGTGGGTGTCGCCGGTAGAATACGACAAGTAATACTTGCCGTTGTATTTGTGCATCCACGATGCTTCGAAGAAGCGGTGCGGGTCGTTGGCTTTCAACGGGTTTCCTTCTTTGTCGAGAATCAGTACGGGGCGTGGGTCTTCGGCAAACTGCATCATGTCATCGCGAAGTTTCACTATGCGTCCGGGGATAGCAGGTTCATCGCCTTCGGGCAAGTAAGCACTTTCCAGGGCTTTATTGTCGCGGTAACGTTGCAGCTGGCCTCCCCAGATGCCGCCGAAATAGATATAATGGCTTCCGTCTTCATCGCAGAATACGGCGGGGTCGATACTATAGCTGCCCCATATCGGGTTGGCTTCGGGGATGAACGGCCCTTCGGGTTTGTCGCTGACAGCTACTCCCAAGCGGAAGATATCGTTGCGGTCTTTCAAGGGGAAATACATATAGTATTTACCGTTTTTATAAGCTACGTCACAATCCCAAAGCTGGCGTCCCGCCCAAGGGATGTCTTCGGTTTTCAATACAACTCCGTGGTCTACGATTTCACCGTTCATTACATCATCGGTCGAAAACACGTGATAGTCTTTCATATTGAAATGGTCGCCATTATCGTTTTCAGGGACACCGCTTTCCCAGTCGTGCGAAGGATAGATATAAAGTCTTCCGTTGAATACGTGAACTGACGGGTCTGCCATATAGTCGTTAGGCACTAAGTATCTTGCTTCTTTTTTCATACGTTTAAGTTTTTAGGTTGATTGATTGATTGATTGATTGTTTATTTAATGAGTGGTTCTGTTTGGATTATTTTTGTGAATTTGCTTCTGCTTCTTCTATCACCTCTTTTACCCAAGGTTTCGGTTGATAGCTACGGTCAAAGAGCAGCGGGTAATCTTTACGTCCGCGGATAGGGAATCCGTTTTTCCAAGAATCGCCGTCGCTCACTCCCCATGCCGTTACACGGTCTACGATGTCGGCATGTTTTTCGAACAAATTGAAGAATTGCTTCATGCGCGCATTCCATGCTTGAGATACCGAGTCGGGCAATTCATTGGGATAAGGATTCAATGCTTTTTGGAAAGCTACAGTATCCGAAATGTTAGCGGTACGTGAAACCGTAGGCAAAGCACTCATATCCCATTCGGTAATCATTACCTTTACCCCTTCTTGGGCGAATGCCAGCATACTTTTTTCGAATTCTTCAATCTTCGGATAGTCCATACCCATGTGTCCTTGCATACCTACTGCATCGATGCGCAACCCTTTTTCTTTCAAGCTGCGGATCAGTTTCACTACTCCTTCGCGGCGGCCCGGGTTATCCATGCCATAGTCGTTGTAATAAAGTTCGATGGTAGAATCAGCTTCATGTGCATATTGGAATGCCAGCGGAATGAACTCTTCACCTAAAATTTCATAGAATTTGCTCTTGCGGTATGAACCGTCTTCCAAGATGGCTTCGTTCACTACGTCCCAGCCTTTCAGTTTTCCTTTAAAGTGCTGCACAACTGTGGTGATATGGGTTTTCATGCGTTGTTTCAATACTTCGGGAGAGACATTCTTTCCGTTTTTGTCTACGCAGAACCAGTCGGGGCATTGCGAGTGCCAAATCAGTACGTGCCCTGTCATCGTCAGTCCGTTTTCTTCTCCGAACTTCACGAAATTGTCGGCGTCGTTAAAGGTGAACCGGCCTTCTTCAGGCTGTACTTCTTCCATCTTCATGCAGTTTTCCGCAACGATGGCGTTGAAATGTTTTTTTACGATGTTGGTAGCACTGGTATCCAAGCCGGCTGCTTGGCGTACGTTTATTGCTGTTCCCATCAGAAATTGGTCGGCAACAACGTCTTTCAGAGCCAGTCCTTGACTGGCATTGTTTTGTGTTCCTCCACAAGCGGCAGTAATAGCCGCCAATAGGATAGCGGATGCGATGTGTTTTACTTTCATGGTTTTTGTATGTTTAAAATAAGTTGTTGGTTATGGTTTTATAAGTTTGGCTGCCTCCAAATAAAAGCAGGTTTCGTTTGGAGGCGGCTTGAGTGGGTTTAATAATCTTGTTTGCTCCGGCGTTCGGCCAGTTCGGCTTGCATCTTTTCATTATATTGTTTGGTGATCGGGTAGAAGAACAAAGCGATGACACCTACAAAGAAAGTAGCCGCCGGGATGAGGCTGGACGACAAGATGATGCCGTGGATAGCTGTTTCGCTTTGAGCCACACCTGTACCCGATACATAACCGAAACCAGAGAGCAGGAATCCCAAGATGGCACCACCTACACCCAGACCGGCTTTTAGGGCGAATACCACACCTGCGAAGGTGAAACCTGTGGCACGACGGTAGTGGATGTATTCCGAGTGGTCTGCTACATCGGCAATCATAGCCCAAAGCAACGGGACGGTAGGTGCATATGCCAGGCTCTTCAGGAAGTTCAAGAAGAACATCAGCTCGATGTTATCTTTTGCCGGGAAGTAGAACATGGCAGTAAAGATAGCGGTCAATGCCAGACAAACGATAAAGGTGTTTTTCTTTCCATACTTGTTGGCAAGGAAGTTGGAAAGCAAAATCACACCGAAGAACTGAACCAGTGCACCCACCATATTGAATACGCCGAAACCTACTTCGTATGCTTTGTCGGGCGAGCTGACTATCAGTCCGAATGCGTTCAGTATGTGATATCCTATCGTGTCTTGCGCTTCGGCGGACACTAAACCGATTCGGTCAAGGAAAGCATACAGTGCGCCGGCGTCTACATAATGTTCAAAATAATAGTTCATGGCACTGCCCCACATGGCAAGGGTGATGAATACGAACAAGGTTAGTACGAACATAGCGCGCCAGGGAATGCTTCCGAAAATGTCTTTGATGTCTTCGCGGATGTTGGTCTTCTGGCTGGCGGGAGGAGCGATACGCTCTTTGGCGGAGAATGCGGCGATGGCGAGGAAGATGAAACCTACTACGGCAAACAGCGCTATCGTGCATAACCATCCGTGTCCTTTGTCACCGTCTGTTGAGAACTTGCCTACTAAAGGCAGGGTCAAGCCTTGTACGACAAATTGTCCGATGGTAGAGAAAATAAAACGGACGGAAGTGATGCTGGTGCGTTCTTTGATATCTGCCGACATTACGCCACCTAAAGAAGAATAAGGAGTGTTGTTGAACGAGTACATGGTCATCAGCAAAGTATACGAAATCGTGGCGTATAAAGCGACGAGTCCTTTGTCTTCGATACCCGGATTGTAGAACGCCAGTACGTAGAACACCATGAAAGGAATAGCTGTCCATAATACCCACGGACGATATTTACCCCATTTGGTTTGGGTGCGGTCGGAGAGAATGCCTACAGTCGGGTCGACAAAGGCGTCTACAATGCGTGCCACCAGCATGACGGTACCTGCAATGGCTCCTTCCAGTCCGAATACATCGGTGTAAAACTTGGTTTGGTAAATCATCATCATCTGGAACACAAGGTTCGCAGAGCAGTCTCCTAATCCATAGCCGATTTTTTCAGCCATCGAGACTCTTTGATTCGGTAATGTACTCATGGTATTTTTTATTTTTTAAGTTGGTTAGTTCTTTTATTTTATATAAAAGGTTGGTCTATTAAATAAGGTAAAGAAGCCTTTGCCTCGCCAATCACGGCGAAGCAAAGACAAAGTAGTAAAACTAACCCTAACTTAATATTCAACCTATTTATTTTCATGATTTCATTTTTGGGTTTCTGATTCATTGCAAATGTATAGAAAATTTGCTAATTATCCATTCATAAATGATTCTAAAATTTTTCTCTATGAAACATCAACCCTTCAAAATGTTACAAATATTATCACGTATGTTACATCTTATGATATAAAACATAAAAAGCGTTTGTGAAGGCTTGTTTTTTCAATGCGTTTTATGCTTGTCCGAAGAGTGGGGGAATAAAAGCAGGTTTTTATTTTGAATTGTTTAAACGTTTTCTTATTTTTGTCAACATATCTGAGCTTTGTTCAGGTTTATTTTGAGAGTTTAAACGACAGTTCTAAATATCAAGTAGAACCGATATTAAAATACAAAGGCGCATGAATAAGTGGATTAAATGGAGTATAGTCTTGATTGTGGTGGCTGGACTCGTGGTACTAGGCATCCGTACCTTCACGCCGCGTGAGAATGAAGATTTAAGTGAGGTGGAGCAAGAAAAGCCTATCGGTAATAAACAAGTGCTGAACGTAAACGCACAGATTGTGCGCCCGCACGTATTGACCGATAAGCTTTTCGTAAGCGGAAAGCTGATACCTGACGAGGAGGTAGACCTTTCTTTCGAAACCTCCGGCAAAATCATAGACATCAATTTCAAGGAAGGTACGATGGTGAGCGAAGGCCAGTTGCTTGCCAAGGTGAACGACAGCCAGCTTCAAGCTCAACTCAAGAGGCTGGAAGCGCAGATGCCGTTGGCGGAAGACCGGGTGTTCCGTCAGAATGCTTTGCTCCAGCGCGATGCCGTGAGTAAGGAGGCATACGAACAGGTGAAGACTGAACTTGCCACCCTTCATGCCGATATAGAAAACGTGCGTGCTACGATTGACATGACCGAACTCCGTGCTCCTTTCGATGGAGTGATAGGCTTGCGCCAGGTCAGTATGGGGGCATACGCCTCGCCTACCACCGTTATCGCCAAGTTGACTAAGATAAAGCCGATAAAGGTGGAGTTTGCCGTGCCTGAACGTTACGCACGTGCAATCAGAAAAGGTACGAAGCTTTCCTTCAAGATAGAAGGACGGCTGGACGCTTACGAGGCAGAGGTTTACGCAATGGAGTCGAGCATTGACCCTGAGACGCATACGCTGACCGTGCGGGCCATTTATCCGAATATGCATGCCGAGCTCCTTCCCGGACGCTATGCCGATGTGGAATTGCGCCAGAACGAAGTGAAAGATGCTATCGCCATTCCTTCCGAAGCTATCGTACCCGAAATGGGACAAAACAAGGTGTTTGTCTACCGTTCAGGGTTAGCGATTCCCGTTGATGTGGAAATCGGTATTCGCACTGAGGCGGAAGTGCAGATTTTACGGGGACTGGCGGCAGGAGATACAATTTTGACTTCAGGCACATTGCAGCTTCGTACGGGAATGCCTGTGATATTGGATAACATCAACTAAACCCTGCCTGCCTTATGAACATTTCCGAACTCAGCATCCGCAGGCCGGTGCTTGCCACCGTGCTCACCATCATCATCCTCTTGTTCGGGATGATTGGCTATACTACCCTCGGCGTACGTGAATATCCTTCGGTGGACAATCCCATCATATCCGTGACATGCAGCTATGCCGGAGCCAATGCCGATGTTATCGAAAACCAGATAACCGAACCTCTGGAACAGAACATCAATGGTATTCCTGGCATCCGTTCGCTCTCCAGCGTGAGCCAGACGGGACAGAGCCGCATTACCGTAGAGTTTGAACTTTCCGTTGACTTGGAGACTGCGGCGAACGATGTGCGCGATAAGGTTTCGCGTGCCCAACGCTACCTTCCCCGAGATTGTGACCCGCCTACGGTATCGAAAGCTGATGCCGATGCCAGCCCCATCCTGATGGTGGCTATCCAAAGCAATAACCGTTCGCTGTTGGAACTAAGCGAGATAGCCGACCTTACCGTAAAAGAACAGCTTCAGACCATTTCCGACGTGAGCAGCGTGTCGATATGGGGCGAGAAACGTTATTCGATGCGCTTGTGGCTCGACCCCGTGAAAATGGCTGGCTATGGCATTACACCAGTCGACATAAAGAATGCCATGGACAACGAGAACGTGGAGCTGCCTTCGGGAAGCATCGAAGGAAACACCGTAGAGCTGACCTTGCGCACCATGGGGCAGATGCATACCGCCGATGAGTTCAACAATGTCGTGATTAAGGAAGTAGGCGGACAGGTCATCCGCCTGAGTGACATCGGTTATGCCGAACTGGGTGCCGCCGACCTGAAGAGTTACATGAAGATGAACGGTGTACCGATGGTAGGTGTCGTAGTCATTCCCCAGCCTGGTGCCAACCACATCGAGATTGCCGATGCCGTATACGAGCGTATGGAGCAGATGGAGAAAGACCTGCCCGACGATGTGTCTTACACGTACGGGTTTGATAATACCCGTTTCATCCGTGCCTCTATCGCCGAGGTAGAAAGCACGGTCTACGAGGCTTTCTTCTTGGTGATTGTCATTATTTTCCTCTTCTTGCGCGACTGGCGCGTCACGTTGATACCGATTATCGTGATTCCGGTGTCGCTCATTGGTGCTTTCTTCATTATGTATGTGGCTGGTTTTTCCATCAATGTGCTGACCATGCTGGCTGTGGTGCTTTCGGTAGGGTTGGTGGTGGACGATGCCATTGTGATGACCGAGAATATCTATATACGCATCGAGCGGGGAATGGATCCGTTTGAGGCAGGTATTGAGGGTGCCAAGGAAATCTTCTTTGCCGTAGTGTCTACCACCATCACGCTGGTAGCGGTGTTCCTCCCCATTGTGTTCATGGAAGGCACCAGCGGCAGGTTGTTCCGCGAGTTCAGCTTTGTGGTGGCTGGTTCGGTGCTTATCTCTGCCTTTGCCGCCCTCACTTTTACGCCGATGCTTGCCACCAAACTCTTGAAGAAACGCGAAAGACAAAGCTGGTTCTACCGCAAGACCGAACCATTCTTCGAAGGCATGAACTACTGGTATGCCCGTGGGTTGAGCGCATTCTTGAAGCGCAGGTATTGGGCTATCATTTTCACTGCAGTCACATTGGTGCTTATCGGTGTGCTTTGGACGCATATCCCGGCAGAAATGGCACCTTTGGAAGACCGCTCGAAAATCACCATCAACACCCGTGGCGCCGAGGGAGCAAGCTACGAATATATCCGAGACTATACCGAAGACATCAACCTGCTGGTGGATTCCCTCATACCCGATGCCGAGGCGGTCACAGCCCGGGTATCGAGCGGAAGCGGAAACATTCAGATTACGCTGAAGGACATCAACGAACGCGACTACAGTCAGATGGAGGTGGCGGAGCAGCTTTCGCAAGCCATCAAGACCAAGACCAAGGCACGCGCCTTTGTCCAGCAGCAGTCTTCTTTCGGCGGACGGCGAAGCAGCATGCCCGTGCAATACGTGCTTCAGGCGGTTAGCATCGACAAGCTGGAAAAAGTATTGCCCGCTTTCTTAAATAAGGTGTACGATAACCCGACTTTCCAGATGGCGGATGTCGACCTGAAGTTCAGCAGCCCCGAAATGCAGGTCAACATCAACCGCGACAAGGCAGGAACGATGGGGGTGAGCGTACGCGATATTGCCGAAACCCTCCAGTACGGGTTGAGCGGCCAGCGCATGGGGTATTTCTACATGAACGGCAAGCAATACGAGATATTGGGGCAAATCAACCGCCAGCAGCGCAACCAGCCTGCCAATATCCGCTCCATCTATATCCGGAGCGATAAAGGCGAAATGATTCAGCTGGACAATCTCGTGGAATTTGTCGAGTCAATCACCCCGCCCAAGCTTTATCACTACAACCGATTTATTTCCGCTACGGTATCGGCCGGGCTTGCCGAAGGGAAAACCATCGGCCAGGGATTGGACGAAATGGACAAGATAGCAGCCGAGACGCTGGATGAAACCTTCCGCACGGCACTTTCGGGCGACTCGAAAGACTATCGGGAAAGCTCGTCGAGCCTGATGTTTGCCTTCATCCTGGCGTTGGCGTTGATTTACCTCATCCTCGCAGCACAGTTCGAGAGCTTCAAAGACCCGCTCATCATCATGCTTACCGTGCCCCTTGCCATTGCCGGTGCACTGATATTCATGTATTTCGGAGATATCACGATGAACATCTTCAGCCAGATTGGTATCATCATGCTTATCGGACTGGTGGCGAAGAACGGTATCCTCATCGTGGAGTTTGCCAACCAGAAACAGGAGGCAGGTGAAGACAAGATGCAAGCCATCCGCGATGCCGCCCTCCAGCGTTTGCGCCCCATTCTGATGACCAGTGCGGCTACGGTATTGGGACTTATTCCTTTGGCGTTTGCCACGGGTGAAGGAGCCAACCAGCGCATTGCCATGGGTACGGCAGTAGTGGGGGGTATGTTGGTATCGACATTCCTCACCATGTTCATCGTGCCCGCCATTTATTCGTACATATCCACTAACCGAAACAAACCCAAGAACGTATGAAGCAGATTCTTATCTTGATAATAGCTGTGTTTGCCGCACTTCCCCTTCAGGCACAATATGAATACACGTTGAAGCAATGCCTGGAAGAAGGATTGCTGAACAACTATTCGCTCCGCATCTCGCGCAACGAAGAGCAAATCAGCAAGAACAACGCCACGTTGGGCAATGCGGGTTATCTGCCTACGGTAGATTTTACCGCAGGATATACCGGTGACTTGAACAGCTCCGATTCGAAATTGCGTGCCGACGGGAGTACGGTAGCCGAACGCAATGTGCTCGACCATACGCTGGATGCGGGCATTGACCTGAACTGGACTATCTTCGACGGTTTTAATATCTCTACTACCTACAAGCAGTTGCAAGAGCTGGAACGTCAGGGTGCCACCAACACCCGGATTGCGATAGAAGATTTCATCGCTACCCTTACCGCCGAGTATTACAACTACATTCAGCAGGAAATCCGCCTGAAGAATTTCCGCTATGCCGTTTCGCTCTCGAAGGAACGTTTGCGCATTGTAGAAGAGCGGTACCACATCGGTAATTTCTCGCGCCTCGATTTCCAACAGGCAACGGTAGACTTCAATGCCGACAGTGCCCAGTACATGAAACAGCAGGAACTGGTGCACACCTCGCGCATCAACCTGAACGAACTGATGGCGAATAAGGATGTAGACCGTCCCATCCGGGTGCGTGATTCGGTCATCGACCTGAACCGCATCCTCGATTTTGATGACTTATGGAATGCCACGCTCAGCGTCAATGCCAACCTCTTGCATGCCGACCAAAATACCGTCTTGGCCCAATTGGACTACAAGAAAGTCCTCTCGCGCAACTATCCCTACCTGCGCCTGAATGCGGGATATGGCTATACCTTTAATAAATACGATGTGAACGCCACGCGCCAGCGCAGCAATTGGGGATTCAGCGGAGGCATCACCATCGGTTTCAATATCTTCGACGGGAACCGCAAGCGCGAGAAGCGCAATGCCAGCCTTGCTATCCGCAATGCCCAGTTGGAACGCGAGCAGGTAGAGCAAGCGCTTCGTGCCGACCTGAGCAACCTGTGGCAGGCATACCGCAACAACATCCGTCTGCTGCATCTGGAACGTCAGAACCTGATAGCCGCCAAAGAGAACCACGAAATAGCCAAAGAACGTTACCTGCTGGGAGACCTTTCAGGCATCGAGATGCGTGAAGCGCAGAAAAGCCTGCTGGATGCCGAAGAACGCATCCTCTCTGCCGAATACGATACGAAGATGTGCGAAATCTCCCTCCTCCAGCTGAGCGGAAAAATCACGGCATATCTGAAATGAATATCTTTTTTGAATAAAGAATTAAGAATGAAGAATTCTATGCGGGTGAAGCAATTCTTCATTCCCCGTCAAATTCCAGCAATCCTTTGTTGTTGGCGAAATACATCCATCCGTTGGGATGTTGCCTGATTTTCCAGTTCTGGTTGCCCGATGCGTATGTGCGGCGTGAATAGTTGACGATGTCCCGTTGCCATTCGGCGTGTGCGGTCAGGCAATATATACTGCATGGGCAGTTGAATATATACTGCAACTGCCCATGAATATATACTTCACCGGCCGATGCAGTATATATCCCTGAAAGGGGAGTATATAAGCAGGGGTGCGGAATGAGGGCTGCATGGACGTCAATCGGACCTTATCGGGGATGTGTCTGCCTTGATTTATTTAGTCAACTATTTGACTAATTCGGGAAGAATGCGTACCTTTGCACCCCGAAAAGGAAAAAGATTGTTTTTTTATGGAAAAAGAAAGTGCTGCATTCAGGGAGCTGATGTTGCAGCTGTTCCGTACGCGCATGACTTTCAGGCGCACGGTGCAGCAAGCTCTGAAAAAGATGGAAGCAGGGATAACATTCGAAATGCTTCAAGTGTTGCGGTGTTTGTGGGAAGAACAGGGAATCTCCCAGCAGGTGTTGGCGGAGCGTATCGCCAAAGGAAAAGCCGCATTGTCGAATCTGATTATGAATCTGGAGAAAAAGAATTATGTGTGCCGTCAGGAGGATGAGTCCGACCGGCGGAACAAACGAGTCTTCCTGACCGCGGAAGGAGCCGTGTTTTATGAGCGTATCAATGCCACGCTGGACGACATTTATGCATCGGCTGGCATGGCGCTCGGGGTAGAGAAGACGAGAGGGATAGTGTCCGACTTAAAACTGACCTGCGATGTGTTGGAAGGGATTTAGCTGGCTGGTGTTCGGGTGGCTTGCCTGTGCCGGGAGCCAGGCGGCTACGGTGGGAGAAGGAGAGGAAAACGCGGAGACTACCGGTTCGTTGCTGCTGACCGTGGATGAATTGTTCCGCCTGGGCGAAACCAACAGCCTGAAGCTGCAGGCGGACCTGCTGGACGAGGCGATGGCTTACGAGCGGGGAAAGACGGCGCGTGCTTCGCGTCTGCCCGATTTGCAGATAGGCCTGCGCGGAGGAGTCGTAGGGCAGCCCATTGTGTTTCAGCGTGGCTTGTCGGACGCCACGTATCCCGATACGCCCGACTGGTCGCAGAACTATGCGATAGATTTCACCCAGCCTCTTTACGAAGGGGGAAAGATACGATATGCTGTCCGGAAAGCCGACCTGCAGGCGCATGCGGCATCGCTTCAGACCGCCAACGACCGTGCCGATGTGAAGCTGGGGCTGCTGGAGCAATACATGAACCTGTTCAGCCTGTACAAACAGCGTGAGGTACTGACGCGGAACATCGAAGAGTCGGAACGCCGGCTGAAAGATATCCGCCAGATGAAGAAAGAGGGACTGATAACGAACAACGATGTGCTGCGCAGCGAGATGCAGCTTACCAACGACCGCCTTTCGCTGACCGAAACCGAGAACAGCCTGATACTGGTTTCGCAACAACTGGACATCCTGTTGGGCATCGACGAGGACTGGTTGCTGCTGCCCGATACGTCTTTGCTGCACCGTGCCGTTGCCCTGCAGCCTTACGACGACTATGTGCGGGAAGCCTACCAGAACGACCCGGCGATGCGTCTGCTCCGGAAACAAACCGAGATAGCCCGCAACGAAGTGCGCCTGACAAAGGCCGAAACATTGCCCAGTGTTTCGCTTTACGCGTCGAACACCCTGGCTCGTCCGGTGTCGCGCACCATGGCAGACATGTATAACAATGCGTGGAACATCGGCTTGTCGGTGTCTTATCCGCTTTCGTCCCTGTACAAGAACCGTCATAAAGTGAAGGAAAGCAAGCTTGCCGTGCAGGTAACCCAAAATGCCGAAGAACAGAAGAAGCAACAGGTGCGGGTAACGGTGCGTACGGCTTTCCTGCGCCACCGGGAAGCCTTGGAGCAGGTAGAGGCACTGAAGCTTTCGGTGCGCCAGGCAGAAGAGAACTACCGCATCATGCAGAACCGGTATCTGAACCAGCTGGCTATCCTGACCGACCTGCTGGATGCCAATACGGTGCGGCTGAATGCCGAGCTGCAGCTTACCTCGGCACGCACGCAGGTAATCTATACATATTACCAGCTGGAACGGGCGTGCGGAAGGCTGTGAATTTAAAACGAAGAAATTATGGCAGAACTAAAAATAAAACAAGAAAAACTGAAGAAACTGCGGATACGTAACCGTATGCTGAACCTTGTCTGTATCATTCTGGCAGGTTCGGGGTTGTGGTGGACCGCGACGTATTTTTGGCGTTATGTGAATTACGAAGTGACAAACGATGCGTATATCGACCAGTATGTGGCTCCTCTGAACGTCCGTGCATCGGGGTATATCAAGGAAGTATGCTTCAAAGAGCACCAATATGTGCACAAAGGCGATACGTTGTTGGTGCTGGACAACAGTGAGTACGCAATAAAGGTGAAGGAAGCCGAGGCGGCATTGCTGGATGCCCAAGGTGCGAAAGACGTGCTTCATTCGGGCATCGAGACATCGCATGCCAACATTGCCGTGCAGGATGCCAATATTGCCGAAGCGAAAGCCAAGCTGTGGCAACTGGAGCAAGACTACCACCGTTTCGGACGGTTGCTGAAAGAAGAATCCATCCCCGAACAGCAGTTCGAACAAGCTAAAGCATCGTATGAAGCTGCCCGGGCACGTTATCAGGCTTTGTTGGAACAGAAGCGGGCTGCCCAGTCACAATATTCGGAAACAAGCAAACGGACCACCAGTGCCCAGGCTGCCATTTTACGGATGGAGGCCGACCTTGATCTGGCACGCTTGAATCTGTCATATACGATAGTGACAGCTCCTTACGATGGCTATATGGGACGACGGACACTGGAACCCGGACAATATGTGCAGGCAGGACAGACCATTTCCTATCTGGTGAGAGGGGATGACAAATGGGTGACCGCCAATTACAAGGAGACGCAAATCAGGCATATTTATATCGGCCAGCCGGTGCGCGTGAAGGTGGACGCCTTGCCCGGCGAGGTGTTCGAAGGCAAAGTGACGGCTATTTCCGAAGCCACAGGCTCGAAATACTCGCTGGTGCCTACGGACAATTCGGCAGGCAATTTCGTGAAAGTGCAGCAGCGCATCCCGGTGCGTATAGATTTGGTGAACGTTTCGGACGAGGAGATGAAGCACCTGCGTGCCGGCATGATGGTAGAGACGGAGGCGTTGCGGAAATGATAGATATGAGAAGTCTGGGGTTGCCCGTGCGGCAATGGGTGCCCAACTGGCTGGCACTGGCAAGCGCATTCATTGTGATGCTTCCGGTGTTTATGGTGAACGGCTCGTACACGGGAAGCATGCTGGAGGTGTCGAACACGTTAGGTACCAATACCGAAGACATCACGATGGGATATTATGCCACTTCGGCAGGGATGGCGATAGGCTATCCCATCATCCCCCGTGTATTGTCGGCTTTCCCCGCCAAATTGCTTTTGCTGGTCGACCTTGCCCTGCAATTTGTATTAAGCTGGGTGTGTGCCCGTTCGCAGAACGCCGATGTCCTGATTGTGGCAAGTTTTGCCATCGGATTCTTGAAAGGCTTTATGATGTTGTGGTTTATCCACATGGCCCGTTTCATTTTCAGTCCGAAAGACGTGCGTAGCGAGTTTTACTCGTATTTTTATCCGCTGGTGTTCGGGTTCGGCCAGCTTTCGATGGTGCTGACCGCCGAGCTGGCTTATCACTACGACTGGAAATACATGTATTATTTCATGATGATTCTGCTGTTGTTGAGTATGCTGATAGTGGTCGTGCTCTACCGCCAGGATGCCGAGGTGAAGAAAATCCCGCTGGAAGACCTTCACCTGCGCGAGATGCTGGTGATAGCCGTAGGGGTGCTGATGCTGATGTATGTGGCAAACTATGGGAAGATGCTCGACTGGATGGCTTCGTTCAAGATATGTGCCTATATCGTGATTGCGCCTATCTTGATTGCTTTCTTCATCTGGCTGCAGTCGAACACGGAAAAGCCTTTCGTCAATCTGGCTCCGCTGTATCAGCCCAAGGCGATAGTGGGGTATTTTTATATGATGATGGTGATGTTTTTCAGTACTTCGACCTCCCTGCTGACCAACTACATGACTTCCATCCTGCAGGTCGACTCTACGCGCACGTACCTTTTATATATATGGATGTTGCCGGGCTATGCGCTGGGAGCCTTTATCTGCTTCTGGTGGTTCCGGTGGCAACGGTGGCGTTTCCGTTTCCTAATAGCCGGCGGCATGGCTTGCTTTGCGGCGTTTTTCGGTATCTTGTATTTTACGATATCGCCGGAAAGCACGTACGAGATGTTGTTTTTCCCGGTGTTCATACGCGGGCTGGGGATGCTGGTGGTCATCATCGCCTTTGCTCTTTTCGCCGTCGAGGACCTGAATCCGAAGTTCCTGTTGTCGAATGCTTTTTTCCTGATACTTTGCCGTTCGGTGCTGGCACCCGTCCTGGCAACTTCGTTTTACAGCAATGTGCTGTATCATTTGCAGCAGAAATACATGTATTCGTTGGCAGAGACGTTTACGATGGTCGATCCGTTGGCGGCGTCGAAGTTTTCCCAGTCATTGACCAGCGGGATAGGGCAGGGACACGGTTATGCCGAAGCGGCACAGATGGCGGCCACTTCGCTTTATTCCACGCTTCAGCAACAGAGCCTGCTGCTGGCATTGAAGGACATCCTGGGGTGGCTGTTCATCGTGACGCTGGTGATAGCCATCGTGTCGCGTTTCATACCATTCCATAAAACCATCCGTGTCACCTTTGCTAAGGCGGGAGACGATATGGTATAGTTATCATATCCCCAGCTTTTTCTTCAGTTCTTGGGAGAGCGCATCTTTGTGAACCAGAATGTAGATGGTTTTGGCACGGACATAGCTTTCCGACATGTTCAGGTATCCTCCGAAACGGTTCCCGTCGGCTGCCCATGAGTTCTTGGTGATGTAGTAGCGGGTGCCGTTTTGGTCGGTTGCGATACCGGTGATGTGCATCAGGTGGTCATCGGTGGTTTTTCCAGATTCGTAGCCTTGCTGGCGGATTTCGGGAGTGACGTTCACTTCCGGATACGGACGTTCGAAACGGAATACTTCGGCAAGCCGGTCTTTTGTGCTCAGTTGTCCCCAGCGTGCACGGTCGCTGTCTTTATACAGGCCGGCATTCTCTACGTCGGGATTGATAGCCACGCCGTGGTTGTATGCGAAACCTTTCTCGCTTACATCGCCGTCCCAGCAAAGGGTATAGCCCGACTTCAGCGCATGGTCCATCACGCCAATCAGTTCATCGAGCGGGAGGTTGTACATGCGGCTATGCTCCCAGTTGTCGGGGATTTCTACCTCGAACGCCTCGTAATACGGCTTGTGCGTGAAGCTGGTCAGCGGAATGTAATCGCTGGTATGGATGTCCAGGCTTTCGGCAAAGCTCTTCGGGGTATATTCTTTTCCTTTATACGTAAAGGTTTCGGGCACCTTGCCGAGATAAATGTCGAAAAGGCTGTTGGCAAGTTCTTGGTATTGCTTGCTGTTCTTTTTTTGCTTCACGGCTTCGGCGGAGATGGCTTCCACATATCCGGCAAGTTCTGAATGGTTGTGTACCGGCGAGTCGTAATGGATGCCAGAGTAGGCTTTTTCGGGGACGATGCCCACTTGATTGAACGCTGTCATCCAGCTGGTGGTGATGCTTCCCTGGCTTACGTTCCCTTTTCCGTGGCGCAGCAGGTTGTCCGCCATTTGGTTCAGGTACTTCTGGCGCACGATGAACATTTCCGAGAGGTCGTATTCGCCTTTGCCTTGTCGTAACAGTTCCGATTCGATGAATGAAGTGGTGGCAAAGCACCAGCATGTTCCGCTTACCGCCTGGTCTTTCACCGGGGTGGCTTTCTGCTGTACGACGGTAGTGAACCGGTATCCTTCTTTTTCTTCTGCCATTCCTGCTGCCGATGCAAGCAGAAGGGCGGTCAGTGCATAAAGTTTTAGTTTCATAAGTGGTATAAAATAGGGAATGTTATTGTTTATGAGTCGGTGTGTTCGTCCATCAGGTACTCTTTCCGGAACATATCGAGGAAAAGCAGGAAGAGCGATACCAGCAACGGGCCGAAGATGATACCCATGAAGCCGAAGATAGGAAGTCCGGCCACCACGCCGAAGATGGTAATCAGCGGGTGGATGTTTGCCATCTTCTTTTGTAGGATGAACCGGATGAGGTTATCGCACTGCGAAATGATGATGCCGCCGTATGCCAGCAGAATCAGTCCGTGTATCCAGTCGCCTATAATCAGGAAATAGGCGGTGACGGGCACCCATACCAATGCGGTACCTACTAAAGGAATGATAGAAGCGAAAGCAGTGAGCATTGCCGTCAGTACCGGATTGGGCGCGTCGCAAAGCAGGTATCCAAACAAGGAGATAAAGCCTTGAATGATGGCAAGCAACGGGATGCCGATGGCGTTGGAACGGACGATGAGCTGTATTTTCTGCAATACCTCACGCTTGTTGTTTTCTTCGAAAGGCATCAGGTCGGAGATAAATTGTTCCATTTTTTCTCCTTCCCATAGCATGAAGAAAAGCAGCATGATGGCTACCGCCAGGTTGATAATCAGGTCGCTTACGCCCATCATGATGGAGTGTCCGATAGAAGATACCTGTGCGATGATGAACGAAAGGTTTTTCTCGGACAGCACATCGAAGCCCGTGCGCTCTTCGATGATGTCAATCATCTGCTGGGCAGGGCGGATGATGTCTGCCGTATCGAAGTGTAGGTTCGACACTTGGTTGACCATCGCCCAACTGAAAAGCGAGAGAGGTATCAGGATGAACAGTGTGGTCCCGATGGTGACTATCCATACAGCCACCAGCGGCTTGATTTTGGTTTTCAGCCATTTGGTAAAGCCTCGTAAAAGCAGATAAAGGGTAAACCCTCCTAAGATGCCGTTCATAAAAGGTTGTGCCTGCCAGAACAGCAGGATGCCTAAGCCCACAATCAGGATGACCAATGAATATTTCCAATATTGTTCTTTCATAAGGTGATGTGTTTTTATCGGATGAACTGTTTATTCGCTTTTTGTTTCTTTTTTCCGTTTTTTCCAGAGTTGCCAGCTGTTGATGGTGTTTTGCCACACCACGTAGCTGCCCGGAGCGATGGCGGTGATGGGGTTCAGGTAAGTCATGGCCATCCAAATGGCAAGTACGGTGTTTTTTTGTCCTAAAGCCTGTCCTCCGCTGATGCGGTCGTTGTACTTGCCTCCGATGGCTTTTCCTCCCCAGAATTGCAGGCAGCAGATAAGGAGTGCCAGACTGGCGATGATGCATTTTTCGCCCACCGACACATTGCCTTCAAAGATTGATTTCATGGTTTGTCCCATTACAATGGTCAGGGCAACTGCCCACAGATAAAACGCCATGTCTTTCAGCCCGATTAGAAAATGGTGTACCGGCGGCGCATACCTGCGCAACAATACGGCCAGGAAAAACGGGAATAGCAGCAACGGGAACACTTTTCCCAATATCTTGAGAAACGACAGACCGAACGGGATATCGGAAGGCTCTACCAGCGGGAATACCAACGGGACAAGAATAGCTGCCAATAAGTTGGAAGCTAATGTATAGGTGGTGAGCGATGCCGCGCTTCCTCCCAATTTGCCCGTGATGACTGCCGCCGCCGTAGCTGTAGGACAGATGAGGCACACCATCGCTCCTTCTAACGCCATCTGTCCCCATTCATCGAAAGGGAAGAAAAGCAACACGCCGGCTACCAGCAGGCAAGATACTGACTGGATGAGTAAAAGGATGTACGTCCATCGTCTGGGTGAAAGCTCTTTCACTTCCACTTTGCAGAACGTAAGCAGCAGTTGGGCGAAAATCAGTAGCGGAGTCAGCCATGCGATGAGTACTTTGACAAAGGGTTTTATCGGTTGAAGTATATCGAACCAGGTAAAGCAAAAGTAACCGATTACTCCTGCCAGCATAGCCAACGGCAATGTCCAATTTTTGATAAACTGTAACATAGAGTTGTTTTTTAGTCTTTGTTTATGGCGCAAAAATACGGAAAAAGTGGAAACGGGTTGCATTTTTTTCTGTTTTTATAGACTTTATCCCTTAATTTGCAGAAATCTTTTCCCTGATGCGGCAGATACGGCAAAAAACTATTACCTTTGCAACGAAGTGAAAACATGGAAAAGAGTATACTTTACATACTGCATATCGTTTGTCTCTTTGTTCCTTTCCTGACGCCCGCGATGGCTTGGGGAGCTCAAGACAAGTCTTTTACGGTCGTCATCGATGCCGGTCATGGTGGCCATGACCCGGGAGCGGTGGGAAAACGAGGACGTGAAAAGACTATAAACCTGAGTGTCGCTTTGAAGTTGGGGAAGCTGATAGAAGACAACTGTGGCGATACGAAAGTGGTCTATACCCGTAAGAAAGATACTTTCGTGGCCTTGCACCGGCGTGCCGAAATTGCCAATGCGGCCAAGGCAGACCTGTTTATCTCTATTCATACGAACTCGTTGGCATCCCGTAACAGCCGGGTGAGCGGCACGGAAACATATACGCTGGGACTTCATCGGACGGAGGAAAACCTGGAAGTGGCGAAGAAAGAAAACTCCGTTATCCTGATAGAAGACGATTATCAGCAACGCTATGCAGGCTTTAATCCGAATTCTTCGGAAAGTTATATCATTTTCGAGTTTTTACAAGACAAATACATGGCGCAGAGCATTGATTTTGCTCAGCAGGTGCAAAAACAGTTCAAGACCAGTGCGCGCCGTATAGATAAAGGTGTGCATCAGGCCGGATTCTTGGTGCTTCGTGAGACAACGATGCCCAGTGTATTGATTGAACTGGGGTATATCACCAATGCTGCCGAAGAGCAGTACTTGCTCTCCGAGCGGGGGAGTTCGGCTTTGGCCAAAAGCATCTACCAGGCATTCCTCACTTATAAACAGGGACATGGCGGTACGTTGGCTCCGGTTGCGGCAAAAAACGTGCCCGTCCTTCCGGAACAGGAAGAAAAGCAAACCGCTTTGTCTGCATCGGGTGCAGGAACGGTTTCTGCAGGACAGGCAAGCGAAAAACCAGTCTTTAAGATACAGATACTGACTTCCGACCGGGTGCTCCCGTCGAAGAGCCGCCTGTTCAAAGGACTGGCACCTGTCGGTCGTTATAAAGAAAACGGCATCTATAAATATACCTATGGCGAAACGACGGATTACAACCGGATTCTTCGCCTGAAACGTTCGAAGGTGGACGCCAAGTTTAAGGATGCCTTCATCATCGCTTTCAAGAACGGCGAGAAGATGAACATCAATCAGGCTATACGAGAGTTTAAACGGAATAGATAATTAAAACGAATAGGCAAGTATATGAGAAAAGAATTTAAGATAGGGTTGGCAGGCATAGTGGCTTTGGTTATCCTGTTTTGCGGCATTAAGTATTTGAAAGGCATAAATATGTTTAAGCCTGAAAGTTATTATTTGGTAGAGTTTGAAAATGTGAACGGGCTTCCCGAGTCGAGTCCCGTGTTCGCCAATGGCTTTAAAGTCGGTATTGTGCGGGATATCCGGTATAATTATGAGAAACCCGGTCACGTGTTGGTAGGCATAGAGATGGATCAGGAGATGAAGATTCCTCAAGGCAGCCGCGCGGAGCTGGTGACCGAAATGCTGGGTACGGTCAAGATGAATTTGTTGCTCGACTTGCAAAGCACCCAATATTATAAGGAGGGAGATACCATCCCCGGTTCGGCGAACAACGGTATCATGGGGGCGGCCGAAAAGGATTTGCTTCCCAAATTGCAACAGATGATGCCGAAGATGGATTCGATTCTGGCTTCTTTGAACAAGTTGTTGGCCGACCCTGCATTGGCTCAAACCTTGCATAACGCTGAACAACTGACTTCTTCTTTGAACGAAACCAGCCGGCAATTGAACAAGCTGATGAGTACCGATGTTCCTCAACTGACCGAGAATGTCAATGTGATTACCGCCAATTTGCGGACGGTCAGCGATAACCTGAAGGATGTAGACTATGCGTCGACGATTGCGAAAGTAGACTCTACATTGGCCAATGTACGGCTGCTTACTGATAAACTGAACCGGAAAGACAATACGCTCGGACTGCTGATGAACGACTCTTCGTTGTATCAGAATCTGAACGCCACTTCGGCCAATGCGGCAAGTTTGCTGGAAGACTTGAAGGCACATCCGAAGCGTTATGTACACTTCTCGTTGTTTGGCAAAAAAGACAAATAAAAGCCGTTATATAGAAATTGTCTAAATAATAAGAGCGTTGGAAGACGCTTTGCATTAGAGACTAATCCTTTGATATTCAAGAAGTGAATGGATAGGGGTTAGTCTTTGTGTGTGCCGTTGATGCTTGAAATAATGCATTGAAAGACAAACGCTTGCAAATCTGCAAATCCGCTGAAACAGATGTTACGAATATGCTAAAAACAAGCGGTTGAAAACCAGTACATTATAAAAAGCGGATAAAAAGCAAGCAAAACGGCATTTGTTTTTATAGAAATAGATTCCGAACTTTGCTTCGTGGAAGTATTGCTTAAAAATAGAAAGAACAAATATGATTGAGAACAATCAGGCTATTGTATTGTGGCAACGTTGCCTCGACTTTATCCGCGACAACGTTAATACGACAGCCTTTACTACTTGGTTTGAACCCATCGTGCCTGTCAAATACGAGGGGAAGGCTTTGACTATCGGAGTTCCAAGTCCTTTCTTCTATGAATACCTGGAAGAAAAGTACGTGGATCTCTTGCGTGCCGCTATTTATAAAGAAATAGGTGAAGGCACGGAGTTGATGTATTCCATTCTTGCCGACAAGACGAATCACATAGCCATTGACATGAAAGGGACGGAGCGATCGGCTGCTTTGCCCCCTCAGAAGCCTATACATAATGGTAATAAGGCTCCTACGTTGTTGCAGGCTCCTGTGGTACAGGATTTGGATCCGCACCTGAACCCGAACTATAATTTCGAGAACTTCATCAAGGGTACAAGCAATGAATTTTCACGTACGGTGGCGGAGACTGTAGCCCAAAATCCGGCGCGTACCTTCAATCCGTTGTTTTTATATGGTCCTTCCGGAGTGGGAAAAACCCATCTTATCAATGCGATAGGGACACGCATCAAAGAGCTGTATCCCGAAAAGCGGGTGTTGTATGTGTCGGCGCATTTGTTTCAGGTGCAGTATACCGACTCGGTGCGCACGAACCATTTCAATGATTTCATCAGTTTCTATCAGACGATTGACGTGCTGATTATTGATGATATCCAGGAGTTTGCCGGGATGACCAAGACGCAGAATACCTTCTTCCATATCTTCAACCATCTGCATCAGAACGGAAAGCAGCTTATCTTGAGTTCCGACCGTGCTCCGGTGATGTTGCAGGGAATGGAAGACCGTTTGCTCACCCGTTTCAAGTGGGGACTGATAGCCGAACTGGAGAAACCGGACATCGAGCTTCGTAAGAATATTTTGCGCAGTAAAATCCGACGTGACGGTTTGACCATACCGGAAGCTGTGATTTGCTACATTGCCGAAAACGTGAACGAAAGCGTGCGCGAACTGGAGGGAATCGTAAATTCATTGCTGGTATATTCCATCCAGTTGAAGCGTGAAATCAATCTCGAATTGGCTCAGCATATCGTACAGAAGGCGGTGCGTTGTGCTGAAGTGAAACCGGTTACGGTCAACGACATCATTGAGAAGGTATGCAGGCACTACCAGATAGATACTTCCGCTATCCATACCAAGACACGCAAGCGGGAAGTGGTGCAGGTACGTCAGATTGCGATGTATCTGGCAAAGAAACATACCGATGTGTCTTCGGGCAAAATCGGGCAATTGATTGGCAATAAAGACCACGCTACCGTACTTCATGCTTGTAAGATTATCAAAGACCAAGTAGAAGTAGACAAGGCGTTCAAGAGCGAAGTAGAGGAGATAGAAGCAACTCTGCATCAAGCGTGAGGCAGATTTTTGGGATATTTCTTTTGCAAAAGGTTGTGTATATCGAAAAAATGTCATACCTTTGCACTCGCAATAAAGAAAACGGGGTTCCGTAGCTCAGCTGGATAGAGCAACGCCCTTCTAAGGCGTGGGTCGAGCGTTCGAATCGCTCCGGAATCACGAAAAGAGGAATGCATAACATCTGTTTGTTACAGTGTTTCGCATTCCTCTTATTGTTATCCTCTTCTTCTGAACTCGGCACATACGATGGAAGCGGCGATGGCCACATTCAGTGATTCGCTGGTGGGTCTTCCTTGCGGATAATTGGGTATGAACAGGCGGTGTGTCACTTGGCTGGCGATGGACGGGCTGATGCCGTTTCCTTCATTTCCCATGATGAGGATGCCGTTTGGTGCCAATGTTTCTTCGTAGAGGTTCTTTCCGTTGAGGAAAGTGCCGAATACCGGTATGCCTTTCATGGCTTGCCGGCGGATGGTTTCCGCCAAATCGCAATAATGGAATTTTACCCTTGCTATGGCGCCCATTGTGGCTTGCACGGTTTTGGGGTTATAGATGTCGGCGGTACCTTTTGAGCAGAAAATGTGTTCGATGCCGAACCAGTCGGCCACGCGCGCAATGGTTCCCACGTTGCCGGGATCTTGCACGTCGTCCAGTGCCAGACACAAGGAGCGGGCGGCTATATCTTCGTTTGTTTCATACTGTGGCTGTTCGAATATAGCCAATACTTCTTGCGGGCTTTTCTGCAGGCTGGCCCGTGCCAGTTCTTCCGCATTGACCGTCAGGATTTCGGCAGCATGGGCTTGCGGGTTTCGTGCCCGCCATTCTTCGGTGCAGACCAGTAGCCTGCACGTGAAATGTTCCGACAGGTCGCCTACCAGCTTGGGGCCTTCGGCGATGAAAGCCTGTTCTTCTTTCCGGTTTTTTTTCAGTTCTAACGAACGGATGTATTTTATTTTGGCTTTGCTGAGCATATATTTCCTATAAAATGACTAATATTTGCGGGCAAAGCTAAGAAGATATTTTCAATTATTCCCTATCTTTGCAACTAAAATTCCATTTCTCCTGGCTCTGATATGAAAAAAACGTTTGTCATTACCTGCTTTTGGACGCTTGTCGTTGTGCTGCTGGATAGTTGTTCGGTAAGTAAGTTCATACCGGAGGGCGGCTATCTGCTGGACAATGTGAAGATAGAGTCGGACAATAAGGAGATTAAACCCTCGCAGATGAACCTGTATGTCCGCCAGACTCCTAACGCCAAGTGGTTTAGCTTGATCAAGCTTCCTATGTATATTTATGGTGCGTCGGGGTTGGATTCTACCAAATGGATCAACCGTTTCTGGCGCAAGATAGGCGAGGCACCAGTGATATACGACCGCGAGGCTGCGGCCGAGACAAGGGAAGAGATGGAGAAAGCGGTGCAGAACATGGGATACATGGGAGCGGTGGTTGATATGCACGAAGAGCCATCGGGCAATCACATGAAAGTGTATTATTCCATCCGTTCCGGCGAACCTTATATCGTAGACCGTTTGACGTACGATATATCCGACACGCGCATAGCGGGCTATCTGGCTCAGGATTCCACCCGTTCTACCTTGCACGAAGGGATGCGTTTTGATGTGAATGTACTCGACGGGGAACGGCAGCGCATCACCCAGTACCTGCAAAACCAAGGGTATTACCGGTTTAACAAAGACTTTATCACGTATCAGGCAGACACCATGATGAATACGTACCGGGTGGGTTTGACCTTGAAGTTGTTGCCTTACCAGCGCACCAAGGACGATACGCCGCGCCCGCACCGCCAATATATGCTTCGCAAGGTGAACTATGTATTGGGGGCGGATTTCGCCGAATTGTCCGAAGATGCCTTGCGGGGTCTCGACTCACTTCGTTCCGGCGGGGTGAACCTGTATTATAAGGATCGGCTTTTCCTACGTCCACACGTTGTGACCGATTACAATCGCCTGCTTCCAGGCCGGTTGTACCGGGGCAGAGATGTGCAAAATACCTATTCAGCGTTAGGAAGGCTGTCTATCCTGAAGTATTCGAATATCCGTTTCGACGAGGTAGGGCATCCCGGCGATTCCGCCCAGCTGGATGCGTATGTGTTTTTGTCGAAGAACAAGAACAAATCGCTTTCGTTCGAGATAGAGGGCACCAATTCGGCGGGCGATTTGGGAGCAGCTGCTTCGGTGTCGTATACGCATCGTAACTTGTTTAAGGGGTCGGAGACGTTCACCTTGCAATTGCGCGGGGCATACGAAGCGGTAAGCGGAATGGAAGGGTATGCCAACAGTCATTACATGGAGTACGGTATAGAGAGCAGCATCAACTTCCCCGAGTTTATGTTTCCCTTCTTGTCATCCGATTTCAAGCGGCGCATCCGGGCTACTTCGGAGGTCAGCGTGAAATACAATTGGCAAATCCGTCCGGAATTCGAGCGTACGGTAGCTTCCGCCGCCTGGAGTTACCGCTGGTCGCGCAGGGGAAAGGCTACCCATCGCTTTGACTTGCTCGACATCAACTATGTCTATATGCCATACATTTCGGGCACCTTTCATGAATATCTCGACCGGATGGACCAGATCAACCCCTTGCTGCGCCATAGCTACGAAGACCTCTTTATCGTCCGGCTGGGCTATACGTATACATACAACAGTGCAGGAGGAAACGCGATGAACGCCGCCCGGCACAATTCTTATTCCATCCGTTTCAATATCGAAGAGTCGGGTAACCTGCTTTACGGGCTTTCTCGCCTGATGCATGAAAAGCCCAAACATAGCGGTGCTTACCAGCTGGCGAACATCGACTTTGCGCAATACGTGAAGATGGACATCGATGTGGCGAAGAACTTTGTGATAGACGACCGCAATTCGCTGGTGCTTCATGCGGGGCTGGGTATTGCTTGTCCGTATGGCAACTCGAAGAGCCTGCCTTTTGAAAAACTTTATTTTTCGGGAGGAGCGAACAGTGTGCGCGGATGGAGGGTGCGTTCCTTGGGACCCGGCTCATACCGGGGCGACGGGAACACCATTGACTATGTCAATCATACGGGCGATATCAAGCTGGATCTCAACATCGAGTACCGTACGTTCTTGTTCTGGAAGCTGAACGGGGCTGCCTTTATCGATGCCGGCAATGTGTGGAATATCCGTGCGCAAGGCACGCAGACCGAAGGCGTGTTCAAGTTCGGGCGCTTTTACAAGCAGCTGGCGGTTTCGTACGGGTTGGGTATCCGTTTCGACCTGGACTTCCTGATTCTGCGTTTCGACGGGGGGATGAAGGCCGTCAATCCGATGTACGAGGGTAAAGACCGCTATCCGATTATATCCCCCGATTTCAGCCGCGATTTTGCTTTCCATTTTGCGGTGGGTTATCCGTTCTGATTTTTATTAATATAAAGGAGACACGATATGAAATATGACAGACATTTGTATACGTTGGAAGAACTCCGCCAGTTGGAGGAGTGGTTTGAAGGTGAAGAAATGCCCGAAGAAATGCATCTGGACAAGGCGACTTACATTCCCAACCTGAAAGAGACGGTGAAACGTTTGTGCTGGCAGGCGGAACAGTGTTACGAGAATCCCAAGATGCAAGGGTGTATCATCTTGCTGGAACGCATCAAGGAGAAACTTTCCGAATGAAGAATCCCGGCATGAAGAATCCTTCATCCTGGCAGGGTGGATTCTTCATGCTGTATGCAAAACAGTTTTTCAATCGAATTTTTGCTTGCGGAGGGTTTTTTTCAGTACTTCTGACATGGTTTCGTTTCCTTCCTTTGTGTAGCGGATATCGGTGAATATCTGCGCAAGTGTTTCCGTATGGTTGATTTCCACGAAATGCTTGTTTTCTGGAAGTGATTCCTTGTAAGCATAGATGCGGTCGATGTCTGCGGGCGAATAGTCATGATATTGTTCCTCGTGGATGATGCCTTCCAGGGGTAGGCGGTCGGTCTGCGGTGGGTATTCATCGGGATAGCCCACGGTGATGGTCGCCAGCGGGATGACTAATTCAGGCAGGTTCAGCACCTCAATGATTTGGTCGGGATTATAAATCGTGGTGCCTAGGAAGCAGGTGCCCAGTCCGGCGGCTTCGGCAAGCGTGCAGAAGTTCTGTGTCAGCATGATGGTGTCGATGCTGGCGTTCATGAAGGAGAGCAGGTTGTCGTATCCCGGCTCTGCCTTGCGCTGGCGGCACCATTTGACGAAGCGGTTGAAGTCGGCGCAGAAAGTCAGCACTACCGGTGCTTCCATCAACATGGGCTGGTGGAAATGGGCGGGAGCCAAGCGCTCCTTCATGGCTTTGTCGCGGGTGATAATGACACTATACAGTTGCATGTTTCCCATGGTGGGTGCGCGGAAAGCTTCTTCCAGCAATCCGTTCAGCAAATTGGCGGGCACGTCGTCCTGTTTGTACTTGCGTATCGTACGTCTGTTTTTGATAGAATCCATGATTGTTTTGTTTTTGTTTGGTTCCGGCAAAGATAATATAAAAAAGCGAAACCGCTGGCGTCTTTTTGCCGTGAATGAACGCCGGGGCACATATCCCGGATGGAAAATTTTAAAACAGATTCTAAGCCATGTTAAAAGCATAGTTTTCAAAAAAGAAAATTTTTGTAAAGCTTGCATATTATCAATATTTTGATAACCAATATATTGCGATTTTGTTTTGAAAAACTGTATTTTTTGTTTTGTAGATTGGAAAAACATCTTTAGCTTTGTACCGCCTTTATGAACAACGACAGATTTAATCAAAAAATATTCATTAATTGTGGAAAATCAAACGTACAGTTATGACGAAGCATACAATGCCTCGTTGGATTATTTCAAGGGAGACGAGCTTGCTGCCCGGGTGTGGGTGAACAAGTATGCCGTGAAGGATTCTTTCGGCAATATTTATGAGAAATCTCCTGAAGATATGCATTGGCGTATCGCGAATGAAGTGGCACGCATCGAGGCTAAGTATCCGAACGGATTGAGCGCGCAGGAGTTGTTCGGCTTGTTCGACCATTTCAAGTACATCATTCCGCAGGGAAGCCCTATGACAGGTATCGGAAACAATTATCAGATTGCGTCATTGTCCAACTGCTTTGTAATCGGGCTGGATGGAGCCGCCGATTCGTACGGAGCCATTATCCGCATCGATGAAGAACAGGTGCAGCTGATGAAACGTCGGGGCGGAGTGGGGCACGACTTGTCTCACATCCGTCCGAAAGGTTCGCCGGTGAAGAACTCGGCTTTGACATCTACGGGTTTGGTTCCGTTTATGGAACGTTATTCCAATTCTACCCGCGAGGTGGCTCAAGACGGGCGACGTGGGGCGTTAATGATGACGGTTTCTATCAAACATCCCGATTCGGAGGCATTCATTGATGCCAAGATGACGGAAGGAAAGGTGACGGGAGCCAATGTGTCGGTGAAGATAGATGATGACTTCATGCGGGCAGCTGTGGAGACCCGTCCTTATACACAGCAATTCCCGATTGACTCGGAGAACCCGAAGGTGAAGAAGGAAATCGATGCTTCGGCATTGTGGAAGAAGATTGTGCACAATGCATGGAAGTCGGCTGAACCGGGTGTGCTGTTCTGGGATACGATTATCCGTGAGTCGGTACCTGATTGTTACGCTGATTTGGGTTTCCGCACGGTGTCTACGAATCCGTGTGGCGAGATTCCTTTGTGTCCTTACGATTCGTGCCGCTTGCTTGCTATCAACTTGTATTCGTATGTGGTCAATCCGTTCACTCCCGAAGCGTATTTCGACTTCGACTTGTTCAAGAAACATGTCGGACTTGCCCAGCGGATTATGGACGACATTATCGACCTCGAACTGGAGAAGATTGAGAAAATCACGGAGAAGATTGACTCTGACCCTGAAAATGAGGAGGTGAAAGGAACGGAACGCCATTTGTGGGAAAAAATTTACCGTAAGTCGGGTATGGGACGCCGTACAGGGGTGGGTATTACCGCCGAAGGTGATATGTTGGCAGCAATGGGGTTGCGTTACGGGACGGAAGAAGCCACAGAATTTGCCGAGCAGGTGCAGAAAACCATCGCATTGGAAGCTTACCGTTCTTCGGTCGCTATGGCGAAGGAACGTGGCGCGTTCGAAATCTATGATACGGAGCGTGAGAAGAACAATCCATTCGTGAACCGCATCCGTGAAGCCGACCCGGGACTTTACGAGGAAATGAAGAAGTACGGACGCCGCAATATCGCCTGCCTGACCATTGCTCCGACGGGAACGACCAGTCTGATGACGCAGACCACATCGGGCATTGAGCCGGTATTCATGCCGGTTTACAAACGTCGCCGTAAGGTGAACCCGAATGATGAGAACGTGCGTATCGACTTTGTGGACGAGACGGGAGACGCTTTCGAAGAGTACTTGGTATTCCATCATAAGTTCCTGACTTGGATGAAAGTAAACGGTTACGACCCTGACGAGCACTATACGCAGGAAGAAATAGACGAATTGGTAGAGAAATCTCCTTATTATAAAGCGACTTCGAATGACGTGGACTGGCTGATGAAGGTCAAGATGCAGGGGCGCATTCAAAAATGGGTAGACCATTCGATTAGCGTAACCATTAACTTGCCGAACAATGTGGACGAGGATTTGGTGAACCGCCTGTACGTAGAGGCATGGCGTTCGGGGTGCAAGGGATGTACGGTGTACCGCGACGGTTCGCGTGCCGGCGTACTGCTCTCTGCAAAGAAGAAAGACGACAAGAAAGAGGAGGAATGCCATTGCAAACCGCCTCAGGTGGTAGAAGTCCGTCCGCGCGTATTGGAAGCCGATGTCGTGCGTTTCCAGAACAACAAAGACAAGTGGGTGGCGTTTGTAGGTTTGCTCGACGGCTATCCGTATGAAATTTTTACCGGTCTGCAGGATGACGATGAAGGTATTGTGCTTCCGAAGTCGGTGACCCGCGGGCGTATCATCAAGAACTATGACGAAAACGGCGTGAAGCGTTACGACTTCCAGTTCGAGAACAAACGCGGGTATAAGATGACGGTAGAGGGCTTGTCCGAGCGTTTCAATAAGGAATACTGGAATTATGCGAAACTGATATCCGGCGTGCTGCGTTACCGGATGCCGATCGAGCAGGTGATCAAACTGGTCAATTCGCTTCAGTTGGATAGCGAGAACATCAATACGTGGAAGAATGGTGTGTCGCGTGCATTGAAGAAATATGTAACGGATGGTACCGAAGCCAAAGGCGTGAAGTGTCCGAATTGCGGCAATGAGACTTTGGTTTACCAGGAAGGCTGCCTGATATGCAAGACCTGCGGTTCTTCGCGTTGCGGATAAGCACACTTTCAGTTAACAGTGAATAGTGAATAACGACAGTTTTTCCGTTATTCACTATTCATTGTTAACTATTAACTAAATATCATATATTTTTATGGAAGAAACAGTACGACAACATTTATTGGACCGGGTAAAGAAGAATGCGTATGTCAATCACTTGGAAATTGATTTTGTGGAGATAGAAGACGGAAGGGTGGTGGCGCGTATGCCTCTGAAGCCCGAACAGCGTCAATATAGCGGTGTGGTGCATGGAGGAGTGCTGGCTGCGTTTGCCGATACAGTGGCAGGCTTCGCGGCTTATACGATGACTTCGATAGACCGTGATGTGCTGACCGCCGAACTGAAGACCTCCTACCTGCGTGCGGCATGGGGAGATGAATTGTTGGGCATCGGTACGGTAATCAAGCCGGGGTTTAATCTCCAGTTTGCCGAGTGCGAGATTTATTGCGACGGGAAGTTGGTAAGTAAAGCGTCGGGTACGTTCTGTGTGGTTCATCCGCAGATTTGAGCTTATGAAATCAGAAGCGATGTATATCCGTTTGGAAGGGCTGACATTTTATGCCCGCCATGGCGTTTTGCCTCAAGAGACGGAAGTCGGTGCGGAATTTACCGTAGACTTGTGCCTTGTTACTGATTTCTCGTATGCCGCGGAGACGGACGAACTGGAAGGCACGCTTAATTATGCAGAAGTGTTCGAGCGCGTAAAGACGGAAATGAATATTCCTTCCAAGTTATTGGAGCATGTGGCTTACCGCATCGCCCGAAGGCTCCTTCACGATTTCCCTGCTTTGACCGAAGTGCAAATAGGTGTCTATAAGCAGAATCCGCCAATGGGAGCCGATGTCCGAAGAGTCGGAGTGGAGGCGGTGTTTGGGCGGTAAATGAAGATAGTTCCGAAAAATAATGACGCATTCATTGAGTATATTCCGTATTTGGTTCGTAATTTAGGGTAAAAACAAGATGAATGCAATTATGAAAGTGAGATTTTTGTGTAGTGTTCTTTTGTGGGCGAGTATATGCTTGTCTGCAATGGGACAGATGGAAGATTTGCCGCAAGGGCATCCCCGATATTTGACAAATGCCGATAGCAAGCAAGAAACTTTGCAATTAATCAAGGAAGAAGCATGGGCACAAGATGTGTTCGAACGACTGGAACAACGCACCAGCCGTTATGCCGACCTGGGCGAGGATTGGCTTTCGTCGCGTTTGCGGATGTATTGGAATACGCATGCTACGGATGTATATATAAAAGGAGAAACGTACGACCATGCCGGGGGCAATCGTGCGCCTGCTCCCACGGTGATGTTTACCGGTTCGCGGAGCCATGCTACCAATTACCGCCGTCCGAAACTGGAAGAATTACAGCCCTGTCAGGAAGACCCGAAAGGAATGTATCTGGCAAATTCAACCTTGGAAGGCAATCCTTACGAATGGGTAAGCATCGGCAAGACGGGGCGCATGATAGAGAGCATCAACCGTGAGATTATGGGTTATGCACGCGATGGCGCTTTCTTGTGGTGGCTGACCGGTGAGGAGAAATACGCCCGCATGGCGGCATCGGTATTCGACACGTATATGACCGGAATTTATTACCGCAATGTGCCGGTTGACTTGAACAACGGGCATCAGCAGACATTGGTGGGTATGACTTCGTTTGAGGTTATCCACGAAGACATTCTGAATGAGCTGGTTCCCCTTTATGATTTCCTTTATGATTACCTGAAACAGTCCCGTCCCGAAAAGATGGAAATCTATGCTGAGGCGTTCAAGAAATGGATAGAGAATATCATTGCCAACGGTGTGCCTCACAATAATTGGAACCTGATTCAGGCACGGTTCATCATGAACGTGGCGATGATACTGGAGGACAATACTGTTTATCCCGACCGGAAGGGCAGGGAATATTACATTGACTATGTGGTAAATCAATCTTCCCTCCGCCAATGGTCGCTAAAGCACTTGGCGGATTATGGTTTTGATTCCGATACGGGTATTTGGGCGGAATGTCCGGGCTATAGCATGAATGTGGTGGGCGATTACGTATCGTTTGCCAACCTTTTCGACCGCAATTTGAATATCGACCTGACCCGCCAGATACCGGTCATTCCGAAAGCCGTGGAGGTTTTGCCTCAATATATATGGCCAGCGCGGTGCGGAAACCTCCAAGGACATCAAGGCGGACTTCACGATTCAGATGCCCGATAGCGACCACATCACGATGTCGATGTGGATGAAAGGCGAGCCGGATCGCAAGGTGTTCTCTGCCCTTAGTCCGATGACCGAAGGCTTGAGCCGTATCAAGCGGATGCCTTACGTGATAGCCGACCAGCCTACGTTGACCTTTGTGGCACGCCAGCGCGGAGAGGCGTGGAACCGTCCTTTCGTATCGGTATTCGAACCGCATACAGCCCAGCGTGCTCCTTCCCTCATCAAGTCCGTATCGTTTCCGCAGGTTTCCGCCGATAAGGTAGGAAGTCATGCAGGCATCAGGGTGGAACAGACGGATGGGGCTATCGACCGGATTCTTTCGTCAGACCAGGCGGAAGCACATTGTCAGGTCGAAACATTATCTGCCTGTGCATCGTATGCGTTAGGCCGGGAGAAAGCAGGTGAAGTGACAATGGCATTCATGGGCGGAGGTACATTCTTGGAAACCGGAGATGTGTGTATCCAGTCAGAAGAATCCGCTGATGTTTTGCTGGTCAAGGATGCGGATGGTTGGCATTATACTGCTTCCTGCCCGTGTAAGGTGACAATAGGCGGGAAAAGTTCTATCAAGGCAGATGTCTTTCCCGAGGGATTCATCCATGAGGAAAAAATCAGGGTGATTTACGAGGATTCCCTCCACAATCTTTACTTTTTGCCCGAAAAGGGAACGTTGTTTGTGTCCGACCTTTCCATGAACCGGTTTAGAAGCTGTTTTGAATTTATCGTGTGATGATTTGGGATGAGTTTTTGAGGCATTTTCGCTTCTGTGATGAGGAAGATAGCGGGCTATCTGACGAAGAACAGGAGCGAAAAGGACCAAAAAATCGCCCAAAGCACACACGAAAACGGATACATCAAGCCAAGAAAAACTTTTTGGAGAAATTCAAAACAGCTTCTTAACCGCTATGACCATGCGTTGCTTCGGAACAAGGCGTTGATGTCTATCGTGGAGGACAACGAAGGGTGGTTGTGGATTACTACGAATAACGGCATTTACCGGTATGACAAAAAGGACATCGTGATGCCTTAACCTGACTGACGGTATTCTCAGCCCCATTTTCATCAATTGTTTTCCGGTGAAGGACGAGCAAGGCATATTGTGGTTCGGTAATTCGAAAGGCTTGGTTTATTTGGATCCCCGTCAGATTAAAGCCTTGCAGAAACCGCCTTACACGTTGGCGGTTTCGGATGTGTGGGTGAACGGGAGTGTGGTATCTTCTGAGGTGTGGAACGCTGGAAATCCCAAAAAGATGTGTCTGGATAAAGCGCAGAATAACTTGACCATCCAGTTTTCGGCATTGAATTATACCGACCCTTCCAATATGTTTTATGAATACAAGCTGGAAGGGGCGGAAAAAGAGTGGAAGCCGTTGATTGGCAAGTCGTCTGTTTCTTTCTATGATTTGTTTTCGGGTAATTATATGTTCCGGGTGCGGAGCATCGGCTTACCCGATACCGAGGCCGTGCTTGCGCTTCAGATTGGTTCGCCGATGGGAGCGTGGCTGTATGCGGTGCTGTGTTTGCTGGTATTGTCTGTGGGAAGCGGAGTCGGTTTTTACATTTGGCGGAGGAGGAAATTGCGCTTTTTGCCAGTAGCCGTTCAGTCGGTACAGGAACACATCATGCCGGCTGCGGATAATCAGGAAGTGCTTCAAAGCATTATGGACGGTTCGCTGGGAGCCGAGATGCCTTTGTTTGCCGATGAAGAGGAAGAAACGAAAGAGGAAAAAGAAAAGTATAAAGCTTCTAAGGTGAATGCGGAAGAGTGTCGCCGGATTCAAAATACCTTGGAAGAAACCATGCGGAAAGCCAAACCATACCGTAATCCCGACTTGAAGATAGCCGACTTGGCAACAATGACGGGAGTGACTTCGCATGCGCTTTCTTATTTCTTTAATCAATACCTGAAGAAGAACTATTACGATTACATCAACGAATACCGGGTGGAAGAGTTCAAACGGCTGATTGTGGATGAGCAATATGCCAAGTACACGCTGGAGGCGTTGGCAGAAGTATGCGGCTTCAGTTCGCGTGCCTCTTTCTTCCGTTATTTCAAGAAGGTGGCAGGTATAACGCCGAGTGAATACATCAAGCAGTTGAACCGTTAAGAAATGATACCTACAGTGTCATGAAGGCGCAAAGAGGCTCTATTCCTCTTTGTGCCTTTTATTTTGCCCGATGCATATTAATCTTCCGACTGTACGATTAGTAATCGTACAGTGTGACGATTAGTAATCGTATCGGTGTACGATTACTAATCGTGTCGGCATAGCAGTTAAGTCGCAATCCGCATCACCTTATTTGCTGAATGTCACATTTTCTACATGTTCGCCGATGAAAATCCGTGCCATATCGCCTGTTTTGTACCATGCAGGTTTGCCGGGCATGTCGTCGGAGATAACCGTACCATTGATGCGGAGGTTCTCGAAGCGGATGTTTCTTACCAAGCGGTCGCGGTCGTAGCCGATGATGTGCGACAGTTCGGCATGATGAAGATGGGCGAATACGTAGCGTTGTCCAACTTGCGCAATGGTACGGATAACCGGAACAATACGGGAAGCTGGCTGGTAAGTGCCACTCAGATGCCGTTTACGACCTATGAATATTGCATCGACTGCTCTTGCCGCGATAAGAACCACGGTGCAATCCATATGCAAATGGCAGATGATGAAGGGCGTGGCAGCGTTCGTCCTGGATGGGAAATCTTGTACAATCATTATGCAAAGGTGGCGAATGTAGGCAGTGGCTATACGTATGCCAAGCAGTTCGCCGACAAGCTTCGTCCAGAAGGCGGCGTAGGCGAACCGGAAAACCGTTACGGTACAAACAGCGGTGCGTTCGACCAATTGGGTTGGGCAACCTTGATGCTTTACCGTGAATAGATATTGTTAAGAAGCTGTTTTGAATTTATCGTGCGATGATTTGGGATGAGTTTTTGAGGCTTTTTTGCTTCTGTGATGAGGAAGATAGCGGGCTATCTGACGAAGAACAGGAGCGAAAAGGGCCAAAAAATCGCCCAAAGCACACACGAAAACGGATACATCAAGCCAAGAAAAACTTTTTGGAGAAATTCAAAACAGCTTCTAAGTTAACCCAAAGAAAGCGGGGCTTGTCCGGATGATGTGAATCAATCGGATAAGTCCCGTAATGTTATAAGTAACTGCTCATAAATGAGATTCAACATAGAGGACACGGGCATATACTCTCATAAGGAATGTGGCGTATAGTAAGGCTGCAGGAACCGGAAGAAACCCTGCTTCACCTCCTGGTTGGGGGATTCAGACGGTTGTTCTACAAATCTTCCTTCAATCCTTGCTTCCAACCGGGGAAAGGGCAGTGGTCGTGGATCTCACGGAAAAGCTTTAGACAGTAATTCACCAAATTACGGGCTTCTTCCACTACAATGGGGTCACCCATGATTTCAATCAACGAGCGGGAGGTGGATGTATTAATCGTCTTACGAATACCCATCTCGTTGTTGCTTAATGTTACCAGGCTGTAATCGGATTTACAAGTCATTAAGTCTATCACTTGTGGACAGGGCTTTTCGAGCATCTGTAACAGCTTATTTACGTCTGCATGGTTGGTGATGCGCTTGAAAAAAGTGCCCCAACCCGCAAAAAGCATTACCTCGTTTTTTCCCTTAAACAGGAAGTTTACTATTCCGTAAAAGCCTTTTCCTGCTTTAAATATATATTCGGCATAATCTTTACGGACTACAAATGTCATCGCTTCGCCCGCCATAAATGTGCCGCCGGCAGTTGTCTGTAAGAAAGTACGCATAAGTTATCAAATCTGTTTACAATGTCATTAAAATGCGAAAACTCACCGTGAGTGCTCTTCAGTCACCCACTTCTCCACCGTCCTTGTTTCCGATGAGAAGTTTACGCCTATCAGGTAAAGCTTGCGTTTGTCCGTCTGGAAAGGGAGGGCATAATGGTTGTCCTTGATTTGCCGGAGGGCTTCTTCGGCGGTCTTGTCAAGCTTCAGTTCTATGATGTAAATGTAGTCTTTTGTCTGAATGGTAATATCTATGCGGCCTTGGCTGGTCGCCTGCTCTACCTGCACATTGTAGCCCAGCATGGTGAAAATCAGGTAGAGGGTGTTTTGGAAATCCTTTTCTTTATCAGCTCCTGCCACCATGTAGCTTCTGCCTGCCAGCATGGTCTGGATGGTTTGCAGCAGGTCATCGGGGTTGCCCCGTTTGACAGCTGAAGTCATCTTGTTGAGAATGCCCCTGACGCTCGATTGCTGCTGTGACGTGTAGTAAGGCATCAGAAAACGGAAGAAACCCCGCTCAACTTCCTGATTGGGGAAGTCCAGACGGTAACCTAATTCGGGGTCATAACCGGCAATGGTGAGGTAGCCGCTCTGGAAGAGTACGGGAACGGGGTCATCATATCCCTCGTCTACGGAAGAAAGTACATCTCCGTCCACATAAATGCCTTTCAAATCATGCAACTCATAGTCGTTCTGTTGCAATAGCTTGACTAAGAACGTGGGTGTGCCTGTGGCAAACCAATAGTCATTGAACTCTTTTTTCGCAAACGTGTTGAGCAGGCTGAACGGGTTATAAATCCCTGTGCTGTTTTGCCGGAAATGATAGCCGTCGTATTGCTGACGTAATTTCTCACAAGCCTCTTCAAAAGTCATGCCGTTTGCATCGGCAAGCTCGCGGATGGAGCTGTCGAAATAAACGTGTAGTTCCTGTTCGGATATGCCACAAATGTCCACGTATCGGGGATCCATGGAGATGTCATCCAGATTGTTCAGGTCGCTGAAGATGCTGACATGGCTGAACTTGCTCACGCCCGTGATGAAACCGAAACGGATGCAGGCATCCAGCGACTTGAGCACAGAGAAGAAAGCTTTCAAGGTTTTCCGGTACGCATCGTGTAACGTTTCGTTGTCGATAGTGCTGAGAAGCGGTTTGTCGTATTCGTCAATCAGTACTACCACTTGTTTTCCGGTCTGCTTGTAGACATTACGTATCACGTTGTAGAAACGGGTTTCAGGAGAAAGGGATTTGTCTGTATCTAAACCGTATGTCTGTTCCCATATCACGAGGTGCTTGTCCAATTCTTCATGCAAAGCTTTCTCACTGGTGTAATTTTGGGCATTCAAGTCCAGATGAAGCACGGGATATTGTATCCACTCTGTTTCCTGTTTCTCTATGGCAAGTCCTTTGAACAAGTCTTTTTGCCCCAAGAAGTAAGCTTCCATAGTAGAGACCAGCAAGGATTTGCCGAACCGGCGGGGACGGCTGAGAAAGTAATATTTCCCCATCAACGCCATTCGGTAAATAAATGCCGTCTTGTCTACGTAAACGAATCCGCGCTTGCGGATGTCGGCAAAACTCTGTATTCCTATGGGGTACTTCATCATGGCTCTGTAAGTTTTTTGAGTTTTTAAGTTCTTGGGACGTTTGATTTTGTTTACAAAGTTAACGATTAATCTTCAACAGACAAAGAAAAAGTCGGTTTATAGTAGAACAAAATCTCACCACAGAGGTCACAGGGTACCACAGAGAAAAAATTTAGGTTCATCCGACATTTCGCGTGATAGTTGTTAATTAACGAAG
>ULRH01046430.1_pt1 | contig 39164 bp, 46 predicted proteins | sample 1955271 | NCBI WGS metagenome assembly ULRH01 (sample SAMEA4835677, study PRJEB28245) | human gut metagenome | biome: gut microbiome; material: fecal sample | place: Denmark | collected 2008 | reverse complement strand
AATCTTTCCCTATAGTCCTTAAACGGTTGTTTAAACGGGTAGTGCAGCTTCCGCATGAGCGATGTGCCGGATGCGTTTTTGCGTATCTTGCCGTTCCGTTTGCCGTTTGTAAATGTAACGTACAGGTTGGTATAGCTATTCAGGATTTCTTTCCCCTCAAAGTGACGGTTGTTTTCCGAAACCAAGGCATTGGTGGAATATTCTGTGTTGTGATATTCCCCTTTATAATAAAATGCCTGCTGGTGCACGACCGTCCCTGCCGGAAGCATCTTAAATAAGGCTTCCAACCGTTCATGGATATATTGCGCGTCATTTTCTGACAGAGTGAACACTTCGGGAAGGAACAGGCGGTAACCGACCGTGATGTCACCATTCCCGTTGATGATCGCATCCTCTGTGATGGTCTGTATGGGCAGCACATCTCCCAAATCCACGGATTTGTCCGTCAGGCGGATTTCTGTCTGCCTGACATAAATCAAAGCTATCAGCAGGCTCAACAGGCAGATAACGGCTGTCAATAGTAAGATGATTCCAATCATGGGCTTTCGGGGTTTAAAATGAATTTGAATATTCTTTTCTTGTCCGTTATCCGTCTGGGTGTCGCACTTCGGATGCTCAGTCCGCTCAGGTAGTCTGGATTGCCTGCTTTGTGCTCTTTTTTCAGGGTTTTAAACAGCATGGCTGAGAAGAACAGTATTGCAGATATGATGCCGATGATAAGTATCGGATGAAACTGCTTGAAGATGCTCACGATTATGGTGATGGCCACAAACAGCATGAAAATGGCGAACTGACCCGAAGAAAGCCCGAAAAAGCGGATTGGTTTGTTGATTTTTCGCATGGTTCTCATAGGTCAGATAATCAGGAAGGCTACCATGATGACTACTACTGCGATAATCCACCCCAAAAGATACTCCTTTGCGTGAGGGTTGTTGGTGGCTAATGAATAGATGACAAATACCAAAGCGATACCAAGCACGGCTGCAAGGATGTATTTGGCTACATCAAGAATGGTGTCTGCTCCTTCTTTGGCAGTGTCAGTCACTTCAGACAAGCTGTTGATTTTCAGTCCGCTCTGTGCCAAAGAAATTTCGGCTGTCCCTAGCAGGGTACAGAATACAAACAGGGTAAGAAGTCCTTTCCCGTAACGGTTGATGACTTTTTTTGCTTTCTCAGTCGATGCTTTAATGATGTTCATACCTTTTAAATATTAAATGATTATACATGAATGTTTTTCAGTTTGTTCCATTGTACGTCCTTATGCCGTACATATACGGTATCTTCCTTCCGTGTATCTGTAGCGTGTTTTCCGGTGTAATAGAAAGCCCGTCCGTGCAGGTACATGTCTGCTATCTCTGCGGCAAGCTCTTCTTCCTCGACCTCTTTCTGAAAGATGACGTGGATGACCGGGATTGCACCTGTCTGGTCTCCTTGATTCCCCTTCCCATCCGTGTTGTGTTCAGACTTCTTTTCAGGCTCTTCATTCTTCCGGCGTTTTTTCCGAAAGTAAAATAGGAATAGGAGGCATATCGCGGCCATGATGATCAGGTCTGCCGTACTCATAACAGCTGCCATACGGTTAGCCAGACAACAAGAGCAATGACATAGGTGATGACAGCTTCTTTTGTCCGTTCATGATTGGTTATCAGCTTCTTCAATACGGCTAATCCGGCACAGACAAAACCGACTCCGACTAAATATGCCCCTATTTCACGGTACAGTGCGATCAGTCCGCTCACATCTGTGGCGGATAACAATATGCTTGTCAACATGATACAGTGATTATACTAATATAACAATGCCTTGATTCCTATGTTCCAGACCGTATTCCATTCATGGAATGAGAAGGGATTCCAATATTGTTGTACGCTGGCTAACAAGGCCATTCGCGGAAGGATGAATACCTCCATTTCCGTGCCGACTTTAGGACCGATAATGAACTGGTATTCTTTATCTGAATGTTTTTTGTGTTCGACTCCAGTAAATGCGCCGATGTTTAATCCCCAATATACGGATTTTAGATTACTGGCGAGGGTGTAATGATAGTTCCCGTCTATATATATGTCTTTAGCTTTCGTTTCCCGCGTGAGTGTGGTTTCACTTTCTGGAAGCGTGATGGAATACTCGTATGTCTTTTCAAAGTAATTAGCTCCTATTTTCCAATAACTTTTCCGGTTGATGTATCGGGAATAGGAAAGATTGACAAAATTGTCAGCGTTACCAAAAATGTTGGTTCCGTAATTCAGTTCAAGGGCAGAAACCCCCTTGTAATGCTGTTGTGCGTAAGTGTCCTTAATTCCCAGCAATAATACCGCTACTGTTACCGCAGCAATTCTTATCCATTCCATATGTAATCAATATAAGTTTGTTAAGTTGATATATATAATTGTTCATCTGTATATTCAATTTGTAAGTAATATCTAATTTAATTGAATCAAGTGCTCGGTTTTACTTGTTTCCGCTTACAAACATATAGATTATATATAACGAAACAAACTTTGTGAAAGTCATTTTTAATGACTTCCTCATATCTTTAATCTGCATTAAAATTTCCGCCTTTTGTTGGATTGGAAGTGGGGAATTATTCTACAATAAATTAGCCGGAACGGATCAGTTGTGTATAACTGTCCATACCGGCTTGTGTTGATGTCGTATTTCTGTTTTATATCCTTTTCCGGACATTGCTTAATGCCTGTGGGGTGATGCCGAGGTAACTGGCGATGTCTTTCAGTGAAAAATATTGCAGCAGCCACCGTTCAGTTTCAAGCAGTCGTTTATAGCGTTCTTCCGCACTCAGTGTGTGGAACCCGTTTTCCCGTTCAATTTTGTGGATAATCGAACGCTCCAGATGGATTCTGGCCAGCTTATTGAAACTGAATGAAAGGTTGTAAAAATCGTGCAGCTTGCTTTTCTCCATCCGCCATATTTTGCATGGAGACAAGGCTTTTACGTTGTAATAGGCATAATGTGTATTGTGTGACAGGAAAAAGTTGATAAACTCTTTTTCTTCTACGAATTTGGCGGTTATCTCCCGGTTCTCCTTGTCGGGAAACCATAACTTTATATTTCCTTTTTCCAGATAATACAGGTAGAGAACTTCTTCTCCCTTGTTCACTACATGCTCTCCTTTCTTGACGGTTATAGGCTCAAAGTGCTCGTTAATAAACGCCTTCTCACCTTCGGTCATCCGTACATGGGAATGTATGCCCATTTTAAGAATAGTTTCGTCAATCAGGTTGGCTATCGCTATTTCTTTCTTCATTGTCTAATTTAGTTAATTGGGTATATATCGGTGCGGAAGCGCACCTCTCAACCTGGGCAGTGGCTTGCCCACAACAGAAGCACGCCCCGCACCGATTTGAATTTTCGGTACAGGTACGCGCTTGCTGTTGTTTAACTTTTAGATGCCACTCTTTGGTTGAGCAAGCGTATGTATGTAAAAAACGGACTGCCTTTTCAGACAATCCGTTGCAAATATAGGAATTTAATTTTAGATTTTTAGAGTTGGCAGGTCAAAGTTCTTAGGGGCGACACCTAATACCTTGATGTAGGTATCTCGATAGACGTTCTCTTTGAGCGGGCGATCTTCTTCTGAATAAGCCCATTCGATGAATGGTTGATAGTATTGTCCTGACCCTATTTTGAATTCCTCTTTATAACGGTAGTGCTGGCTGATGTGTATGCCTATCTTTTTAAGGAACTCGCTTTGTAGGTTTTCGTAGTATTTGGATAAAAGGACGGCTTTCAGTTTTTCGTCAAAGTAGTTGAGCGTTTCTTCTTCAAACAGAAATTGCACGGTGTAAGCCCATCGGTCCCCTTCTCCCTTGACATACTGAAACTTGAATTTCGTAACTTCTAAATTCTTGTTGATTGCATTCAAGATGCTGGTCACCTTCTTTTTGCGGTCTGCATTATTGGTGATGTTCACTTCAAATATGTCGGCAAGCTGGTCTACAGTAGCCGTAAAGCAAGGCTCGTTTCCCTGCTCGATCTTATATTTGATAAGATAAATCATCCGGGTCAGGTTCAGATAGAACTTGCGGTAGCCTTTGCGGTTCGGAAGTTTCCGGTAATCCTTCAGCTCAATCAGGTTGTATTCCGTGAACAGTGTATTCAGCAGGTCTTTGCTCAGATGGATGTTGTAGACCCGTTTCGTTTTCTTCTTGGTTGAGAAGTCATCCTTGATTTCAAAGCTGTCGAATATCTGGATGAACTTATACTTGGATTTCCCGTCTTTGGAATAGGCGACGGTAAGGTTGGAGGTTCCTAACCGGTAGATGGCCGCTTCAAAGGAGTTTTCAATGGGGTGCTCGATTTTCCGCCCGTTCTGTTCGGTCATGTATATGGGAGACTGGTTCCCGAAAAGCTTCTCCAACACATCTTGCGGCAACTTCCGTTGTAGGCGCGTGCGTTCATAACCCATTGCCTTGCAGAAATCATTGATCGTAAACCAACATTCACCGAACAGGTCTTTCATCTGTGAGGATGCGGCATAGATGATGATGTCTGACATAATGGATCCCGCAGAATCGAATAACACTTCCAATACTTCTGTATTGGAAGATTCGTTCAGGCTTCGTGGCACGCGGCTCAGTTCTTTTTCCACTATCTCCATAATCTCCTATAACGACCACAAATATAGGGATTTTTTTTCAATCAGTCGCTTCTTTGGAGCTTTTACTTGCCGGTCCTGCATTTGCCCTCCCGATCAGTTGTGTATAACTGTCCATACTTGTGCCTTTTTCCCCTCTCTAGATGTGTACAGGTGTCCTTACTTCCCGATTTAGATGTGTATAACTGTCCATACTTGTGCCTTTTTCCCCTCTCTAGATGTGTACAGGTGTCCTTACTTCCCGATTTAGATGTGTATAACTGTCCTTGATCCCTGATTTAGATGTGTATAACTGTCCTTAATCCCTGATTTAGATGTGTATAACTGTCCTTGTTCCCCGATGTAGATGTGTATAACTGTCCAGACTATTCTCCCAGATGTGTATAACTGTCCTTGTCTGTTTTGAAGCAGATGTTCCGCAATACACTAATATTCAATATGCTAGCACTAATTTTCCCCATTTTAGATGTGTACAACTGTCCCACAAATTCATAATTGCCTAAAAACCTAAAATATGGGAAAACAAATGTTTCGACTGACCATAACATACTTTCGGAAAAATTTTTTAGGGGAAAGGTTTTATGCTATTACATTATTTAACATTGCAGGGATGATGAATGGGGCGTTTGAAGTGTAAAAGTGTCCTTGGTTGTAACGATTTTTAAACAAAAAAAAGGATGAACCCCGTCTGTGGTGGATTCATCCCTATATGGCTTCTAAGGCAGATAGCTTTTTCCGGAAGTATCTTCGTTACATGCTCATGTATTTTTTTAAGAGACTCTGTATCTCCTTATTGTGTTCTTCGCATACGATGTCAAGGATGTTGGATGCAAGGATGTACATGCTGACTCCCGTTGCCGTTGAAATGCGCTTGAGCGTCCTGTGCGTGTCGCTGGATATGCGGATGACTTCGTTCCCTTTTATCTTCCGGTCTTGCAGGTAGTCCGAGAATTTCCTTTTCCGCACGTTGGCGTTCGTTGCCGGCTCGTTGGAGGACGGTTCCGCCGTATCTTTAGGCTGCTTTTCTTCTGCTTCTACAGTTTTTTCGATCATTTCTGAAGGTTTGTTTTCCGTTGTTTCCGTTTCCGGATTTGCCGCTACACTTGTCGTTTCCTTTACCTCCTGCTCCTTCTGCTTTGCGCTTTGCATCAAGAGATCCTTCATTGCCTGGGATGTATTTCCTTTCATGTGAATTAATTTTTAATGTGGTTGCTAATCAGTTCCAACACTTCCTCACAGAATGCGTCACACGGATGATGGTACGCATTGCTGAGTGTCGACAGGTTCCTCTGGTAGTCCACCCTCGAATCTTTGATGTAGTTATCCATCAGCTCGAATGGAAGCGCACTCTTGTTCGCCATGATTTCCTTGAACTCCAGAACATTCGGCATGACACGATTCATGGCTCCACGCACCGTTGTCTTTTGCCCCAATTTGCGCCGGGCTGAAAGTATGTCCTTATAAATGTTGTTATAGAAATAGAGCGTGGCCGACAAATCCGTATTGTTCGGCTCGAACGGAATGACAATGACATCAATGAAATGTAACGCTTCTATCACGCCGTTCTGTTTCAGGTTTCCCGGAAAATCAACTAAGATAATGTCAAAGCTGTCTTTCAAAAAGTCCAGTTGATTGATAAACTCGGAGGATGAGATGTTGATAACCTGATATTCGTTTTCTTTATCCCCATCTTCCGAAGTCTCATTCTCACGCAACCTTCCGATCGTATTCTGCATGTCATCGATATCCACAACTGCAACGGCCAGTCCTTCTCCATCCTCACTCATGGATTGGATGTAACCGGCGAACAAGGCGGTCAGTGTAGACTTCCCTACCCCGCCTTTGGGGTTTTCAAAGGCAACTGTTATGCCTGGCAATGTCTGTCCCATCTTTAATTCCTTTATTGATTAAGCACGTTGCAAATATAGTAATTTATTTCTTTATCAACAACGAAATTTAGCTATTTCTTAGTATCTTGATTAATTACGTAATTTATAAAGTAAATAAGAATAAAATTAAGTAATCAATTTATTACATTCTTATATATATTCGTAATTAATTAATTAATATATTACATACTTATATAATTAATTAAGTAAGTAACTATATTACATAAGCAACTAAGTAATATTTGCTATTTGTATAAGATGAAACTATGATATGATGTAACATTGTTACTTTGTTGCATTTGTATTGTGCAGGCTTGTATATTGACTGTGTATTCTTAATGCAGGTTAAGAAATCGGCAACAAATCATCGTATGTTTTTACATATTGAAATATATCATTATCTTTGTGAAATGCAAGGTATGTTTTTGTATATACAAAATCCTTGCGACAGCCGAGCAGTCGAAATCCGTTCGCTTTGCTCACCCATGCGGTTACAGTATTAACAGATAGTATGCAATGAAAGAAAACAAGACGAAAAGTATAGTCATTCGCATGACAGAAGAGGAAAAGGATAAACTGGTTAAACGGGCTAACTCAGTTGGTAAATCCGTTTCTTCATACATTCGTGAAGTGTCTTTACAAGGTAATTTAACTACTAAAACAGACATTCAAACGGTGTATGAACTGAAGAAGATTGGAGCTAATATCAACCAGTTGGTGAAGTATGTGATTATGCTTCCTGTAGATGAAAACATACGGAAATCCTTAACTCGTATGAATGAATACCTTTCGGATATTGACCGTATAAAACAGAATCTTTTATGATAGCAGAGATACAGCCTTCGTTTTCTTCTTCGGCTGTAATGGTACGTAAAGTAGCTTATCAGCTTACGAAGATAGAGCAAGGTGACGCACGGGTATTGTTCACCTCGACAGGTGACGGACTGCAAACCATACCGGAATATATGCAGTTGATAGCAAGAATGAATGAACGGGTAAAACTGACCTATGCCGAGTTTATCCTTAGCTTATTTCCCGGAGAAACGCTTACAGATAAGAAATGGCTTTCGCTGACCAATGAATACGTCCAACGGATGGGATACGGTAAATGCTGTTACGCCGTTGTATTGAATACTGATAAAGCTCATCAGCATGTGCATGTCCTTCTGACTACGGTAGACGAAGATGGAAGAAGCGTTCCTTCAGGCAATAACTTCCGCCGTTCGGAAAAGATCTCCCGTGAACTGGAACGTAAATACGGATTGACACCGGTAGAGAACGGTCATTCTGCCAAAACCACTTTAGGGGAATCCCATTATCGTATTTATTATTTTGATGCAGCCATGAAAAAGGCTTTGCGCAGTTATGCTTACCGGGATAAGGTTTCGTCCTTGCTACGTCATGCGGATGCCTTGCAGTCTTCCGGAAAACCGATTAATGAAATTACGTTATCCAATGAAGAATGGCTGGTTCTGCTTGGTGATGAGTTATATGATGATCTTTTCCATATACTGGAAAAAGGAGGATTCTTCAAGCCTTTGCTTAAAGACGAACTGCTTCATCAGCTTGACCGCGTGTATGCCTTTTCTGAGAATACGGCAGATTTCCGAAAGAATCTGGAGCATGAAGGACTGTATATGCGTTTGGTCACGAAGAAAGACAAGTCTTATTATGTCTATGGCATGAAAGACACATCCTTCTATGTCAAAGATACCTCACTGCCCATGAAATACCGTTTCGGACATATCCGCTTTGACGATAAGGGCATGAGTTCCGATGAGCAGAAACACTATCTCTATGACCATGTGTTCATGGCATTGAACGGTTCGGACAGTTACCGGCAGTTTAAGGAAAAGCTGGAGCAGGAAGGCATTCAGGTGCAGGAACATGAGAATGCAAGCGGTGTATATGGCATCTCGTTCGGCATGTCCGGCATTGACAGCCCTCAAATGTTCAAGGGCTCTGACATTTCTCGCAAGCTGACCTACCGGAATATACAAAAGCATTTTGACGGTATGGCAGCAGGGATGTCGCCGCATATTGATAGGGTAGGGGAGTTCCGTGAAAGGGTGGAACGGGAATCAATGTATATGCAGCATGGTTCGATTCCTTATATACCAGATGTGGAAGTAACGGGCGGCAGCAAGAAGCCTGATGAGGATGATTTCATCCCGTCCAAGAAAAAGAAGAAATGCAAGAATGAGCAAGGCTTTTCCTTGTGACAGATGTAAATAATTATTAAACTTAAAATACGATGAATTACCGTACTATTCTAAATGATTACCTGCCCATCGAGCAGGGAGATTTTATGTTAAGGTATAAGATAAACGGCAGGGGATATGTGCTGTTCTCTCCGAAAAAGGATGTGGTCTCCTGCATCGAATTGTATAACTTCTCAGAGATAAGCCCCATGCAGTTGGCCTTGTTGCTGACCTTTCAGCCCAAAGACGAACAAGATGAGTTTTCCTTTTCCGCAAGCTGTACGAAGGAACAGATCATTGATTATTTGTTTGATGTGGAGGAAAGTCAAGGTTGTGCGAAAATTCGCCATACTTCCGGTTTGCAGGGGTACCTGCTGTATGATTTGGCAAAAGCGGATAAAGTTAGAAACCTTTTCCAGTTCGATCTGGAGAAAAAAGAATCTCGTCTGTTGTTTAACAATAGGAACTGTGCCGCTTCTTTGCATGGGGATTGTCAGGGCAGCGTCATCCACTTGTGTTGGAATCCTTGTGTGTTCCACTCCATTGAAAAGGGGGGAGAACCGGATGCACCGGCTTACCTGTTGGCTTCTTCTTCTCCCGTTGTATGCGGTTACGTGCTGAAGCAGATAGAAAAGTGCTTTTCCTCTGTGGAGAAAGAAAAGCGTATCATCGGCATTCATGTAGGGGATGAGGTATCTGAAGCCTTTGATTTTATATGTTATTATGTCCGTAATGTGCAGGATGATTATGCCGTAATCGTTGAAAAGAGAGATGGAATGGTCATTTTAGAAATGTTGCAATGGAATCCTATCCGCTTGGCTAACCTTGTGGCTGCATTGAATAAAACGGTTTCCGAACAGATAAAGAAGCGTTATCCGGATATGGATGCTTGTGATATCAGACCGTTTGCTTGTCTCTCTTTTGCTCGGAAATCGTTTGTTTATTTTCCGGATGTAAAGATGTGTCAGGATGTGTTTTTAAGGTTGTATGTAAGAATTGTGAAATCAATGAATTTCTACTTATTATGATATTAGATATTATATTGAATAAGGTTTTGGAACCACTGACAACCAATAGCCCTGTTTCTTGTTCTGTATAAATTCTATGTAAAATTGAATAGAAAATAAAGTTTTTCAAGTTCTTCTCCTTTATAAAGGAGTAAATGAGTATTCTTATGTTGCTGATTAGTAAATTCTAAATTTGACAAAGAAGTTTTCCTCTGCCAATAAAATCAAGCAGGTCCATGATATATGTCTGTTGTTATCAACTTATATACTGCGTAAGGTATCTTGATACTTTGAACTTTGATAACTTTGCAACATCCTGATATTCATATAAATAAAAATGTAATCAGAAGAAACTTCAAAACTCTTACTAGCGGATTCTCTGTTTGTACATTTGCTATGTCAAAGAAATTATTGTTTAATTTAAAATTTGAAAAAATGAAACCAGAAGAATCTACACAGAAAAAAGATGTGAGAGAAGAAAATGATGCACTCAAGGAAGAAAAACTTACAGAGCAAGAGAAGGAACAGTTGGAAGGAGGTGTGAAAGCTGAAGATTTAACTTCAAATACCCAGAATCCAGATATAAACATCGTCAATTGCCACGGGTGTTGATTTTTACTGAATTTATTATGTAATTTAATCATGGGAGGGATAGAATGTCCTTCCCTTTTTTCTATGAATATGAAAGATAGTAAATATAATACTTTTTTTGAATATAACCATAAGATAATTGGTTATAATACACTTTACAATACTTGTCTAACATTGACACCTGAAGTGTATGGATTGTTAAAAGAAAAGTTTTTCCTAAACCTGAGTATGGCAGCGTTATACAGTGAAAAGATCAATAATTTATTGTCAGACAATAAATTTATTATTGATGAAAATATTGATGAAAGTTCAATTATCGATGATATATTAAAACGAAGCAAAGGTGACAAATCTTTACTTTATATTATCATAAATCCAACTTTAAATTGTAACTTCAATTGTTGGTACTGTTACGAAACACATGTTAGAAAAAGTAAAATATCTGCTGCTACTATTCAAAGTATTATCAAGTATATAAAAATAGAATTTGACACAAATAGTGAATTGAAAAATATTAGAATAGACTGGTTTGGAGGAGAGCCTCTTATGTATAAAGACATTATATATACTTTCCTTTCTGACTTGCAAGAAATAACTAAGAATTCTAACGTAAATGTAGTTTCGAACTTTACAACAAACGGTTATTTAATTACAGAAAAGTTCTTGGATTTTTGTCAAGAGCATCATGTAAAACGATTTCAAATAACCCTAGATGGTAATAGGATGAGTCACAATAAGGTGAAATTTCTTAAAGGGAACCATAATACTTACGATCAAATACTACAGAACATCAAGTTATGCCTTAAAAAGGGATTTGAGGTTTCTGTTAGATATAATATATCTCAAAAGACGGAAATTATTTATCAAGAAATTATATCTGATTTTAGTGGTTTGGCAAAAAATGAAATTCAAAATCTAAGATTCTCGATTCATGCAGTCTGGCAAGATTCAGACAAGCTGGAGGTATTAACCAAAGTTGATGAGATTGTTTCTAAACTTAGAGAACATAATTATATATGCGTAACTCCAGATTCATGTCCAAATACAATTTTTAATCCTTGTTATGCCGATAAGAAAAATCAGTTTATAGTAAACTACGATGCTCGTGTGTTTAAATGTACGGCAAGAAACTTTTCAACATCCCCTAATGAGGGAATTCTTTTGGAGAATGGAACAATCCAATGGCTAAGAAAAGAATTGGAAAAAGAATATATTCAGAATAGTACGGGATGCTTGTCTTGTTCGATTTTTCCAATATGTAACAGAGGCTGTTATCAAAAAAGAAAAGAAGTAGATGCTGATTATTGTTTTTATGGTACTAACGCCCAGAAAATGGAACATGCTAAAAGAATTGTTATTGAGAAACTCTATTGGAGTCATTTAAATATTTAATCAAAATTCAATCAATCTTAAATACTTAGCTGTTTATCATTCAGATACTATATTACTACAAACCATAAATCATCAAGGCTCATCAAATTCAAAAGCAATTGAATTTCGATAAAATAATCTAAGAGAGAATAAGATTTTGCTTAAAAACGCGAATTAAGGTATAAAGCCATACAGAATCCTCTATTACCCTTTGTTGATTTACTATTAGGGGAATAAGGGGATTCTGTATTAAAATATATTTTTGGAGATAGTGTTACATAACAATACCAGTTTCCCGGTCTACATTGTTCGTGGTCTTGGTTCCTGCATGGTGTTTCTTTCCCACACTGAAATCCCATGACAGAGTGAGCAGGAACATGTTTCCGTTATCCTTTATGAAAGACCAAGTTTCTTTCCGCACCTCATTGCTCAGCAATTTCGTGCCACCGCTCCATCCTTTGGGCTTAAAGGGATAAAGCATACCGGCACCCACATTGAAGTGCTTGATTTTGTATGAACATTGAAGCATACAGTTTTTCTCACCGTAACTGACCGTTTCACCGAACAAGGTGTTATAACGGCTGGAGACAACCGCATAAGCCGAGAACTTTTTATAAGTGAATGACAAATTGCCGCCACCATACCATGCGTTGAAGGTATGCAGATAGGCATTTCCTTTCGACTCGTATCTGTTCACACCACCATAGAGACTGAGTGAAAGCATATCAGGAACAATGTCCACATTGGCATAGAGCTGCCCGTTCAACCTTGAAAAACGGTCTTGGTTATCCACACCATACTCGAACAGATAGCTGCCGTCTTGCTGTGACACCCTGCTTACCTCTTCCATGATTGGATTCTTGCTGAAATAATAGCCTCCTTTCAGCTGCAAGTCCACCCATTTGTTTCCCCATGAAAGCTGAAGCGTATTGCTGTAAGAACGGTATGGCTTCAGATTGGGATTACCACGGTTGACCTCTATATCCGTAAGCTGCTGACGGATGTCACTGAGTGATGACAGCGACGGCACATTCGGTGTGCTGGAAAACACATATTTAAGAGTCGCTCCTTCAAACAGTTTGTAGGATAATGAGACCGAAGGGCGGAACATATAGAACGAATACCCTTTTCCGGATTCATCATAGCTTTGCCTTGAAAGGCCTACGCCCAATAGGTAGCTTAGTTTCTTCCATTTTCCATTCACCTGCACATAACCGTACAAGTCCGAACTGTGCATCCCATCCGTCTGGTTTACGTCACCCTTGTACTTATTATGGGTGTACGCCAGCGTGTATTTCAACCCGCCGCTTAAAGCCACGTCCTTGAAGTTCTTCTTGTAAATACCTTCACCAATCAATGAATATCTTTTTCCATCCGTACTGTAGATGTATTCAGAATATGGAGTGCCTCCTTCGCTGAGCGCTTCATTGTAGTTCCGTTCAAAGTCGGAACTGATATAGGTCCCTACCACATTCAGTAGGAATTCCTGCTTCTTGGGTAGCGACACTTTTCCATACAGGTCCAAGGAAGGTGAATTGGAATTATTGATTTTCTTTGTAAAACTATAGATGTCGTTTTTGCCTTCCTCCCGGATAATCTGACCGTAATCGTTATGGGGAGAACGGAAAATATTGTCCGTGAAAGAGGCATTGAATACATATCTTTCCGGTTTGGTCAGATTATAATTCAACTCCAGGTAATGGTCGGCGTAATTGAAAGGAGTAGTTATACCTTTCAGATAACGGTTGCGGTTTCCATCCGGAAGGCTGAAAGACTGGTCCTCATCCACAAAACGGTCATTATAGTCACGATAGCTCACATAGTAGTTGAAACCGAACTCCGACAGCTTATGATTGACCTTGATATACACATTGTCATTGCCGAAACCGGTCGTAACGGCATTGGTCAGATTGAATCCTCCCGCAACGCCCGACTCCCTGCGCTTCACTACAAAGTTGATGACGGCTTCCACATCCGTATTGGCATACCGCATATCCGGATTGTCAATGTATTCTACCCTCAGCACCTCGTCTGGTCTCAGAGCTTGGACCTGTGCGGTAGATGCTTCAATATCGTTGATTCTCAACTGCACACGTCCTCCGCTTACGGTCGAAATACTTCTTTCCATACTGTTCACCTTCAGCCCCGGAAGCTGCATGTGACCCAGCAACTCATAACCGGACGTAGCCGCTTTGATCTGTCTGGAAGAAGGGATGACAATCTGCCGGTCTATTTTTTCCACCACATTACTGCCTGTTACCGTTACGCCTTTTAAAGCCACGGCGTCCTGCACCAACCGGATATCTCCTAAGTTTATTTTCCGATCCAGATTTTCTAATAGTATGGACTGCGGCTGGTAACCTATGTATGAAACCTGCAACAGGTAGCTTCGGGAAGATAAATCCTTCAGGATAAAGTTTCCTTTGTCGTCCGAAGTAGCCCCATCCACAAATACCGAATCCGGCAATGACAGCAGCACCACATTGGCGTAGGGCAACGGCTGGCTGTTCTCGTCAATCAGTTTTCCACTTATGGTTTGTGCCGATACACTAACTGAAATAAGTGTACAAACCAATATTAATAACGTTCTGATAGTTCTCATTTTTACAGTCTTAATCAATTTACATACGGCTCTTTTGGCTGTTTCCGGCTCCCGTTCCCTTGTACTTGCTCTTTGCTGCATTAAGTTTGTAACGGACTGTCACCGCAAACTCCTGTCTGTCCCATACGCTTTTTTGATACAGATAATAGTCACCGCTATACATGCTATAGCTTATCTTATTCGTATTGAAAATGTCATTGCCTCTTAATTCAACACTCAAAGCATCATTCAAGAAACTCTTTCTGAGCGACACGTTCACATAGCCGTTCGGTTTTTCAAAATAAATATTCTGTGTAGCACCTGCACTCTGTATATATGAATCAAGACCTAACATAAAGCCAAGTGGCAATTCCCAAGTATTATTGAATGAAGCGGTAAATAGGGGATTATCCAAAGTTTTCGATTCCTTAAAAAAATCTATGGTAAGCCACTGCTTTTGCATACCAATACCCAGCATAGGAGACCAGCACCCGATTTTAGGGGAGGCGGACAGAAATGCGGCAAACATAGGAACAGACTTATCCCAGTTGCGTTGACTCAGCATGGTCAGTGAGGCATCTTCATTTACCAGTTCTCCCCAATTAAGAATCCAGTCCTTTGTCTGAGAGTAGGACAATGATATCTGTAGGAATCTCCAGACACCGGAAAGTGTCAGGTCGTGTATAATGGTAGGACGAAGTGTGGGATTGCCTTTTTGAAGGGTAAATCGGTCTGAATAAAATATATTGTTACTCAACTCGCTGTAAGTCGGTCGTTGGGTTTTTGCCGTGTAGCTCAACTGTGTCTGCACTTTTCCCAATTGAGTTGAGAATGAAATATTCGGAAAGAAGTTATCAAATGTACGGCTTTGTTCGTCCACATGCTTGCCATCTTCATAATAGTCAAACTTGACATGCTCATACCTCAATCCAAGCGACCAGTCACCCCACGGAAAACTGTGGTTATACTCCGCATATCCGGCAGCATTGAGTTCCTCAATCTTACTGAATGAAGACGGCACGTAGTTTTCTTCGTTCAAATAGTCGTCATTTCTATGGGTATAGGTTACTTCACTGCCCACGGCAAAAGCACCTCCACCCAATGGGAGTGACAAAGTCAGCTTTCCTGCCACAAGCCGGTTCTTTACACGATTGGCAGAATGAACATCACGGCTTTCCGAAGTCTGGCTGGTTTCCTGAAATACGGAGTTGCTACGCTTGCCATTCTGAAGATAATCGGCATTGAAATCGAGATTCATATCTCCGAATTGTCCGTTATAGTATGCATTCAGTTCATGGTCGGGATCGTAATGATAGTAATCACAACTGTTTACCTTTATGTTGTCGTAGAATACATTGTCAACATTTATATCGGTTTCTTTAGAAAGCGGATTTTCTTCATTCAGGGTCTTTCCTGCCTTATATTTCATACCGAAAGCATGATTGTCATTCAGCTGATAATTGAATCCGACATTGCCGTTTAGCATCTTTGAATAAAACTCGCCATTGCTCTTCATATCATGATTCCAAACTTTTGTTCCTCTTTCTTCCAGTTTCATACTGAAATCCTGCCAGCTTTCCATCTGATTATAATATATAGAACCGAAAATATCCAAATTATCATGCCGGTAATTGAAGTTTGCCTGTTCTATCAAATCCGTATTCTTCGACTGATAATAGCTGGAGCGCAAATTGAATCCGAAACCATCCCCTTGACGTTTAACCGTTTGAATACGGACAACAGCTTTTACGGTTGCGTCATATCTTGAACCGGGATTACGGATAACCTGTACATTCTTGATTTCATCAGAGTTAAGTTGCTCAAGCTCAGATAAGTCATGCAGTTTTCTGCCGTTTATATATATAAGAGGTGTTCCTTTCCCGAAAACCTCAAATGCATCCTGCTTTTTGGTAATACCCGGTATTTTGGTCAATACATCATTGGCAGAACCAGCCTTGCTCAACACACTGTTCTCCACATTTGTCACCATAGCATCACCTTTCATGCGGGTCACAGGTAAATTACCATTAACAACAACTTCACTCAATAGATTAATATCTTCTTGCATCACAATAGTTACCGGAGAATTTGTATGAGCTTTTGTTATTGGTAAAAAACCAAGACATGAAACTCTAAGTATATTTTCATCAGTAAATGGTCCTATACTAAAGTTTCCATTTTCATCACTTATCGTTCCTTGAACAAAAGAAGAATCACAACGATTCAATAACACAACATTGGCAAAACTTATAGGATTTCCACTCTCATCAATTAAAGAACCTGAAATACTCTGAGCCTTAATTATAAATGTATTGAATAATAATACCAATAATGTAACTAACTTTCTCATATTTCAATTTTTAACGCATTTCTAAAAAAGTCTCTAGATATTTTGTCAAGCCTTCACTATCTATTGAACAATTATTATATGGCACTTTACGTTCCAACGATCTAACCCTAGAAAGATTACATCCACCATTACATATAGGTAAATAAGTACATTTACGGCAATTAGCGTCAGCAAACTTATCGGAACCAACCATAAATCTGGAAAAAATATCATAATTAGTAATTCCATTTACCAAATTTCCAACAGAACGTTCGTGTATACCAACATCTGCCCAACATTTATATAAATATCCCAAAGGATCTATTACAAATGAATTGTTATTTGTACAAGTATATAAACTACAATCTCTTTGAGGATAGATAAATTTTTTCTTAACTATACCATTTTGGGCTAAATTTACCATAAAATCATTTTTCTCTTTGGTTGATAATTCCTGTGAACATTGTTTATTGCAGTTAGAATAATAGCTATTATCAACGATAAAAGAATGATAAATAGAACAGTTTTTATCTTTCCACCTTTCTGACAGTTCATTATAAAGGTCTACATATTCATCTTTATTTAATAATCCAATATTAGTCCTAACACCAATGCAACAATTAGGCATTAGTTCCAAAGCCATATCAATATTTTCAACAATCTTCTCAAAAGAAGATCCCCCATTTTTTAAGACGCGGGTTTTATTGTGAGTAAATTTATTACCATCAATCGTAATTTGTAAATAATTTAGTTTTTTAGATGCAAGATAACTACAAATATCCTCATTTAAAAGGTATCCATTTGAAACCATGGAAGATGATGATATTGGTAGTTTAGATTCGCTCTCAAATTTAGAATATATTTGTTTGATAGTCTCAAATGCAAGAAGAGGTTCTCCACCATGCCAATCTAAAGTTATAGACTTACACTTACCTACATATTTGTTGATAAAATTAACCAATTGAGATTGAACAACCTCCGACATAACATTAGTAGGTAATTTTTTTTCATAACAATAAGGGCACGCAAAATTACATGCCAATGTTGGACATAAAACCAAGCCTAACGAAGTGGATGCAAAGGAATCTTTACGCTTTTTATATTCCATTTTTTCTATATAATTACTATCCTCTTGCTCCGATACAAGAACTTTTGCATTAACAAAATACGTATAATCTGTTTCACTCAGTAGAAACTTTGCACGATCAGGATTTTTACGAATTTTCAAAAGTTTGTCATAACTTTCTTTATCCAATTTTATTAAGGATAACATTCTTGTATTATGAAGATAATAACCTATTTTCTTTGAATAGAAAAGGAAATTAAATTGTGACCATTTCATAAGCCCATAAATCAATAATTAATAAGAAAGAAGGTACATCTTTTGATGCACCTTCGCATATTAGCTATAACTTTTAACGAGGCTCCTCTTATCTTTTCGCATCTTCAAGAGCAAGCTTTCCAGAAATACAAATGTTAAGTTTACCACCTTCAACTTCTTCTTCCATCTCATTTGTAAGTACATCTTCTGCAGGAACAATTTCTTCTTTCTTTAAATCATTTTCTTCTTTAACCTTTTTTTGATTCAAATTTTCCATAATACCTCAGTTTTAAAATTATTATAATAGTTTGTCTATCACAAAACAAATGTACACCTTTACAATCCGCTACTAAGAGTTTCTCCCAAAACATAATCAATATCCAATATAATTTTTCATTTTATCCGCAAACTCACATCTTGGGTCAGGGTAATCATAATTATCTTTTCCGTATGCTTTCATAATATCTACCCAACAACGGTTATTGTGCTCAAAACATTCTTTATTCAATGTGCATTCGTAACATTTACTTGTTGGACGGATATCATTCCAGGCTCTATATGCCAAAAATTTTGCTCGTTTAGAATTCCAAACGCTGCTCAAACTGTTATTGCATACATCTCCTATGATAAAATATGGATGCCAGTAAAGTTGCTCGCAAATGGTTACCTTTCCATCAGGCAATATGAAAAACTGCATACTTAAAGCCGAACATTTATTCCCTTTAAAATATTTACTTCCTCCTTGGTCAGAATAGTATTCCTTGTTCAATGTGTTTTCGTCTATTGCGACATTAATCTTCGAGTATTTAACAGTTTCTTTTAGTTCCTCAAATAGCTTATTCAGTTGCTCATGAGAAGGTTTTAATGAATGGAAATCTTTTAATTGAGAATTTAATGAATCATGTACAGTAACGATATTCCATGTTGTAATATTTTTAAGTTTTGAAAGGAAACTGAATAATTCAGTCATTATCTTTATATCTGAATTATACGTTGTCAAGACCGTTGATACTTGAAATTTTAATCCGCTGTCATCCAATAGCATTATACCATTTATAACAGATTTCAGATAATCATTACCTACATTCAAGGATGATTTTAATACATCACTATTTAATGAATCTAAGGATATCTGTATAATACCTTTATATCCTGTCCATAATAGAGCATCTATTATATTAGAAGTTAAAGGCATTTTGGTGGATATATACTCAGTTTCTACTTTATAATCAACAGTTTTCTTTAATATCAATGCCCAATCAGGATGTAAAAAAATCTCACCACCTATAAGATTGACGCTTTTCATCTGAAGTTTTCCTGCTTCTTCTATTAATTCACATATACGTTCTGTTGATAGTCTATTCATAATTCTGGTATGTGTATCAGCATAGCAGTAATTACAGTGAGTTACACACCTGTTCGTTAACATTAAAGTTATTGACAATGGTGCGTTATATAATCTTCGACTAATAAGATCTAAATCATGACAAATAAAACTGTCAGGAGAAAGTGCTAAATATGTATCGTTTTGTGATGCTTTTACCAACACATTCTTGGGGAATATTATTTCTGTGTTATGCCAATGTGTACTCAACAATTTATCATTATTTATAAACGGGATAACATAGCGTTCTATTTCAGATTCTGTACGATGGAAATATTGACTTAAAAGCGTGATATTCTCTTTCAAGTTTCGCTTATAGGTAAAAAATCCAAGCATTATGGCTTGTAATGGATGAATGAAACCGTACCAGTTGTTTGAACTTTTTCCATTAGTATGGAACTTAGAAAACAAAAGAATACGTCTCGTATCATTCCGAAGGTGATAATGTGGATTCAATATGTATATGTCATTGTTTGTCATTTGTCTTTTTTATTACAATATTTCTGCCAAAACATCCTAAACCACAGGATTCTTCCACATGCTCCTGTTCTTTATCACGGTCAACACCACCCTGAACACCGAATAACTCATCCAGTCCTAACATTTCATCGTCATGTATACTTGAGTGATTGTTTCTTTCTAAGGCGTTTATAGCCTTGTTTTTCATGCGTTTGCTTTTCTTTTCCATAATGTTATTATTTTAAAAGTTGATAGATCGGACCAAAGATTCTGCTCAATATACTACGGCTTGAAGTGACTATTTCTGCCTGACCAGCTAATCCTACTTCATAATCAATTTCATATTTTGAAGTTGTATACATTCCATTAGTTAGTTCCACTTCAACAGCATAATTCTTACTTGAAGGAACATAGGTCACGGAACTCACTTCACCTATCAGATATCCATACGTGTGCGTTGGGTATTTTGATAATTCAATGTTTACCTTATCTCCTTGGGCTATATCAGCCACTTGATGTTGGTTTAGTTTAATATGACCTTTAGGATGCCCTTTATATTCTGATATAACCGAACAGATTGTATCACCTACAGCTACACGGTTGTTTATGCTCCAGCCTTTTCCCAGCAGTACTCTTCCATCGTTTGTACTTTTTATTAGATATCTGTTCTCCCACGATTTCAGGCTGTTTACCATTCTTTCGTATGCCAGTTCAAGTAATCTCTTGTTTTTGGCTGTTTCCATTTTATGTTCCAGTTCCATTTCAAACAAGTTTCTTCTTGCATTCAGGATTGCAAGTTCATTATTAGTTGAGTCTTTCATCAGTATTCTTATTTCTTGTTTGAGATAATTCCTTCTATAATCATACGCATTGTATTTACTGGCAAAGACATTGGCACGTACAGCTTCCGTGAATTGCTCATACGAGGAAGACATTTCTCCCATAATCAGATCAAACGGATAGTCATCAAGAAGCGAAGGATCGTCTGTCCTATAGAACCACTCGACACGTGTCAATACCTTGCAGAACTTTTTTACATCACCGAGAGATGCCGTATTACGTATTATACCTAAGGTGTCATTTCTCTTTACTTTTTCCCCATCTGTTACAAAGAAATCATCGATTATCCCATCTTCATTGGCCATTATCCACTCTGTTTTTGAAAAGTCATCAATAGATATATCTGTTGTAACTACATCCGGGTACTTGAATACATAACTTCCTGCTAGTAACACTATTATAAGACCATACACGATATAGCTACCTGTATGAATCAGCCAGTTTGGCATGTCACCAAGCATATCACTCGAACTCTCTCGCGAATATAGCTCTATGTTCTCACCCGCAGGTTGCTTCTTTTCATCAGTTTCTTCTTTCATATTGATTTACGCATTAAGTTCCAACTGATTCTTCACCAGTCTATAGTAGTCTCCTTGCTTTGAAATCAATGATTCATGATTTCCTTTCTCGGTGATTACTCCGTCTTTCAATACTACTATCTGGTCTGCATTTCTCACTGTACTAAGGCGGTGCGCCACTACGACAACAGTCTTGTCCTCAAAGAACTGATTTAGATTCTCCTGTATTGTTTTTTCATTGTCCGTATCCAAGGCATTAGTTGCTTCATCAAAGAACAGGTAATCCGGATTTCTGTATATTGCTCTGGCGATCAGTATACGTTGCTTCTGCCCTTGACTTAAGCCTTGTCCGGTACTTCCAATTCTGGTATTATACCTTAAAGGGAGTGATTCTATAAAGTCTTTTATATTTGCCATCTTTACCGCATACAATAGCCTTTCCCGGTCTATAACATCTGCATCCGGTGCTATGTTATTAGCTATAGTATCGCTGAATATGAATCCTTCCTGCATTACCACACCACAGTGTTTACGCCATTCTTTGAAGCTGATTCTTTGTAGGGGTGTCTCACCGACTATTATATTTCCCTCTGTAGGTGGATAGAATCCGAGCATCAGCTTTATCAGTGTCGTTTTTCCGCTACCGCTCAGTCCTACAATTGCCGTTGTTTTTCCTGCTGGGATATCCAGATCAATGCCTTTTATGATACGCTTGGATTTCTCCGAACCATAGGTGAACTGTAGTCCTCTTAATGAGATAGAATCTTTTCCTGAGACTTGATTTACCGTTTGCATTGATTCAGACTCTTCATTCTCCTTTCCATGTATTTCCCCAAGCCTTTCTAAGCTCAGCGTTGCATCCTGTGACTGTTGCATGAAATATACAAACTGTTCAACAGGCCCCTGCATTTGACCGATAATGTATTGTATGGAGAGCATGATACCAAGTGTTATATCACCATTCAATACTGCCGTAGCAGACATTACGGTTATCAGTATGTTTTTCACCTCGTTGATCAATACAGCACCAACCTGTTGCCATTGCCCAAGATTCAGCGAGCGGAGGTTTATTCTAAATAACGAAGCCTGTATATTTTCCCATTCCCATCGTTTCTGCCTCTCACACCCAAGTAGCTTGATATCCTGCATTCCATACACCAATTGCATCAGATTATCTTGATTCAGTGCCATTTGTTCAAAGTTTTTTCTGTTCAGGTCTGCACGTTTCTTCATGAACAGTTTTACCCATCCTATATAGAATATGCTGAAGGCCAGGAACACAAGGAATATTTTCCAACTATATATGGCCAGTACAATACCGAAAATGGTTATGGTCAGAACAGAGAATAAAATATTCAATACCGATTGTGTCAGAAAAACTTCTATGGTTCTGTGATCTTCTATACGCCTTATCAGGTCACCGGCAAGTTTACTGTCAAAGAAACGCATTGGTAGTTTCATTAGTTTGACTAGAAAATCCGATATGAGAGCTACGTTGACTCTTGTACTTATATGTAACAGTATGCATCGCCGGATTACTTCTATCAGCGTCCTGCTGAATACAAGCATCAGCTGGGCTACCAGTATTAGTTCTATGAAGCTCATGTTCCTGTGTCCGATACCCTGATCCACTATTGTCTGTGTTAGGAATGGGAATATAAGCTGTAGGATACTGCCTCCAAGTATGCCAAGAAATAGTTGCATTATCATTTTCTTGTATGGTCGTACATAACGGGACAGATACCATAGCGACAGTTTCTCATACCTTATCGGCTCTGTTTCATAGAATTGCGGTGTTGTTTCTACCAGCATCGCAATGCCTTTTTCTATACCTCCTTGGCGTGTACTTATCCAGCATTTTTTCAGTTCTTCTTCCTCATACTTCAGTAGACCGTAGGCCGGATCGGCTATATGGAAATATGTTTTCCCTTTCGATCTTTCTACTTTATATAATACTACAAAGTGCATCTGATTCCAGTGTAGGATACAAGGCAGCTTAGACTGCTGCTTCAGTTTGTCTATAGTCGTACGTATTCCGGTTGTACGTAGCCCTATACTTTCTGCTGCCTCACTTATTCCCAGGAGATTCACTCCTGTGCGCTGGATATAGGAATTCTCGCGAAGTTGTTGTACGGAATATTTTTTCCCGTAATATCTCGCTATCATGCGCAAGCAGGTGGGACCACAGTCCATAGCATCAAGCTGTCTGTAAAATGGAAATTTCATATTTTTTATTTTTTATGCAAATATCCATTCTTACAATCCGCTCGCAGGATATTCTAAAATAGAAAAGCATGATAATTGTCCAGTTATCATGCTTTTCTATTTTTGTATACTATTTCTTATGAGATAATGTAGTCTCCAATACCGAGAACAGGTCTTCTCCGTCATAATAATAAGTTTGTCGGTATTTATCGTACAAGATATCCACTTTTAAGTCATATCTGAAATAGTTCAGATATTTGCCTAACTGTGATTTTGACAATCCTACTTTCTTAGCAAACTTTTCTGGTGTGCCAGTACCTTGCCTGTATATTTGGTTATGAATGGCACAGAGCTTTTCAAAAGAAATTATTCTCATGGCATTCATTTTTCAAATTGGCTCCATACCCTATCATTAGGATTAGGACTGGTTAATACTATAGTGTAAATTCCATTATCGGGCAAATCTGAAACTGAGAGTGTAATTTGTACTGAATTTTCTTTTGAGACATTACCAGCTATCAATACATCGCCATACTCATCTAAAATTTCATAAGTAATCGGTCGGTCAGGTTTCTCATTATGTATTATAAATAAATCATTAAATAATTCAGAATGAAAAGGTATATCAACAAATTCAACAAATACATTCATTGTTTGTTGATTATCTCCCCATTCACCTTGCCAAGGTTGCATCCTTTCATTTGAAAATATCTTATTGTTAAATAAAAATAATAAGAATAATAAAAAACACTTTTTCATAATTGCATATCTATTTTGTTTAACTTTTCTATCGCAAAAATAGATACTAATACGATTATAAATCAAAAAATGATATAGATACGAGATAGACAAGTGTAATGATTATAAAATCTATAAACATCTATAAATCAATATTTTAAGAATGCATCAATTTTTTAATATAGACAAATGCAATTCTCAATATTCCCAAAGCCAAATATCAAGGCTTTTTTCTTTTGAAAATTCACCCAACTCTGAATAAATCTTTGTTTTTATGCGAAGTTTACTTCGTGAAACTGATGTTGGAGCTATATTCAAAAAAACAGATATTTCTGTGATGGAAAAACGAAGTTTAATCAAACAGCATAAAATTATTTCGTGCTCACTGAGGGATGAGATTTCTTTTGATAATCGTTGTGTGAAATTATGAAATATATTATCTGTTACTTGACATATGTCACTTAGTTCCGTATCATTCAAGTAGACAGGCTTCAAATGAAGATTTCGTAAGAATGGTATTTGCGTCAACAATAAAGAACATAATTCTTTTTCCCTTTTTTCTAATAATAGAAGTCTATCAGATAAAGTCTTTACATTCGACAATTCATGAGAAGATATAGAATAGGAAGCAATCTTTTCATGTAGCATATTTTTCTCTAAAGACAAACGTTCATTTTCTTTTTTCAAATTCTTGAGTGCCTCTATCTGCTCAATATAAAGCTCCTTTTTCTTATTGTTTTCTGCAAACTGTGACTGAAGTTCTACAATATATGATTCGTTCTTTTCAACTTCTAGTTCTTTTTGATGTAGTTGTAAAGCCAAACTTGTTAACTCCTCTTCTTTCTTTTGTATTGTAATTCGCTTACGCAAATAAATATAAATAAGTAAAATACCCAATAGCAGAACTATCACTACAGTAAACATCCACCAATAGGTGATATTAGCTTTTTCCAACTCCAACTTTTGTTTTTCTGTAATTAATTTTTCATTATTATACTTTTCTTTATAGGCTATGATTTGTTTTCCTTTATCTATAGTAATAATAGAGTCATTATAAAACAATAATGAGTCACAATAAGTTTTCAGGTATTGGTTGTATTTAGGCTTCTCACTTAATCTATATAAATATTCATAAATAGATGCCTTTGTATAAATATTATCAGTATTCAATGCTTTATTTAGATAATAAAAAGCTGAATCTAATTTGCCTAAACGAAAATAGTTCTTGCCTATTAATGAGAATGGACGATATTCTATTGGAAATGACTGCAAAATACTTAAAGATTTTTCTATTTTATGACTATTCGTATACACTAAAGCTATTTCACGTTGAATGTCATAATAATAATCCGTATTTTTAAGTCCAAGTTCTGCTGCTATTGCACTACATCTTTGATAGGACTCCATCGCTTTGGGAAGTTTATTTGAGATACAATAGCATCTGGCTAAATATTGTAATGCACCCATTTGATACCGTAAGTTTGAATCTCTGACAGCATAATCGTATGCCTTTGTGCAGGATTCCAGTGCATAGTCTGTTAAGTTACGATATAAATATAACTTTCCTAAAGAAGACATTATAAGGTATCCTGTTTTATAGTCTTCCGTTTTTTCTACTTCTGATTTACCTTCCAAATAATACTTCATTGCTTCTTCTATATGACCCAAATTGTAATTGATGTTTCCCATATAGAGGGCCGACATTGCCTTTCTACGGGCATTATTTGTAGGCTTGTAATAATCGTATGCTATCCGTACAAGCGAATCGGAAGAGATTTTCATCAGCTGTTTTACCTTTGCCTGTGAGGTCAGCAGACACCACAGCGCATGGTTCTCCTTATCAGTTCGTGACGAAGGAACCTCCATACTTTCCAGTATATGCAATGAACTGTCCGGATGGTCAAACATGACCTTTTCTGCTTGTTCAAGTTCCGGCATCAGTTTGTCTGCTGTTTTATTTCCGTTGCATCCTGAAATTATCAAAATGGAATGTAATATTATAACTGCGTATATTATTTGTTTCATATAATCATTATTTTCGATGCAAAAGTATAAAAATATTAATTTTAACTATGTTTTTTAGGACATTTATCGAGCATTTTTATCTAATTCATATTGTATAAGCTGACTTCTTTTAAAATATAACATCCAAATTGAGATGAATAAAGAAAAATTATAGCCACGATTAAATTAAACTCCTTTCAGAAAGGTGTGTAACATTATCGCTACAGTACCGCCAGAACTGATATGTTGGGGTATTGCTGTTCATATTTATTTTTGTCATACTTATGTTAGTAGTTATTCCCTATCTATAATGGGGAAGGTGAACTATCTTCCAGCACATATTTTTCACAAAATGATATTACTGGAGTTTGTTCATATTTCTATACCTTGTTTGTGTTTATAGCTTTTTGTAATATGGTTTTGTGATAATGTTATGTCCTCAATGGTTCTTAGTATTTCATCCATCCCGAATATCTTGACAGTGGCGATGAATGTATTGGAGGATATATCCGGCTGAAGGCTTTTCAACAAATTCTCCGATGGCTGATACCCTTTTATTTTCAGTTCCAGAATGGCATTGAAGTCATCCTTTTGTATAGCATTGATGAACGACAGCTCTTGTTCGTGGGCGATATCCGGCATATTGACCGTATGCAGACGCTTGCCGAACAGGAGCAGGTTTTTTCCGATAGTATCGGCGTGATCAGCCCTGACACCGCAGTCCTTTGCATATTCTATCCAATGTGATACGGATTCGGCGACTTCTTCAACAATTGCCTTGTGGCTTCGTATGCCCATATTTTCCCCTACTTTTTGCAGGTCTTCTATGATGAAATTCTCCTGTTTCCCGTTCAGCGACATCTGGTGACGGTTCGTCCATTTGCCTCCCGGCGTATAGGAATAGCACAGGTCGTAGGCTGGTGCAAGGCTCCAGTTTCCTTGTTTATTCATCAGGAATGAGAAGTTCTTGGTGTGATCATCATGGTTGCGTGCCATGACGTTGAACACCATTCTTCGGTACAGTTCTTCCTGCTCCTTGTATGACAGTCCCATCAAGCGTATGATGCGGAACATCTCTTCGTAAGAATGCCGTGCGTCACGGTCGTAGTGCGCAAGTCCGGCAAGTGTCTGTACATGAATTTTCTCACCGTCCGCTTCCCGGTCGAAACGCCGTGTCATGAAATGATGTGAGTCTCTTTCAGTAAGCAGCCTGCATTCGGTCATGCGGATTCCGCAGGAAGTGGCCATTTTGTAGTAGGCGTATTCGATGTTGCCTATTCCTTGGGGATTGTCCGTAATCTGGGTATGCTCACTGTATGTGCCTCCATCGAATTTGAGCAGCCAATAGGCGAAGCCTTCCGGTGCTTTCACCTGTCCCGAACGTACTACGCCCGTTGTGTCGTTATAGGCGATGATGGCTTTGGGCTTGGCACCTCCGGCTGAGGTTCCGACTTTCAGGATGTCGAGTATTTTCCTGTCCTGCTGGTGCAGTTGTGCCTGAAATCTTTCCCTGTCCGTAAATACGGATTTGGCAAGTTCTGTCAGTTCCTCTACATGAAGGATGCTGGATTCTTCCATTCCCTCGATGTGCTGGCTGGGTTCAAACTCCAGTGCGCCCATCGCACGCTTCCCCGTGTAGCACAGCCTGTCGAGCGGAGTAATTTCTTCTTCTGCTAACCCTCTGCTGGCAAACCATTCATTGATGATCTGGTTTCCGAATGCATCCGGCAGCGCATCGGCAACCAGTCCTGGAAGTCCTTTGAAACAGTTGTTCCTATTCTCCAAAAACTGGTAAGGCGTTCCTTTGTAATTGCCTGTGGGCATGATAATTGGCGCGATGTCAAGTCCGCTTCGGATGAAACTCCGCTCGTAATCGAATAAGGCGGTTCCGGTGCTTTCGTCCCATGAAAGCGATCCTACCGCTTTCCCCCATAGCTTGATGTCTACAATCAAATCATTCATGGCTGTTGTCTTTCGTATGCCGTACCCTGTGGCGTTTCTTTCCCTGCATCCGTTTCAGTTCAATCGGGCTTATCTTCGTTTCCGGAACTAACAGTTCCAGATTCTCCAGCAGTCCCAATTCCCGGATGACGCAAAGGAACAGCAGCATTGAGACGGGCTTGCCCTTCTCAATGTTGGCTACGGTCAATATGCTCATGCCTGCCCGTTCAGCCAGTTCTCCCTGCGTCATGTTCTGCTTGATGCGGATGTCTTTCAGGCGGCGGCCTATCTTAGCCAATACTGCCGGGTTGCTCATTTCCTGCCACATATACTGTTCTTTTTCTGCAAAGATATGAAATAATATATGCAAATACAAGTATTAAACCGTATATCTGATTATAATATATATAAATGTATATATAAAATATATGTGGCAGTTACATGGGTATTTCTTTAATTTGAAGTTGTATGTTGAGTCCTTGACTTTGTTTGATGATTTCCGGCCTTTTCAGGAATTCGGAGCACTCTTCATACTTGTAGAATGTCAGGAAATATCCTTTGAAGGGTTGTATTTCAATTCCGCTCTCTGTTATATAGAGGCTATATTTTGTCTCTGAATCAGCTATGCAGTAACACTTTTCCGTGCATAGCGGTGTTCGTATCTTGTTTATCTGCTTTATTTCTTTCATAGCTGTAACTGTATGTTAAATGGTGGCATACTCATCCAGTGATTGGATCTTTTTTATGATTTCATTGAAGCGGTTCTCTGTAAGAGGGGTAAGGGTAGATGCATTGCTTCCGTCAAATGATTCTCCGTAAATAAGCCTGTCGAGTTTCAGGTTGTGATTGAGGTTTTCCCGGATGCAGTTTCGTAGTTTCCATAGGTTCCCCAAAGTCATCCATGATTGGTTCTGGTCTTTAATGGCCATGAAAAGTGCGATTGCCGTTTCCAAGTAGAATCCGGTATGGTTGTAATCGGATAAGACCTCACTCCCGTTATGATAGATGTAGATGTTTTGTCCGTCATCATCGGTCATAACCTGACACTCCGAAAAAGGAATGTGGCTGTATTCATTGTTCTGCATGATTCTTGTGATTTATTGTTTGTTAATACTGGTATTATTTTCTCTTTGTTCATCTTGTTTTGATTTCAGTTCAATGCCGTTTCTCCGTAATATCCGGTAGACGGTTCCTGCACTCCCGATATGCAGTATCTTCTGTATTTGCCGGATGGAAGTCCCTGTCTGGTAAAGCTTGATGCAACTTTTCTGCTTGGCGACATTATTCTTGTTGATGGTTGCCTTCCGTCCGAATTTCACCCCCTTTTCTTTGGCTATCCTTCTTCCTTCCTGTGTCCTTTCCACAATCAGGTCTCGTTCAAATTGGGCGAAGGCTCCCAATACGTTGGTGATGAGTTGCCCAGTGGCTCCTTCGGTGCTGATGTTGTCTTGCAGCGAGACGAAATGAATGCCTTTGTCCTTGAATCTGTCAAGCAGCATGAGTATATTCCGTAAAGAGCGTCCGAGGCGGTCTAGCTTATAGACAATGAGGGTATCCCCCTGCCTGATGAATGACAAGCAGGCATCCAGTTCCGGGCGGCTTCCTATGCGTCCGGACAGCTTTTCCGAAAATATCTTTTCGCATCCTGCGGCTTTCAAGGCTTCAATCTGCATGTCGAGATTCTGCTCTTTAGTTGATACACGTGCATAACCGATTCTCATAAATCCCTTATCTTATAACAGGTTGGTAATGGCCGTAGCGGGTATTTCCAGTTTGGAGAAAGCGAACATTTTCTTTCCCAGATCTTTCAGAGAAGCTCCGATATGATAAATGTCCGTATCGTCAATGATCAGGAAGCGGTCGTGGCTGTCCCGATAGATTCTGATGTCAATCGGCGGATATTGGTCATTGTGCCGGTCAAGGTCAAGCTGAAGCTGTGGCGTGATTCGTTGCGTGTAGATGACCGCTGACACACCTGCATTGCGTTTGCTTAACATAAGCAGTACGGCTTCATCCACGTAGTTGTCTATTAGAAGAAGCTCCCTCTTGGCGGTTTTTATCAAATCTGTAGCGAACTTATAAGCATCAAATATCTGTCCGTTGTAGAATATGCCTTCCACCGGAGGTAGGGAAGTGCGTACAAAAAAGTCTATCTTTTCAGAATGCAATGCAACTGTTTTCTCTAACTCGGTCAGGCGGCGGTTTACTGAATATCCCTTTAACAAATATTCTTTGAGAACGCCATTTGCCCAACGCCTAAACAAAGTGGCGTTTTTACTATTGACACGGTATCCGACTGACAAGATAGCATCAAGGTTATAGACTTTGGTTTTGTAAACCTTGCCATCAGATGCAGTTAGTTCCAAAATGGAACATACTGAATCTTCATCTAATTCAGCACTGCTAAAGATATTCTTCAGATGCTTTGTAATTGCTTGTCTTCCTGTGCCGAAAAGTTCAGCAATCTGTGCCTGAGTTAGCCAAACCGTATCATTTTCCAGACGGACTTCAAGCTTGATGGCTTCGTCAGGTTGGTATAATATGATTTCTCCTTGGTTCTCCATGTCGGTGTTTCTGTTTTATTATCAAGTCGCAAACTTAATCAATAGAAACGGATTCTCCAAATGTTTTCCAATCAGTTTCACAATATCGAATGTTTCTTTTTTATTTTAATAAAACAGAAACATGTTTTTCGTGATTATGGAGGTACATGTTGGTGTTAATACGTTTCAAAAGCTACATTATTTTAGAAACTGCTGAATCTTTAGTTTAGTCATAGTATTGTTATTACCATTATTGTAGATAGTCTAGATAATAATTGTGCTGTTTTTTTCATGGATGTAGATTATGGACGGATGGATGGAAAATATTTCAGGCAATGTTGTTGATTGTTAAATAACTAAACCTATAGGTTTATATTGGTTCTTTTTTGTATTTTTGTAATCAAATTGATGTGTAACTTATGAAGTTTGTAAGAGTAATAGAAGGATATGAACATTTATGGGCTGTCAAAGAGCCTGATAAAGAGTATGATGAATTAACTTCATTGTTTGAGAACTGGAACAATGCGGATTATCTATTGGACTTCTTTAAAGATAACATAGAGGATTTGCGGAATAATTTTCATATAGAGAAAATATCAGAAGCGATTCAAGATACGTTTGAGGATGCAGATGAATTAGAAGAGTTGATTTTAGAATTTCCATATACAGAAAACTTGGATGGCTTGTTTGTGCCACTAGATATTACAGATGCAAAATGTGTGGAACTGACTAGAAGAAAAGCCCGCAATTGGAATAGGGATAAACATGCTAGTTGGTTGAGAATATATGCTATCCGTCTTGAAACCAATGTTTATGTGGTTACAGGTGGAGCAATTAAGCTGACGCATTTAATGCAGGATAAGGAACATACTTCTGTGGAATTGGATAAATTAAATAAATGTAAGGATTTTCTTAAAGCGAATGGTGTTTTTGACAAAGATAGTTTTATGGATTTAAATAGTGAGGACTGAATTATGAATAAGGCTATTGATTTTTTAAAAAAGCATGAAAGTATTTCTCCATCCTATTTTGAAGAAAATGCGAAATGGAGAAAAGAAAACAAAGTTTGGCTGGAATGGTCACGCTCTATCGCTTTGTCTTTAGTGGACTATATGGAATCCAATGGATTGAATAGAAATGGTTTGGCAGAGCGTTTGGGTGTTTCTCCACAGTATATCAGTAAAATTCTATCTGGGAAAGTGAATTTTTCGTTTAAGAGTATTGCCGAATTGGAGCAGAAACTTGGCATTAAGCTATTGAATGTGTTGGAATTTGCTTGATAATTTGATAGTATTTCTATATATTATCTTAAGTAAAAAATATTTTTATGATTCAGAAGGTGTTGATAATTTTATTGGTTGTTTCCATAATATTGATTATACTTGGATATTCAACAAGTAGTTCAATTTTATCTATTTTAGTTGCAATGATAAGTTTAGTATGTGAAAGGAAACAGAAAACAAAAATTAAAGAGCAAGAAAAAAGTATTAAAGAATTAGAAGATGCTCTTGGTGTTCAAAAAAATGAGCAAGGGAATATAACTTCAGTAACAACTGATTGTGGTACATTTTAAAACTATTTTTATATGTGAATAGAGAACGACCATTAATTTAAATTTATAGTGATTCAGCTTGTTCATTTCACTTGTATAATCTCTTTCAGGTTAGTTGTATATTGCCGGGTAATATGCTCGCACTTCAGGTGCCAGCTTTTACCGTTTCCTTGCACGGCAACCTTGACCGTGTTGTAACCGTTCTTCCGGTTGATGGCATCTATGGCAGCGGCCAAACGTGCCTGTTTCTCCCGGTCAATGGTGTCAAACAGGTTGGTCTGTATGGCAGAATCCGGGCAGATGTCCCAAACAATGACCCCTGCTTTTTTGTATAGGTATGTGTTCCCTTTTCGCCATTCTGACCGGAGTGCTCTAACTGCGGATGCTGCCAACTCCTGTTGGTCGTTGGTAGGAACTGGAAACGTAACGGTTCTGTTGATGGCATGTGACGGTAAGTCCATACGGAATCGGCTGGTGTAAGCGAATACGGTCATTGAAGAGCAACAACTTTTCTGTTCTTTCAATTTGCGTGAGCAGGATGCGGCAAAATTCGCTACTGCTTCTTCTACTTGGGTGAGTTCGGAAAGTCCTTGGTCTGCAAAACTGCGACTGGTGCAGATGCTCTTCTTTTGCGGCAGTTCCTCGATATCTATGCAGCTTATTCCTTGCAGTTCTTTCCATGTCCTGACACCGGTTACGGTCAGCATCTTCCGTACCCAACTTTCGTTCTTCTGCGTAAAGTCCCATGCCGTCCGGATGCCGTGATAATTCAGTTTCTCTGCGTGTTTCCTTCCGATTCCCCATACATCGGCAATATCGAATCCTTGTAAAGCCTTGATGCGTTTTTCTTCCGAATCAATCAGACATACCCCTTCATACCCTTTATATTTCTTTCCGTATTTGCTGGCCACCTTCGCCAATGTTTTTGTTTGGGCTATTCCCATAGTGACGGGTATGCCCGTTCCTCTTCCAATAGTTGCTACAATCTTTTTTCCGTAAGTATGCAATGCTTCTCCGTTTCCGAACCCGTTGAGGTCAATGAAGGCTTCATCGATGGAATATTGGGTGAGTTCTGGGGAAAAATCGGAGAGCAGCATCATGACGCGGCGGCTCATATCTCCGTACAGGGTGTAGTTGCTGCTGAATACCGCCACCTTATTTGTTTCCAACAGGTTTCTTATTTGATAAAATGGTGTCCCCATTGCAATGCCTAAAGCTTTGGCTTCGTTGCTTCGGGCGATGACGCATCCGTCATTGTTGCTTAAAACAACGACAGGTGCATTACGGAGATTGGGGTTGAATACCCTTTCGCATGAGCAGTAGAAGTTGTTGCAGTCAATAAGCCCTATCATATTTATCTATGTAGCTGCCGTTTGATGTTATAGGTAAGCACGCCCCAGATGATGAAATCGTTTTCATCCGTGACTTTTATAGGCGGATATTCGTCATTGGCAGGAATAAGCCAAAGGCAGCTTCCGTCCGGTTCCAGTTTTACTTTCTTCAAGGTAAATTCACCGTCAATATAGGCGACCACTATATCCCCTTCCTGCGGGTCGATGGCTTTGTCAATGACCAACAGGTCTCCGTCATCAATCCCGCAGCCTTTCATTGAATCACCTACCGCACGTGCATAGAAGGTGGTAGCCGGATGCCGTATTAGTTCTTGGTTCAGGTCGATACTGTCCGACATGTAATCCTGGGCCGGGGATGGAAATCCGGCACGGATGCCTTGGTCTGCGAACAGTAGTTCCAGTTCACTGCTCAAATCTGCGGAATAAAGAATCAGTTTCATGCTTTGAAGCCCTTTCTTTGCATATCTTCCCTTGCTAGTTCAATTTCAGTCTGTGAGAGTTTGGGTAGTTTTACGGTATCGGGGCTTTCGCTCTGATATGCCTTCACTTCGTCTATCAACAGTTGCCAGTCGTACAGGAATTCTTCAGAACATCCGTTTTTCCGGTATATTTCCTTGGCAGCTTCCAATATCTCAGGTGCACAACGGTCATCCCCTTGGAATACGACAGCAGGGATGTCGCCATTGATACAGTCTCTTAACAATCGTAGCTGATCTTTCATCTTGAATCAGTTTTTGATGGTATCTAACTCGCTTATGCTCTTTATAAACTCTTTTGATGGCTTGAATGCAGGAATATTATGTGCCGGCACAAGGATGGTTGTGTTCTTTGAGATATTGCGGGCTGTTTTTGTCGCACGGCGTTTGATGATAAAGCTGCCGAATCCACGGAGATATACATCTTCTCCTTGTGCCAATGATTCTTTTAGTTCCGTCATCAGGCTTTCAATGATGGTCAAGACGGTTCGTTTGTCTATGCCGGTCTTGTTTGAAATTTCTTGTGTCAATTCTGCTTTGGTCATTGCATTTCATTTTTTGTTGGGATGCAAAGATAGTAATTTCTTCCATGTCTTATGTCCTGATCCTTGTTTACAGTCTTAATTCTGTTTCTGTTAGGTCATTATCTATTTGAAGTGAAAGAAGTCTGTCGGCTTTCCATGTATGTTCATTGCTAACTGTTTCTTACTCCATTCTGTTCCGCTCTTTTCCATTTTTCTCCTGCTCTCCTGTTTTGGGGAAGTCTATCCCCAATCCGTGGAAGCCTTTTTCAATCGGCAAATTTCTGATGTGAGGTGAAAATGAAAAATCCCGGTTTGCCTTTGCTGAGGAAAAAATAACGATGAAGGCTTAGCTTCCCAACATTTTTTCCTATCAGGATTTTTCGCATTTCCCCTTTTCCATCCGCTTGTTCTTGCCGTAGAAAAAGGCTCATAAACTCGGATGGGGCATAAATCGCTTCAAAAAAAAGTCGGCTGAGAGGAAAAGACCGGAACGGAAGATTTCAGAAAAAGGTCTTTAAATCTGGCTGAAGCATAAATCAAGTTTAATTTTTTAATTCTTTGCGTATGAAATGGATTGATAGAATGGTAGAGAAGGTAACGAGATGCAGCACTCCGTTGAATACATCTTTTAGAATGGGTGTTCATGCGGTGGTCTGCCGGAGCGGTCTGCCTGATTATGTTTGTGTGAATGTTGACGGGATTGATTGGTTCAGTTTTGATTTTTGGTTGAAGGAGCTTGTGATAGAATCTGCTTGCCAATATCCTTACAATATCGCAGATGCGTTTGATATGCTGTATGATGATGTTCGTGTGACCGTTAAAAGTGAATAAGCTATGACACCGAAAGATTTTTTAGAGTTATACGACCGGCTGTCTTATACGCACGGGCGTGAAAATGTGTTCCGTGATTTTTTGGATGTGTCTCTTTTCATGTTGTCCGGTGGTACCTATCGGGAAGATTACAACAGGCTTTCAATTTCTTATAAAGAAAATGAAATGGAGATTTTTATACAGATGCTGCACTCTGTTGCCAATCATTCGGAGGGTTTCAATGATGTGTTGGGGGATGTGTTTATGGAGCATATCAGTCACGGGCATCACGGGCAGTTTTTCACTCCTATACATATCTCTGACCTTATGGCGGTTGCGTCTGGTTGTGAGACATTGCGGCGTGGTCAGTCTGTTTATGACCCTTGTTGCGGTTCCGGCAGGATGCTTTTGTCGGCAGTCAAGGCAAGCACGAAGTCTGATGTTTCAAACAGACCTTTCTGTTATGGTTCGGACATTGATTTGAATTGTGTGAAGATGGCAACGGTCAATCTCCTGATGAACTCAATACCGGGTGAGGTCGCTTGGATGGATGCGCTGACATTGGAGCATTGGCGGAGTTATAAGGTTGAGCTTGTTTCTGTCTGTGGCGTATGGTTGCCGCTGTTGTCTGTAGGCGGTGCTGGAGATACTTCTTTGATTACCCGTATTCAGAATATGCCTCAGATGAAAACGGTAAAAGGCACGGGGCAGCTGCAACTGTCTTTTGACTTTTAAAGTCGGTTTAGGGGGTGTTTCGCTCCCCCCCCCTTAGGGAGTAACTAACCAATCATTAATCTTATAACACTTTAATCATTTTCTTATGAAATCAATTAAGCCAGTTAAGTTTATCGCAGACAGTTTGAAAGGAGCCAACGAATTGCTGAAGAATGCTCAAAAGAAAGCAGCCGAACTTGACCAGTTCAAGGGTGAGATTGTAATAATCACTGATACAAAAGGTAAGTCTGTTCAAGGCTTTTTCAAGAATATTGAGTTCGTCATCATAGATAATAAGATAACTGCCAGATATACGGTTTATCTTATTCTTGAATGTGAAAAAATTATCATGGCATCAGCCCATACTGACTATGTATATGATGCAGTGGATATACGGAAAACAACCTATAAGAACTACAGGTATAATGTCAATTGATGGTGATGTCAATCAGAGGGGGTATTAAGTTTGACACCCCTCTGATACATTTAAAGCATACATTCTAAAATTCGTTTTACAATTTCCCATATATCATCCAAATTTTCAATTAGAAATGAAAGAATTGGATGCTGTTTCTCTTGTTGTTTGTACAGAAACCATTTGATTTTTAAAACAGTTGTTTGCATTATAAAAAACTTCTGGTTTACATGATAGTTTGTTCAAGGGCCACCACTCCCAAAAGTCTTGAAAACTGAATTGGCTTCTGCTTCTGCGAAGTTATAAATAGGGCTTTATATCTAAAAGGACAAAATTTTATCCCTTATTATTTGTGTTATAATATATTGTAATACAATTGTTTGAATAGCAAGATTAATTGAATATGACAATTATATACTAAGACACTTCGTTTCACGCTACACGGTTATTAACATCATAAACTAGCAATAGTAAATTACATGTTTGATGATTATGATAAGAAAGACTTTGGTGGCTATATCCTTAATGCTGATGAGAGCAGATACAAGTGTTTCTAGAACATGAACCTGTATGCGTTGAAAGAAATATCTTGTGTTCCGCTACGGATTTGACAACAAGTCGGAAAATGAAGTGCAGAATGACACGGAAGAATATAATAGGTGGCTAGGATTCTGCAATTATGTACGTGTATTCTACATACCGAAGAAGTATTAGAGAAATTATAGAATTTGTAGGATAACGCAGAAAGTTTTCTCTACAAAAGCCAAATATACGCTCAAAAAAACTTATACATCACAGAAAGTCGTTTGTTACAATGATTAATCTGAGGAAATATACCTTTCTTCCTCTGCCAAGTGATCGAGGAAGAAGAAAACAAAGACATTGATATCTACGCTTAGATGGTGTAAACTATTTCTATCAAAGTTCTTTTCTTAAACAGAATTTTGTCCACTACGCTCATCAGGGAATTCTTCATATTGTTCTTTACTTTGGTTATCAACTGTATGCCGTTAAGGAAAAGGTTCTCAAGCAATGCTTGTCCGCACAGAGATTGCCCTTTATGCCTTCAGAAATCCTGCCTGTTTCAGTTGCTCACGATCATCCATATTTCTCGGTGTGAACATAAAATTAAGGATTTCGTCTTTGTCATTGATGATCAGGTGTAGTTTGAATCCGAAGAACCATCCCATTGAACATTTCTACGTTCTGTAATCCCCTGAAAGTATTGTGTATCAGGATGCGCTGATTCCGGTATACACGCAACGGCGTGGAATCCACAAAGCTGATATCGGTACAAGTACCTAGCAAGACTTCCTTGATGAAGACAGTAAGCTGTAACAAGACTTCTTTCTCCAACTTCACAAAACGGTTGTAGGACACACGTTTTGGGAAGAGATGCGTCAGATGCTTGCAGACATACTCTTTATAATAATGCTTGAAACATCGAAAACCTCCTGAATGGAACAGAATCAGAATGACCATGATTTCTGCATCGCTCATCCGGTTGGGCTTGTTCCGATGTTTGCGATTCTTGTCGTCAACCATGTATTTTTCTTGTATCTTGGCAAATTCTTTGCAAAAATCATCCGCCATACAATAAATCTCCGTAACTTTAGCCTCTGAGGACATAGTGGTAATCATTTGAATGTAATATTTAGCATCATAAGTTCAATGCTTTTATCGCTATGTCACTAATTTTCATAATTTTACTTTTTATCTTGAACTTATGTTGCGGAATTGTTTTTTATTTTTTAGGGAATCTATAATGGAAGTGAGGATATATGAAATATATAAAAAATTTAAAGAATATCTTCGGCATTATATCAATTGTAGCATGGGTTATGGGATTAGGATATACAGCGGGAGTTATTATTACAAAAATGAATTGTGATATAAAGTTGCTTGATCAGCAATTTAAGTGCATGAATGAAAAACAGATGAAAGATTTAGAAATTTTGAAATTAAATAATAAGATTGAAGTACTAGAATTACAGATTAAAATTTTGGATGATGAAAAAAAATAAAATAATTGTATTATTCTCTATTGTAGGGTTTATTATATTGTGTTTGTTAGCCGTTTTATTATATGGTTTAAGATATGCAAAGGGGCTAAAAGTTCAAATCGAAGAGAGGAATAGGATAATTTATTCTTTATTTGAACAGAATTTTGTATTGGATAAAAGTAATTTAGATTTTATATTGTCTTTAAATAGTGATTCTGGAGGGCAATTGTCTCATATTAAAAAAGATATTCTTCAACGAGAACTTACTTCTCTAGAAATGAGGAAATTACATGAAATAATGCAAAACTATACAAATTCAGTTTATAATAAAGACTACAAAGCATATAGTAGTTTTTTTGCTGATAGTGTACAGGTTTTTTTTCTAAAAAAAGATTTCTCTATAAAAGATGTTTTTTATAATATGAGATGGTATTGGAACACATTCCCTAATGCTCAAATACAATATGACATGAATTCGATGTCTATATATAAAAATAATGAAGGGTATAGAGTTTATATTCCAATTGTAAAAGATGAGTCTGATATAATAGGTGAAATAAGATTTAATAATAATATGAAAATATATTATGTAAAAGATTTTTATGCTTTGAGGGATAAAAAGGAATGAACAAAGTCTGATGATAAAGCATTCAATCGTATCTATTAAGCATATAAGTGCAATGATTGATAGATGTTCTATGACTCATTTTAGCTCACCGTCAATATAGGGATATTCATTAAGTAGGGACATTCAGTAAATAATATAAAATTAGCCAACTAATTC
>ULRH01030183.1_pt1 | contig 39668 bp, 36 predicted proteins | sample 1955271 | NCBI WGS metagenome assembly ULRH01 (sample SAMEA4835677, study PRJEB28245) | human gut metagenome | biome: gut microbiome; material: fecal sample | place: Denmark | collected 2008 | reverse complement strand
AAAGGGGCTTTCCCTATGGGGTACGTCAAAATTGGACGCTTACAATCAAATGACATTTATTGAATACTTGAAGCAATTAGGTCGGGACTTTCGTATCGAATATATACATCAGAAATGTCAAAACAGAGATTATTTTGTTTTATCACAAATCCATAAAGCTATAATAGTAGCTCCTCACCCCGATGACGAAGTTTTAGGTTGTTCAGGCCTCATACAACGCATGATTGAAAATGGAAAACAAGTGCATGTTGTCATCTTGTCCGGAGGAGGGAAAAGCCATCAAGACTGTTGCCATATCGATGAATCAACACTGATTGACTCCCGCCGCAAGTTATCACGAAAGGCAGCAGAGATATTAGGACTTCCACTTAACCAGCTACATTTTTTAGATTATCCAGACGGTCATATCTCATACAATAATCCTGAGACTCAACACCTACAAACATTGATCGAAGAAATTTCACCAGATGCTATTTTCATACCGCACAAGGGTGAGGGATGGAGCGACCATATAGAAGCTGGAAATATAGTAAGAGAAATCATCCGAACGAAATCTACTCCGATCCAGTTGTATGAGTATTGTGTCTGGTTCTGGTACTACAATACATGGAACATTGATTGGAAAAATGCGTTCGTTCTCAAAATGAATCAGAGGGAACATCGGATAAAATTAAAAGCCATTGATGCTTATGTAAAACCGCTTGCTCCTTGTGGGAAACCATGGAGCGGAGTGCTGCCACGTATATTCGTGAAGGCAAATCAATGGAATTGTGAACTATATTTTAAAGCAGACTAATGAAATATCAACTATATCGTGCAATCATCATTGGAGACTCTTTCAACAATACTTTAGGACTCATCCGTAGCCTTGGAGAAGCCAAAGTAGATATTACATTGTTACTTGTTGGAAATAGTGATCGCCTGTATGTATCTAAAAGCAGGTATTTAAAGGAAAAGCAGGTATTTCGTTTAGCAAATATTGATGATTGCTTGTCTGTTCTACAGCAGATTGCCAATGGAACTAAAAAACAAATTATCATTTGCACAAATGATAAAGCTGCACAGTTTATAGACTCACATGAACAGGAATTGAGTAAAAACTACATGACCCCCATGCGTGGCTTGCAATTGGGAAATATGATGAACAAAGACTGTCAATGTAGATTAGCCCAAACCTGTGGATTTACTGTTCCACAATCATTTATATATAACCGAAATAATAAATTCCCCGAAGACTCAAATTATCCTTTATTACTGAAACCTATTAATAGTACTCAGGGAGAAAAATCGGATATTCACATTTGCAGAAACTATAATGAAGTGCAAGACTGTCTCACAGAATCATCTTCATGTTCAGATTTTATTGTCCAAGAATATATTGAAAAAGAATATGAGATAAACTTGATTGGTGTCAGTACAGACCACGGCATTTATATTCCCGGAGGGATCAGAAAGATACGGCACTATCCAACGATTTACAGTCCGTGTTCTTTTGGTTTATTCCAATCCATAGAACATTTAAAGATTGATACAGCACCTATCACAAAGTTTATATCACAGGTTGGATATCACGGTCCTTTTAGCGTAGAGTTATTGCACAAAGGGGATAAGAATTATTTTATGGAAGTCAATTTTCGGAACGACGGCCTTGCATACGCTGCAACCGCCAGTGGCGTTAATCTTCCTGCACTTTTGTTTGATGTTCATAAGCCTACAACATTCCATGTAAAAAATACCTATATGATGGATCTTTCCATTGATTATTGCCATGTAAAAAATGGTACAATTTCTAAAAAACAATGGATATCTGATTTCTTGAAAACAGGATGTCAACTGAACTTTAATCGAAAAGATCCAATGCCGACTATCTGTTATTACTTGCATAAAATAAAAAAACGTTTTCAGCAATGAAAGTAATGGTTTGCATCCCCTGCCTACTGACTGGCGGTACAGAAATACAGACTCTCAATTTAGTGCGGGCATTAGTTACAGGCGGACACCAAGTCGTAACCGTATGTTACTTTGAATATAGCCCGGAGATGGTTATTCGATTCCAACAAGCTGGAAGTGAAGTGGTTTGTCTGAGTAAAGACGGAACACGCATCGGAGGCTGGAAAGGAATACTCTTCCTTTTCAAAGGGCTTCGGAGGGTATTAAAACAATACCGACCGGAAGTGGCACACGTACAATACATGGCACCGGGAGCAATTCCAATCCTGCTATTACGCCTTTTAGGCATGCGTCAAATCATAGCAACCGCACATACGGCAGCCGACATTTATCCCAGCCTGCGACTAGTACACTTCGTTCAGCAACATTGCGTACGAGCATTTACCTGCATTACGGAGTTGGCGGAACGTTCGTTCTTCGGAACTTCCTTGCTATATAGTGAACAGACGGTACTAAAAAAGCGGAATCATTTCACGATATACAATGCCCTACCTGCAGGTATTTCTATCTCCCGACAAGCTAAAAGCAAAGATAAACCATTAACGATTGGCGTAGTCAGCCGTTTGGAAAGCATCAAAGGCATGGATTTGGTAGTGCCTGCCTTTACACTGGTAAAAGCACGTCACCCGGAAATGCAACTACTGATAGTAGGTGGCGGAAGTCTACGCAAACAGATGGAAGAGCAGGTGCACAAAGCTAGATTGGAAGAAGCTGTAGAGTTTGCAGGACGACAACCACAGGAGAAGTTATCAAGCTACTACGACCGCATAGATATCTTGTTAATGCCGTCACGCAGTGAAGGTTTCGGACTGACAGCCATTGAAGGAATGGCACGCGGTTGCGTAGTTGTGGCTGCCCGTACCGGCGGTTTACCAGAAGTAGTACGGGATGGAGAAGTGGGCTTGCTTCATGAACCGGAACAAGTAAAGGATCTGGCTGCACAAATCAATAAACTAATAGAACAGCCAACTCTTTGGAAACAGTTCTCCAACGAAGCAATCGCTTACGTACAGCGATTCAGCTTTGAGCGTTTTAGTCAATTATTTAATAATCTATACACTAAAATTAGGGTATGACTACACTTATCAATCTACTTTTTGCTTTATGGTATGTCTATTATAGCTTCAACATTTATAATAGACGTACACTGTTATGCGTCAAAAATCCATGTGGAAGTGTTTCCTATCCTCTAAATAGAAATCTACATTTTCTACTATTCAGCATAGCAACAGCAATGCTATTTTTAGGTCCTTTTTCATTAGCAAAATATGCCTACAGCATTGTTTTGTTGATATTTATTATATTCACTTCTCTTCAATTAAAATTTGAAAGAATAGTTTACACTTATTTATTATTCATATTATGGTGTAGTTTTTCACTATTACATTCTACAGACAAAATACAAGGAGTAATGATGTTAATAAAATACACATTGCCTCTGCTTTACCTATGGCTAGGTTATAACGCAATAAACGATAAAGAGAGTTTCCTAATTCTACTAAAAAAAACAAATGTTTTCATGATAATTTATGCACTTCTGATTGGCGGATTTGCTTTCAAGATATTACCTTTTCTTTACAATTTATTATTATATAAAAGTGGCGGATTATTTATCGCTTATGCTTCGTTAGCCGACTTCTTTTCAGCTTTGTTTGTTGTTCCATTAGCTCTATATATCATTTATAAAAAGAAAGTTTATTTAGTTTCAGCATCATGGATCTTACTTTCAACAATTTTAGAAACCGTTAGAACCGGACTAGGAGGAATCGCATTAGCTACATCCTTTTTTATACTTGTTATATATAAATTAAAAGCCATTCCTTACATTTTACTATTTGCTATCCTTGCATTATCAACCATTTTTTTAATCCCAAGTTTTAAAGAAAAAATGTTTGTGGATAATCAGACATCTACTCAATTATACAAAAACGGAGGATTCGATTTTAATAATATACAGTCAAACGGACGTGAAGCTATATGGAAAATAAATTTAGCAAAATTTTATAAACCCAATCCGATTACAGGCTCTGGTTTAGGAAATTCTGTAGAATATACAAAAGAGAATTTCACTGTAAAATTAATCCATAGTGATTATGTACAAATCTTATGTGATACAGGATTAATCGGCATTATTTTATTTGCCCTTTTCTTTCTGTTTACATTTATCAAAATAGGATATTATACATTCTTTATCAAGGATGATTTTATTCTATTATCAGGAGCCATGGCTTTAGGAAGTTGTGTAGGTACCTTCTTTTCTATGACGTTTGATAATGTAGTAACATATTCACAACAAGCATTTATTTTCCCATTCGTTTTTATAGGAATATTCTTAAAAGCGATAGATTTATATAAGTCGGAATTTAACTAAACATTGATATAAATGCTATTTTCTATAATAATACCTTTATACAATAAAGAACAAAGTATAGTTTCCACCCTACAAACTGTACTGAAACAAACCTTTCAAGACTTTGAAATTGTCATTGTGGATGATGGGTCAACAGATCACAGTGTAGAAGAAGTAAAAAAAGTGATTGATCCTCGTATTCGCCTGATTCATCAAAGCAATGCGGGCGTATCGGCGGCACGCAACCGTGGAATAGATGAAGCGAGAGGGGAATACATTGCTTTCCTTGATGCGGATGATGAATGGAAACCTGACTATTTGAAGGCTCAATACGAACTCACTCTGAAATATACAGAATGCAGTGTATTTACCTGCAACTACGAATTTAAAGATAGTCAAGGAAAGATAACGCCCACTATTATCCGAAAGCTTCCCTTTAAAGATGAAGATGGCATTCTTTCTAATTACTTTGAAGTAGCCAGTTGTTCACATCCGCCTTTGTGGACATCTGCTGTTATGGTTAAGAAAAGTGCCATACAATCCATTGGTGGTTTTCCTATCAGTATTAAATCAGGAGAAGATTTACTAACGTGGGCACGCTTAGCCTGTAAATATTCTATCGCTTATACTAAAATATCGCAAGCTATTTACAATTTGGGAGAAGGATATAATAAAAAGAATCTGCCACCCAGAAGGCAGGATAAAGGAGATCCGGTAGGTAAAGGATTAGTAGAATTATATAAAAAATATCCTCATACTTGCGGAATGAGAAAGTATATATCACATTGGCATAAAATGAGAGCTTCTGTTGCTATCAGATATGACGAAAAGAAAGAAACAGTATATGAAGTTTACCAATCATTAAAATATAATATCCTAAATATCAAAATCATGCCATTTCTAATTTTAGCACTGATTCCCCAAAAGTTAAGGCATATAATAATATCACATTATTAAAAATAGTATTTTAATAGCTATATTATAAATGAAAATCTTACTCGTTCATAACAATTATGGAAAATACTCCGGCGAAGAAGCCGTAGTGGATCGACTGGCTGCCATGTGGACTACACACGGACACGAAGTGGCACAACTGCGCCAATCGACCGCAGGAAGCCGGGAAAGCCTGACGGGCAAAATACGGGGATTCTGTGCTGGAATATATTGCCCAAGTGGAGTGAAAGCGATGCGGGAGGCACTACAACGGGAGAAGCCGGATGTGGTGAATGTACACAACCTGTATCCTTTTATCAGCCCTGCTGCGCTGTTTGAATGCAGGAAAGCCGGTGTTCCGGTGGTAATGACTGTACATAATTACCGGTTGATCTGTCCTACGGGACTGTTTATGCGGGATGGGAAGCCTTGTGAACTATGCTTAGAGAAAGGAAATGAATGGGGATGCATACGGTATAACTGCGAACATTCACTGCTTAAATCAGTGGGCTATGCAGCCCGCAACGCGGTGGCAAGGTTGAGTAAAGCATACAGTGAATGTGTAGATAAGTTTGCTTGTATCACAGACTTTCAACGGAAGAAGCTGATAGAAGCGGGATTTGCAGCGGATAGGATTACTGTTATTCCCAACAGCATGGAAGCTCCTGCAAGTTATACTCCTTCAATAGGGAACTATGTGGCATACATCGGACGTTTGAGTTATGAGAAGGGATTTGACCTGCTGATAGAAGTGGCACGCAGACATCCGGAAATAGCATTCCGATTTGCCGGAGCACAACGCAGCGCCACAAGTATAGAGATTCCGGGAAACGTCACTTTTATGGGATATCTGCATGGGAAGGAACTGAAGGACTTTATCCATAACAGTCGTTTTATAGTAATGCCCAGCCGGTGCTATGAAGGTTTTCCTGTGGCTATTTTGGAGGCTGCTCAATATGGCAAACCGAGCATCGGACCGGATCATGGTGGATTTACAGAAATTATTGGAAAGGGTGAAAAGGCTATTGGACGGTTGTTTATTCCGAATGATATGGCTGACTTGGAACGGCAGATTACCGAACTTTGGGAACAGCCAAAAATGGTAGAAGAATTGGGAGAAAAGGCTTTCCGGAAGTTGCAGCAGGAGTATGCGACGGAGGTTGTGTATGGGAAATGGAATGAATTGGTTGAGGGCTTAAGGTTGAAGGATAAAGGATGAGGGATGAGCGTTGAGGGTTTAGAGTTGAGAACTGAGGGATAATTCAGTATAATGATAAGTGCTTTAAACCATAAACACTAAACCTTAAACTTTAATATACCACAGAGTATCACGGAGTTTATATATTTATAAATAATGAAACAAACAACTAACAGATTAGCAGGGCTTGACATCATACGATGCCTTGCCATTTTTTCAGTAATAGCAGGACACTTCTTTGTGTTAAACACTCCCTTTAGGGAAACCATTTTTGACGCTTCTGGGATGTTTGGACAAGGATTAGTCTATCTGTTGTTTAATGCTACAGGAGTCCCGTTATTTATTATGATGACAGGCTATCTGAATGCACATAAAGTAGAATGTAATAGGAAGTATTATAAGGGAATGAAGAGAGTATTGATCTCGTATCTGCTGTTTTCGGTCATTACCATCCTATTCCGGAAGTATTATCTATATGAAGATTTAACGTGGATTCAGTGGGGTCTGAAAATTCTGGACTTCTCAGCGATTCCCTACGGTTGGTATATCGAGATGTGGATTGGCCTGTATTTGTTAACACCGTTCCTGAACCTGCTGTACAAGGCTATCCCGACTCAAAAACAAAAGCTCATTTTATTGGTGACACTATATGTACTGACAGCCTTGCCGGACTTACTGAACCGATACGGGCTACATTTAGTACCTGGATTCTGGCAATCAGTCTTTCCGTTGACTTACTTCTTCATCGGCAGTTATGTCCGAGAGTACGAACCTGAATTGAAAGGGAAAAAGATAGTTGTAGCCATTATAGCCATTTTAGCAATATGTGCCATTAATCCAGTATTTACGATGTTGTTTGCGAAAGAGCATACCATGATTCAGATAGCAGGAGGATCGAACGGTGTTTTCGGAACCATTGTAGCGGTACTGACTTTTATTTTGCTTTATAAGATTGATATCCGGAACGTATGGACAAAAAAAGTGCTGACACACATTTCGCTGCTTTCATTAGACATGTATCTGTGCTGCTACATCTTCGACAAAATATTCTATCCGTACTTTATCGATCGGTATTTTGTCGATCAGACTCAATTCGGAATCTATTTCTTTGTAATAGTTCCACTGGTATTTGTTGCCTCTCTGCTAACCGCACAGATAAAGAAATGGATTTTCCAACTCTTTCCTAGGAAAAAATAACTGATTCGATTAATAATATGCAAACTTATTTTAATATTCGCTACGAATTCAACAAAGAATCCGTACAGAACTCTATTGCCCGACAAGTACAAACCGGCGGTGCAGACTATATCTGCGTAGCCGACGGAGTGATACTAAACACTGCGAATCGAAAACCGGAGTACCTGAAAGTAGTGAACGGAGGAATGTTCAGTATCTGCGACAGCAGCTATGTTCCCTTGTATCTGAAATGGATCTACGGCATACACTATGACCAATACTGCGGAAGTCAGATATTTATGGACATCGTACGGATGCGTAAATACAGAATGATATTCATGGGGACTTCGCAAACCATACTGAACGGCCTGAAAGCAAATCTGATGAAGGTGAATCCGGACGTAGAAAAGATGCAGTTCATAGAATTGCCCTACCGAAAGGTGGAGGAATTTGACTACAAAAGCATCGCACAAACCATAAAGAAAGATGGCGCCGACATTATATGGGTGGCACTGGGGGCTCCCAAACAGGAAATTTTTATGAGCATGCTGAAACCACATCTGAAACACGGAGTCATGATTGCCATAGGAGCGGCATTCAAATTTTACAGCGGAATAGACGAGAAACGGGCACCGGCATGGATGGTGAAACATCACCTGGAATTTGTACACCGCATTTTCAAAGAGCCGAAAAAACAACTGAAACGATGCTGGGGAATCGTGTCGTCGCTACCAAGATTATTGTGGAGTGAATGGAGAAGAAAACATAAACTAAAACAGGAATTTAATCAAGAATATTGCTAATGAAAACAGCTCTTATCACAGGCATAACAGGCCAGGACGGATCGTTCCTGGCCGAATTTTTATTGGAAAAAGGATATGACGTACACGGAACCATCCGACGCTCGTCGGTAGACTATCGCGAACGCATCGCTCACCTGGAAGGACGACCGAACTTCCACCTGCACTACGCGGACCTGACGGACTCGATGAGCATGCTGCAGGTGATCGGCAAGGTACGCCCGACGGAAATCTACAACCTGGCGGCGCAAAGCCATGTACAGGTGAGCTTCGACTCGCCGGAATTTACGGCGAACGTGGACGCAACGGGCGTACTGCGCGTGCTGGAGGCAGTCAGACTGTGCGGACTGACGGAGACATGCCGCATCTACCAGGCTTCGACCTCGGAGCTGTATGGGAAGGTGGAGGAGGTGCCGCAGAACGAACAGACGCCGTTCCACCCCTACTCGCCCTACGCTGTGGCAAAGCTGTACGGCTACTGGATCGTGAAGGAATATCGCGAGGCGTACGGCATGTACTGCTGCTCGGGCATCCTGTTCAACCACGAGAGCGAACGACGCGGAGAGACGTTCGTGACGCGCAAGATCACACTGGCGGCGGCACGCATCGCACAGGGAAAGCAGGAGAAGCTGTACCTGGGCAACCTGGACTCGCTGCGCGACTGGGGGTATGCGAAGGACTACGTGGAGTGTATGTGGCTGATCCTGCAGCAGGAGAAGCCGGAGGACTTCGTGATCGCAACGGGCGTGCAGCACTCGGTAAGGGAGTTCTGCTACCTGGCCTTCAAGCATGCGGGCATCGAACTGGAATTCAAGGGCGAAGGCATCGACGAGAAGGGATATGACAAGGCCACGGGCAAGTGTCTGGTGGAGGTGAGCAAGGACTTCTACCGTCCGACGGACGTGGTGAACCTGTGGGGCGACCCGACGAAGGCGAAAGAAAAACTGGGATGGAATCCGCAGACGACCTCGTTTGAGGAGCTGGTGCGCATCATGGTGGCGCACGACATGCAGAAGGTGGCTGCCGAACACGTGGCGAGCGTGATGCGGACGAACCTGGCGGAATATCTGGAGAAAGGAATCGTCAAATAATGGAGAATGGAGAATGGAAAATTGAAAATTAATTTTCCATTATCAACTATCAATTATCAATTCAAGAAGTGGAAAAGACAGCGAAAATATATGTGGCCGGACACCGGGGAATGGTGGGATCGGCCATCGTGAGGGAACTGCAACGGCAGGGATATACGAACATCGTGACACGTACGCACAAGGAACTGGACCTGACGCGACAGGACCAGGTGGAGAAGTTCTTCGCAGAGGAACGGCCGGAATATGTGTTCCTGGCTGCAGCGAAGGTGGGAGGCATCGTGGCCAACCAGGAGGCGCTGGCGGACTTCATGTACGAGAACATGATACTGGAAATGAACGTGATACACGCGGCATGGAAGAACGGATGCCGGAAGCTGGAGTTCCTGGGATCGTCGTGCATCTATCCGCGCATGGCTCCGCAGCCGATGAAGGAGAGCTGCCTGCTGACGTCGGAACTGGAGAAGACGAACGAGGCGTATGCGCTGGCGAAAATCAGCGGGCTGAAGTACTGTGAGTTCCTGAACCGGCAGTACGGGACGGACTACATCAGCGTGATGCCGACAAACCTGTACGGACCGAACGACAACTATCATCCGGAACACAGCCACGTGTTGCCGGCCCTGATACGGCGCTTCCACGAGGCAAAGGTGCAGGGACTGAAGGAGGTGACGTGCTGGGGCGACGGTAGTCCGCTGCGGGAGTTCCTGTACGTGGACGACCTGGCCGACCTGTGTGTGTTCCTGATGAACCACTACAGCGGCAACGAAACGGTGAACGCCGGTACGGGCAAGGAGCTGACCATCAAAGAGCTGACGGAGAAGGTGGCGAAGATCATCGGCTACGAAGGGCGTATCCTGTGGGACACGAGCCGACCGAACGGCACGCCGCGCAAGCTGCTGGACGTGAGCAAGGCGAAGGCCCTGGGATGGGAAGCACGGACAAGCCTGGACGAAGGTATCCGCCTGGCGTACGAGGACTTCCTGCATAACCCGATGAGGGCGGAAAGATAGGACGCCGGCAGGACTTGAGATACATTGCATCTGGTTTTGGAACAAGCCATATCGTCTGCAAGGACGGTATGGCTTGTTTTGTTTCGGAAGCGGCGACACCCCGGCAATGCCCCCCCACTTATCACAGCTCTTGTCGCTGCAAAAAATCGAGCAGATGGAGGTGGTGGATGCCTTCGTAATTACTGCCACTGGTCCACTCATCCAGACTAACCACATACTTGGGATAATTGTCCGGGATGGCAAGCAGGTTGCCGAACTCGCGTGCACGGGTCTTCTCATCGCCCATCTGGAAAGTAGCCTGCACATAGACACGCATATCGCCGTTCAACGCAACAAAATCGACTTCCTTTTCACCCTGCTGACCAATAAACACATTGGAATAAAGGGTATGCAACTGAAGATAAACCGCATTCTCGATAAGCTTATGGATGTCGCGCTGCCAAGAGAAACCCAGGTAACAGTTGCGAAGCCCCAAATCTTCGAAATAGTATTTGTCGCCAAGCTCGAACTTACGAAGTCCGACAATATCGATGCGGGACACACGGTTGACGAGAAACGCATCGCCCAGGGCTTTCAGGTAGTTGATGACCTGCAAGGGAGATATGTTGACACGCTGAGACTTAAGGTAACGGCTGATGTTGTTGGCCGAAAAGAGGTTGCCGACATTGTCGGCTACATAATCGACCAGCGATTCCAGGAAAGAGACATTACGGATGCCTTCGCGTTTCACGATATCTTTCAACAGAATGGTGGAATATACATTGCGGAGATACTCAAAACAGATGTCGGTATCCAAGGGAAGATTCGACAAATATGGCAAACCTCCGAAAGTGAGATAATGGCGCAGGGATGTGTTGTCGGGAGAAAGTTTATGGAACTCCAGAAATTCGGAAAAGGTGAGGCTATGGATATGAAACTCTACATAACGCCCGGACAGGTAGGTAGCCAATTCACCAGAAAGCATGGTGGCATTGCTTCCGGTAATGTAAATGTCGCAGGCTTCCTCGGCCAGCAAAGAACGAAGAGCATGCTCAAAACCCTCGATGTCCTGAACCTCGTCTACAAAAAGGTAACGCCCGTCTTCGCCGGAAACAAGACTGAAGGCTTTCGCTACTTCGGCCAGCAAATCATCGCTCGTCCTGATATGGGCAAAAGCGGACAATTCTTTATTGACATAAAGTATGTCAGCGGACGGATGTTCCTGACGAATATGCTCACAAAGCTGCCTGAGTAAACAACTTTTCCCGACACGACGTTGGCCGGTGAGCACTTTTATGACGTTTTTCCCTATAAACGGAGCAATACGTTCGGTGTATCTCGGACGGATAATCAGATCTTTCATGCCTGCCTGTTATTAAGTATGATTTACAACATAGGCAAATATATGTAATTTTATTAGTTATAACAAACAAGACAAGAATTAATCACACTGTTATTAGTTATAATTAACAAGAAAAACGGGTTTACACTATCTTTGCATAACATAGGCGGCACCTCCGAAGTAAAAGCTGAAAACCAGGTTTTCGCTTTGTACTTCCCTCGGTTTGCACTATCTTTTCATAATATAGGCGGCACCTCCGAAGTAAAAGCTGAAAACTAGGTTTTCGCTTTGTACTTCCCTCGGTTTGCACTATCTTTGCATTCATATTTTTACAAAACGTATGAAGAAGAAAGATAGCCAAGTGATATTCGACCGCAACGTGATAGAGTTTGTCACCGTGGCGGCAGAGTTCTGCAAGTTCGTCGAACAAGCCGAAGGCAGCAAACGGACCAACTTCGTGGACACCACGCTGAAACTGCTGCCCCTGCTCTACCTGAAAGCGTCTATGCTGCCACCCTGCGAAACCATAGGCGACGAAGCGCCCGAAACGTTTGTCACCGAAGAAACGTACGAAATCGTACGCATGAACCTGGCAGGCATCCTCGCCGACCGCGACGACTATCTGGACGTATTCGTCAGCGACATGAAATACAGCGACCAGCCTATCACCCGATACATCTCGGAGGACCTGGCCGACATCTACCAGGACATCAAGGACTTTATCTTTGTCTTCCAACTGGGACTGAACGAGACGATGAACGACTCGCTGGCCATCTGCCAGGAGAACTTCCGCCTGTACTGGGGACAAAAGCTGGTGAACACACTACGGGCCCTCCACGAAGTGAAGTACAGCAACACGCAGGAAGAAGAAGAGGAAGAGGAGGATATCGAGGATTGATACAAGAGCAACTATGATCATAAGAAGAACCATCGGAAAAGAGGAACTGAGCGAACTGCCCAAAGCGGCCTTCCCCGGCAATATACACATAGTGGACACGCCGGAAGAAGCAGATAAGGCGGCAAGATACCTGAAAGGACAACCGATACTGGGCATCGACACCGAAACGCGGCCTTCGTTCAGCAAGGGACACGTACACAAGGTAGCGCTGCTGCAGGTGTCGACCGACGACCATTGCTTCCTGTTCCGACTGAACCTGATAGGGCTGACCCTGCCCGTCATCAAGCTGCTGGAAAGCCCGCACATCACCAAAGTGGGCCTTTCGCTGCACGACGACTTCATGATGCTGCGCAAACGGGCACCCTTCGAACCCAGAGCCTACGTGGAGCTGCAGGAATACGTGCGCCCCTTCGGCATACAGGACATGAGCCTGCAAAAAATCTACGGCATCCTGTTCAACGAGAAGATATCGAAATCGCAACGCCTGAGCAACTGGGAAGCCGAAAACCTGACGCAGCCGCAACAGCTCTATGCAGCCACCGATGCCTGGGCCTGCCTCAACATCTACCACAAGCTGGAGGAACTGAAGCAGACGGGAGATTTTATAATTGAGAATTGAAAATTGAGAATTCATAATTGACACCATGTATAAAGTATATCTGAAATCGGGCAAGGAAGAATCGCTCAAGCGTTTTCACCCATGGGTGTTCTCGGGCGCCATTGCCCGCCTGGACGGCGAACCTGAAGAAGGAGAAGTAGTAGAGATCTATACCTCTAAGAAAGAATTTATCGCCAAAGGCCACTTCCAGATAGGAAGCATCGCCGTACGCGTCCTTACCTTCCGACAGGACGAGACCATCGACAAGGACTTCTGGAAGCGACGCCTGACTGTGGCCCGCGACATGCGACGCAGCATCGGCATCGCCGGACGGGCCGACAACAACACCTACCGCCTGGTGCACGGCGAGGGCGACAACCTGCCGGGGCTGGTCATCGACGTATACAACCGTACGGCCGTGATGCAGGCCCACTCGGCCGGCATGCACCTGGACCGCATGACGATCGCCGAGGCCCTGGCCGAGGTGATGGAAGGCGAAGTGGACAACATCTATTATAAATCGGAAACCACCCTGCCCTTCAAGGCCGACCTCTACCCCGAAAACGGCTTCCTGAAAGGCGGCAGCGCCGACAATGTGGCTACGGAGTATGGGCTGAACTTCCACATCGATTGGCTGAAGGGGCAGAAGACGGGCTTCTTCGTGGATCAGCGCGAGAACCGCGCCTTGCTGGAGCGCTATGCCCGCGGACGCAGCGTGCTGAACATGTTCTGCTACACAGGGGGCTTCTCTGTCTACGCCATGCGTGGAGGGGCCAAGCTGGTGCACTCGGTAGACAGCTCGGCCAAAGCCATCGACCTGACGAACAAGAACATAGCCCTGAACTTCCCCGACGACGCACGCCATGCCGCCTATGCCGAAGACGCTTTCAAGTACCTCGACCGCATGGGCGACCAGTACGACCTCATCATCCTGGACCCGCCTGCCTTCGCCAAGCACCGCGACGCCCTGCGCAACGCTCTGCAAGGCTATCGCAAGCTGAACGTCAAGGCATTCGAGAAGATCAAGCCGGGCGGCATCCTGTTCACCTTCTCGTGTTCGCAAGCCGTCAGCAAGGAAAACTTCCGCACGGCGGTCTTCACGGCAGCAGCCATGTCGGGACGCAACGTGCGCATCCTGCACCAGCTGACGCAACCGGCGGACCATCCCGTGAACATCTACCACCCCGAAGGAGAGTACCTGAAAGGGCTCGTGCTGTACGTAGAATAAGTTCTATCCCCCTAAAAAAGGGGGTAGAATACAGCTGAAACGTTAAATAGTGCAAATAAAACGCAGATTTATATTCAATTGTTATGTTGTATAACATAAAACCCATACCTTTGCACTGTGTTTTTCATGGTATTAGATTTAAGGTTAATAAAGATTGGGTGTCTGGGATAGATACCCTTCTTTTTTTATATACCCTTTCCTCCTCTTTTGGCAGCGGTTTCTCCGCATCTTTCTCCATAAAAAATCTTCCGCACGCTTGTTTTTCTAACGGCATCATTGTATTTTTGCAAGGTTATGTCGACTATTCGACCTGTTAATTTTAAACGCCAAACAAAAAAACTATGAACATCAAACTTCGCTTGATCATCATGAACTTCCTGCAATTTGCCGTGTGGGGTTCTTACCTGACTTCTATGGGAAGTTATCTGGTCAATGTCAACCTTGCCGGACACATCGGCATCTTCTATGCCATGCAAGGCATCGTATCACTCTTCATGCCGGCCATCATGGGCATCATAGCCGACCGTTGGGTGCCAGCCCAAAAGCTGTTGAGCTTCAGCCACTTCATGGCAGCCATCTTCATGGGACTCGCCGGCTACTATGGTATGACAAGCGGACAAGACGTGGAATTCGGACCGCTCTTCGGCCTCTATGCCCTGAGCGTAGCCTTCTATATGCCGACCCTGGCCCTTTCGAACTCCGTGGCCTATACGGCGCTGGACAAAGCGGGGCTGGACACCATCAAGCATTTCCCCCCTATCCGTATCTTTGGAACCATCGGATTCATCTGCGCCATGTGGCTGGTAGACATCCTGGGCCTGCAGAACAACTACGGACAGTTCTTCACCTGCGCCATCATCGGCCTGGTGTACGGATGCTACGCCCTGACCCTACCTGCCTGCCCCACGAGCAAGGGAGGACAAAGCAAATCGCTGGTCGAAGCGCTGGGCCTGCGCGCCTTCACCCTGTTCAAGCAAAAGAAAATGGCTATCTTCTTCATCTTCTCCATGCTGCTGGGCGTGTCACTGCAAATCACCAACGGATTTGCCAACCCCTATATCAGCAGCTTCGGCAGCATACCTGAATATGCCGACACCTTCGGCGTACAGCATGCCAACATCCTGATCTCGCTGTCGCAGGTATCCGAGACACTCTGTATCCTGCTGATACCGTTCTTCCTGAAGCGTTTCGGCATCAAGCGGGTGATGCTCATCGCCATGTTCGCATGGGTGCTGCGTTTCGGCCTGTTCGGCGCGGGCAATCCAGGCAGCGGTGTCTGGATGTTCCTGCTTTCGATGATTGTCTATGGAGTGGCCTTCGACTTCTTCAACATATCCGGCTCGCTGTTCGTCGACCGTGAGACGGACAAGGAAATCCGCTCGAGCGCACAGGGCCTGTTCATCATCATGACCAACGGACTGGGTGCTACCATCGGAACACTGGGCGCACAAGCGGTGGTGAACCACTTTGTGGACTTCAGCAGCACTGTGCCACAAACGGCCCAATGGCAGTCCGCATGGTTCACGTTTGCAGCCTACGCGCTGGTGGTGGCCGTTGTGTTTGCCTTCGTCTTCAAATACAAACACGAGCCGGAAAAGATGTAAAGCCTGAAATAACAACCTGTCATGAGCCGAAACAAGATAGAACTGCAAGTACTGAGCCTCACCTACAGCCAGGAACAGGCAGGAGCTTATGCCCTGCTCCTGGGCGAAGTGGACGGTCCGCGCAAACTGCCTGTCATCATCGGCTCGGCAGAGGCGCAAGCCATCCTGCTCGAGATACGCGGCATTACTTCGCCACGCCCGCTGACCTACCAGCTGTTTGCCTCTACCCTCGAGGCGTTGGGCGTACGCCTGCTGCGCGTACTGATATATCGGGCAGAGAACGGGCTGTTCTATTCGTATCTCTACCTGCAGTCGGACCACTCCATCATCCGCATCGACTCACGCACGAGCGACGCCGTCGTCATGGCCATGCACCTGCACTGTCCGATCCTCATCTACGAAGACGTGCTGGATGCCGAGAAAATGGAACTGGACGCCGAGACACTGGAAACGGAATCAGGGACAACGAACAGCCAAGATGACCGGGCAGAGACAATAAGCCGCATGGAGGAGGCTCTGAAAGAAGCCATCGAAGCAGAAGAATACGAAAAAGCCGCCAACCTGCGCGACATGATAAACCAATTTAAAGAATCAAACCATCAGGACTGATGCACGTATTTTATACCCCCGACATACAGACACGGGCCGAACTGCCCGAAGAAGAAGCTGCACACGCCGTACGTGTTCTCCGCCTCGAAGCAGGCGACGAAGTGACCCTGACCGACGGCAAAGGATGTTTCTACCGCGCTGAAATAGGCGCAGCGTCCAACAAACGCTGCCTGGTGAACGTACTGGAAACCTTGCCTCAGGAACCATTGTGGCAAGGACACCTGCACCTGGCCATGGCGCCAACAAAGAATATGGACCGCACAGAGTGGTTTGCCGAAAAAGCAACGGAGATAGGCTTCGACGAACTGACGTTTCTCAACTGCCGCTTTTCCGAACGAAAGGTCATCAAGACCGAACGCATCCAGAAGATACTGGTATCGGCCATCAAACAGTCGCTCAAAGCACGCCTGCCAAAGCTGAACGAAATGACGGACTTCAACAGGTTTATCCGACAGCCCTTCAGCGGACAGAAATTCATTGCCCACTGCTACGAAGGAGAAAAACCGCTGCTGAAAGACATCGTGCGCCGCGGCGAGGATGCGCTGGTACTTATCGGCCCTGAAGGGGACTTCAGCGAAGAGGAGGTGAAACTGGCTGTAGAACAAGGGTTCCAACCCATCAGCCTGGGACGTTCGCGCCTGCGCACAGAGACGGCAGCACTCGTGGCCTGCCACATCCTGAACCTCTGCAATCAAATCAATTGAAATAGTTTCAACCCACTAAATTACTTTGCAAATGAAAATTCGCTTGTTCAATCATTTGTGCGCCGGCTTAGTAGCCATTGTACTGGCCGCTTCGTGCTCATCGCCCGTCAAGTACACCAATGCCATCCCGGCAGAGTCTACCGAAATCGTCTCCATCGACCTGCAATCGCTGGCCGTCAAGGCAGGAGTAAATGACCCGCAAAACGCCGAAACCCTGCAGAAACTGAGCCAGACCCTGACGAGCGGTGTGAGCGCCGACGCCCAAAAGGCTTTGGAAACTATCCTCAAGAAGCCGTCGGAGTCGGGCATCGACTTCGCACAGCCTGTCTACATCTTCCATTCGTCGGAAACGAAACAGCAGGGATTCATCGCAGCTGTGGCCAATGCCGACAAGCTGAAAGACATGCTGCAAGCCACACAGAGCGAAACGCAGATGGCTGACGTGGCCGAAAAAGACGGCTACAGCTTCAGCTACAACGACCAGGCCTTCGTAGCCTTCAACGCCAGCACACTGCTTGTGCTCCCCTCGGCCGACACGCCCGACATCGCACAGATGCATCAAAACGCCTCCAACCTGCTGACCCAAAGCACTGAACAGAGCATCAACAGCCAGGAAGCCTTCCGCCAGATGCAGGAAACAAAAGGCGACATCCGCGTGATGATGACCTCGAGCAGCCTCTTCAAGCTCCACCCAGACCCGATGCTGATGGCAATGGCCGACAGCATGAACCTGCAGAACATCAAGTACGTGGGCGGATTGTCGTTCGAACCCGGTCAGGTAGCCGTCAACGTGGGCTACACCTCGGACGATCCCAAGGCGCTGGAACTCTTTGAAAAGCAGCTGAAGGCCACACGCCCCATCCAGAATACCTTCGCGCCCTATTTTCCCCAGTCTACCCTGCTTTACTTCAGCCTGGGCCTCGACGGCAAGGAGCTGTACACCCACCTGGAAGAAAATCCGCAGATCAAGAAATCACTTTCTGCCGAGAACATGGAACTGCTGAAGCAGCTGGTGTCTTCGTTTGAAAACGACTTCACCCTGGGCATCACTGGTGTAGACGCCCAGGGCAACCCCACGATACTGGCCTATGCCGAAACCAACAACGCCGACCTGCTGAACCAGCTGTACGAAGCCGGCCAAAAGCAGGGAAGCAACGACCTCACCAAGCTGGACAATGGCGACTACATGCTCACCGACAAGGGCCTGAAGGTGTACATGGGCATGCGCGGCAAGCAGCTCATCATGACCAACGACCAAACCCTGTACAACAACGCAGGCAAGGAAAGCAAGCCCTCCCTGCTCGAGTCGTCCTTCGCCAAGGAAGTACAGGGACAGCGCTTTGCCACCGTCATCAATACCGAAGCGGTCTTCGACCTGCCCATCGTCAAGCTGGCCACAGGTTTCCTCAGCCCTAAATACCGCGCCATGGTGACCGCTGCCGAGAACATCTCCTACCTGAGAATGAGCAGCGAAGGCAAGACGGGCCTCTTCGTGCTGCAACTGAAGGACCGCGAGACCAATGCACTGAAACAGATTGTGGACCAGGTGAAGACACTGGCCAACCTATAAATAAGGAGCCTACGCTCATGGAAACCATTCATCTGCAACACACCCTCCCGCAGGTCTTTGCCGGCCGCGATGCCATCGTGTCCGACGTGTGGCATCGCGACCTCGTCTTCGAACGGGGCAAGCGCTACCTCATTGAGGCCGCATCGGGCACAGGCAAGTCGTCGCTGTGCAGCTACCTCTATGGCTACCGCAACGACTACGAGGGCATCATCTGCTTCGACGGGCAGAACATCCGCTCGCTCAAGGAAGCCGACTGGACACGCCTGCACCGCCACTCGCTCAGCATTCTTTTCCAAGAGCTACGCCTCTTCGGCGAACTGACGGCCCTCGAAAACGTGCTGCTCAAAAACCGCCTGACGCGCTTCAAGAGCCGCAAGGAGATAGACGCCCTCTTCGAAGCGCTGGGCATCGGCGACAAGAAAGACCAGACGGCAGGTCTGCTTTCCTTCGGCCAGCAACAGCGTGTAGCCTTTATCCGCTGCCTGTGCCAACCCATGGACTTCCTGCTGCTGGACGAACCCGTCAGCCACCTCGACGAGGCCAATGCCGCCACGATGTCGGCCCTGCTCCACGAAGAGGCAGGCAAACAAGGAGCAGGCGTCATCGTGACCTCCATCGGCAAGCACCTCCCTACCGACTATAACTGTGTACTGAAACTATGAACAGACTCGTTTGGAAACTCCTCCGCCGCCACATCAGCGGCGCCCAGCTGGCGGGCTTCTTCCTGGCCAGCCTCTTCGGCATGAGCATCGTGCTGCTTGGTATCCAGTTCTATCGCGACGTGGCGCCCGTCTTTACGCAGGGTAACAGCTTCCTGAAGAAGGACTACCTCATCGCCACCCGCAAGATCAGCACGCTGGGCAACCTGACGGGACGAAGCAACACCTTCAGCCCTGCCGCCATCGACGACCTGCGGAGCCAGCCCTTCACACGCAGCGTGGGAGCCTTCACGCCCTCGCTGTTCGACGTATCGGCCGGCCTGGGCATGCAGGAGGCAGGTATCCGCCTGTCTACAGAGATGTTCTTCGAGTCCGTGCCCGACGCCTACATTGACGTCAACCTCGACCGTTGGCACTTCGACCCGCAGAGCCACACCATCCCCATCATCATTCCCCGCAACTACCTCAACCTCTACAACTTCGGCTTCGCCCAAAGCCGTAGCCTGCCCAAGCTGTCCGAGGGGCTGATGAACCTCATCCAGATGGATATCCGCCTGAGCGGCAACGGGCTGACCGAACTGTTCAAGGGGCAGATTGTAGGCTTCTCCAACCGGCTGAACACCATCCTCGTGCCCCAAGCCTTCATGGAGTGGGCCAACAACCGCTATGCCCCCGGCCGTGAAGCGCAGCCCTCGCGCCTCATCGTCGAGGTGGACAATCCCACGGATACCTCCATCAACGAATACTTCAGCCGCAAGGGCTACGAAACAGAGGGCGACTCGCTCGACGCAGGGCGTGCCACCTACTTCCTCCGTCTCGTCACAGGCATCGTGCTGGCCATCGGAGGCATCATTAGCCTGCTGGCTTTCTTCATCCTGATGCTCAGCATCTTCCTGCTGTTGCAGAAGAACCGCGACAAGTTGCAGAACCTGTTGCTCATCGGCTATGCTCCCACGCAAGTGGCCCTGCCCTACTGTGTGCTGACGGCCGGCCTCAACCTGGCCGTGTTGTTGCTCTCGACGGGGTGTGTGGCATTGTTGCGCCAGGCCTACCTACCCTTCCTCGAAAAGCTTGTGCCCCAGCTCGAAGGCAGCTCCCTGCTGCCCACACTGCTGATAGGAGGCGTACTCTTCCTAGTTGTCTCGGCGCTCAACATGGTGGCTATCCGCCGCCAGCTGCCCAAGTTGCTCTCCAGACAAGCACGACGTTAATCCTCTGTTGACGATAAAAAAGCATTGTTTTCTTTCAAGGAAAGCAATGCTTTTTTACTGATAAAACACCGTTTTCCCCTCAAAAAGCAATCCCCCACATCCTGCTCTACAACGTTTCTGAAAGGAAAAAACGAATTTATATAAAAAATTTCTCCCTACGAATAGGGGATTTCTACAAAGGTTGCGTTATACGAGTGAAAGCGGCCCGGCCGGACGCTCTCAGAGAAACAAATCAATAAGAGTATTCACACCTAAACGAATTAGAAATTATGAAAATCAAATTTATCGCATTATCTTTGTGTATGGTTGCAAGTGTAAATATCATCAAGGCGCAAGACACAGACAAGTCGTCCTATCAGCCCAACAACCGTCATGAATTCCGCATCGCCGTCAGCGACGGACTGACACTGACAGGGGTCGACATACTGGGCATGGGAATAGCCGATGCTATTACCGGCACCAAGCGGTCGGACGAAAAGAGCAGCATGGTCTACGGCATAGGCTACCGCTACGCCATCAACCGTTTCCGACTGGGAGGTGACCTGGGCTTCGCACATACCAGCAGCCTGCTGACTTTGCATGGAGAATCTACCGCTTCGATCAAGGAAAAGGAACTGAACTTCCTCGTGCTGCCCACTGCTGAATTTGTTTACTTCAAACGCAACCTCGTAGAACTCTACGGATCGGCCGCAGCAGGTATAGATCTGGTGCGCCACACAGAAAAAGGACTGACCGAAGCCGGAAAGGCAGCCACCCGCAAAGCAGACCTGTCGACCAACTTCGCCTATCAGGTGAACCCCATCGCCATCCGCATCGGTAACGACCGCGTAGGAGGATTCATCGAAACCGGCCTGGGATACAAGGGATTCCTGACGGCAGGTGTCAGCCTGAGATTCTAACATCTTAACACGCATTGCAATGAGAACAGACAGGAAAGAACTTTTCAGAGTCAGATTCGAGCAACATTATCCGAGGCTATGTAGCATAGCCTACGGATATGTCTCGGATTACGACGAATCGGAGGACATCGTTCAAGAACTGTTCATCTACATCTGGGACAAGGGCAAGGACTGCCTGCCCTATGCTTCGGTGAGCTTCAAGTTCTGAAACAAGTTGCGGATTTGTAATTTGTTTAGTACCTTTGCCCTACATTAGAAACAAAAGCCTGCAGAATGCGTATGAAAACAGCGGATTGCCCTTCAGTATTACTGATATATACCGGCGGTACCATCGGCATGATCGAGAACCCTGAAACCGGAGCCTTGGAAAGCTTTAACTTCGACCAACTGCTGAAACACGTACCCGAACTGAAACGATTCAACTGCCATATCTCTACCTACCAGTTCAATCCACCTATCGATTCATCAGACATGGAACCCGAACTCTGGGCCAAGATCGTAAAAATCATCAGCAGCCATTACAATGACTATGACGGCTTCGTCATCCTGCATGGTACGGATACGATGGCCTATACAGCCTGCGCGCTGAGTTTCATGCTTGAAAATCTGTCGAAACCCGTCATTCTGACTGGCTCGCAACTACCTATCGGTATGCTGCGCACCGACGGCAAGGAGAACCTCATTACGGCTATTGAAATAGCAGCCGCACGCCGTCCTGACGGCACACCCATGGTACCCGAGGTCTGCATATTCTTTGAAAACGAACTGATGCGCGGTAACCGTACGACCAAAATCAATGCGGAAAATTTCAATGCCTTCCGTTCTTTCAACTATCCGCCACTAGCCAAAGTGGGCATCCACATCCGCTACGAAGAACACCTGATACGTCGCCCCGACCCTTCACGACCGATGAAGCCACACTACCTGTTTGATACCAATGTCGTAGTGCTGACTCTTTTCCCCGGTATTCGTGAAAGTATCGTCAGCTCCGTCCTCCACGTACCAGGTATCAAAGCCGTGGTACTCAAGACTTTCGGATCGGGCAATGCACCACAAAAAGAATGGCTGATCCGCCAACTCAAAGAAGCAAACGAACGAGGCATCGTCATCGTCAACATCACTCAATGTCAACGGGGAGTCGTCGAAATGCAACGCTACGGTACCGGTCTTCAACTGCTCCAAACAGGTGTTATCAGCGGTTACGACAGCACACCCGAATGTGCTGTCACCAAACTGATGTTCCTCCTGGGGCACGGCCTGAACCAACAGGAAATACGCCGTCTCATGGACTCAAATCTGGCAGGAGAAATCACAAAAGAATAATAAGCCCAACCTTACTGGAGCTATTGCCATTTACGCGAACGTAAAATAAGGTATGAAACCACTCCAGCAGCAATCATTACTCCCCAGGCCATCAGATATCCGTATTTCCAATCGAGCTCGGGCATAAACTTGAAATTCATGCCCCACACTCCTACCAAAAAAGTGAGCGGAATAAAAATAGTAGATACCACCGTAAGCCGTTTCATGATGTAATTCATGCGCATGTCACTGTTCGAAATATAGAGATCCATCAGTGATGAAAGCGTTTCGCGGCAACCTTCGACAAGCTGTACGGCATTGAGCAAGTGGTCGTTGACATCATTGAAAAAAGGACGGTTGGTCTCATTGATAAGCTCGGAATCCGGATGCAAAATTTTAGAATATTGATCCTTCAACGGTACGACTGTCCGTTTTATTTCCATGTAGCGTTTCCGCAACATTTGCAATTGCATCCGAATGTTATAACTAGTCGTGGCAGCCAACAATTCGGTTTCAAGATCATCAAGTTGATCGCCTGTTTCAATAGCCAATGAAACATAATTTGAAACCAATTCGTTGAATAACACAGAAAAGAGATAATCGGACGAGCGTGTACGTATCTTCAAAACGTTTTCCTGCAAAGCCTTGACTGCATCATCAAAAAAAGAAGCTTCACCTTCAGTAAAGGTCAGCACCACATTCTCACCTTGTATCAGTCTGACAGACGTCTCGGTATCTTCATGAAAAATACGAGTTACTACAAAATTGAAATCACCGTTCTTCTCGATTTTGCTGGGATGGTCTACATTCAAGATGTCCTGCATCATCAAAAAGTTGATTTTGAAATAAGTACATATATTCCGGATATATTCGGTATCTTTCAATCCATGAACCCTTATCCACAATTTGTTTTCGGTAGGCGTATGTGACATGATTTCCTCAAAATCATTGCAAATGGTTTCACTAAAATGGTCGGATGAATAATTAAGCAAATGAACATGAGTATGTGTACAATTGTCACCATTGTAAGTAAGGCGTTCGGACAATAAATTGTTTTTCATCTTTATCTGGATAGTTTTAAGTTCCTCGGACAAAGTTATAAAAACTATCGGTTTCTTTGCATTGGTTTCAGATTCTTTTCCTAACTTTGCAATAGTTTTGTTCTGCCAGTTTCCAATTGCGAAGCTAGCGGATGAAAAGGGAATCGGGTGAAAGTCCCGAACAGTCCCGCTGCTGTGAGTTTCACATCTTGAGAGCATCAACACGCTCTATGCCACTGTTACTTCTGCCAAAGCGGAAAAAGACGGGAAGGCGATGTTCTCCGAAACGAGTCAGAAGACCTGCAAAACAAAAATCATGCTTGACGCTTGCGAGGATGAGCGTAAAGATCGTGTAGAAAGTAGTATACAACTACAGATTGACAGAAAGGAAATGAAACAAATTTGTCTTTTCCATCGGCGATGGGGAGGTTGGATTGTAGCGTTGTTGCTGTCTGGCGGAGCCATGGCTCAGGAAGCGAGCGACACGATTACGGACAGGATACACCAGATAGACCGTGTAACCGTCACTGCCCGACGTGTACCCAACAAGCTGACCTCGGCAGCACCCGTACAGAGCCTGTCGGGGCAGGACATCGAGCGTCTGGGTATTCAAGACATGGCCGATGCCGTACGCCGCTTTGCCGGAGCACAGGTGCGCGACTACGGCGGTATAGGTGGGCTAAAGACCGTTTCGGTCCGTAACATGGGAGCTGCACATACAGCGGTGAGTTATGATGGCGTGACAGTGAGTAACTGCCAAGCCGGGCAAATAGACATCGGACGGTTTTCACTGGACAATGTGTCGATGGTAACGCTAGCCGTAGGACAGACGGACGATTTATTGCAGACAGCCCGACACTATGCCTCGGCAGGCGTTCTCAGTATCGAAACCGAGAAGCCTCATTTTGATGAAGGCCGCCGCTATGCCTTGCGCGCCCGTGTCAGTGGAGGATCTTTCGGATACATTACACCGTCCCTGCGCTGGTGGCAGCAACTGGGCAACCGTACACGTCTGGCTGTTGACGGCAGTTTCATGCGGGCCGACGGTAACTATCCTTTTACATTGGTAAACGGGAAATACGTCACACAAGAACGACGTAACAATTCCGACATACTCTCAGGGCAGGGCGAAGCCAACCTATATCATACATTCAAAGACAATAGTGAACTGGATGTAAAGGCTTACTATTACCGTTCCCGCCGTGGACTGCCCGGAGCCGTCACTCTCTACAATCCTTTATCTGACGAACGCTTGTGGGATGAAAACATCTTTGTACAGACCCGTTACAAGAAACAGTTCAATCCACGATGGGCTATGCAGATACAGGGCAAATACAATCATGGCTGGAACCGCTACGAAGACCAAGGAGCGGAATATACTGACGGCACCTATAGCGAACACCACAAACAGGATGAATACTATCTGTCGGCATCTGTCCTCTACCGTCCGCTGGAAGGATTATCCTTTTCCTTGGCACAGGACGGAGTGGCGAATACGCTGCACAACACCTTGCCCGAATGCCCCTTTCCCACACGCTTAACTTCCATCAGCGCATTCAATGCCCGCTATAGCAACGACTGGCTAACAGCCACAGCTTTATTGGTGCATACCGCTACTTTTGAACATGTGGAAAAAGGCGAAGCACCCGACAACTTCCGCCGCTTCGCACCCTCCTTATCTGTCAGCCTGAAGCCCTGGCAAGAAGAGGAGCTTTTCCTGCGGCTGATGTACAAGAGCACCTTCCGCCTGCCCACCTTCAATGATCTTTATTATTACCGCTTGGGAAACCGTAATCTGCGGCCAGAGAAGGCGAACGAATACACTGCCGGCCTAACTTGGAGTCTGCAGAAAGCTGCCTGGCTGGACTATCTGTCCGTCACACTGGACGGTTACTTCAACAACGTGACGGACAAGATCGTGGCCTTCCCCTCTACCTACACATGGAAGATGGCCAACTACGGACGGGTGCATGCAGCGGGCATAGACGCCACTCTGGCTGCTTCGGCAACACTGGCATCGGGTTATGACCTTACGTTCAGCGGTAACTATATGTGGCAGAAAGCCATCGACCTGACCGACCCCGATGCCAAGAACTATCGTGACCAGTTGCCTTATACACCCGTACACAGTGGAAGCGCCTCGCTTATAGTCGGCACTCCCTGGCTCAGCCTGGGATATTCGCTGGTGGGCGTGGGCGAACGATATTATATGTCACAGAACTTACCCGAAAACAGAATAGACGGCTATGTGGAGCAGAGCCTGAGCCTTTCACGCAATTTCAACCTGAAACGGGGACGCATAGCCGTAAAGGCCGAGGTGCTGAACCTGGCGGACGAGCAGTATGACGTAATCAAGTATTACCCCATGCCGGGGCGTTCATGGCGACTGACCGGGAGTTTCTATTTCTGACACAACGGGTAAGGCGGGATGCAAGGACAAGAACACGGGAGAAAGAATCCGTTTCCCGTGCTGGGAACAGCCGTTTCCACTATAGGGAACAAGCGTTTCCATAGGCTGGAAACGACCGTTTCCTACGGTGGGAACGAGCGTTTCCCCATAGGGGAACTGGCGTTTCCATATATAGGAAACGCCAACAGGACTAAATATAACCAACTTAAATATAAACGAAGTATGAAAATGAAAGCAAGTAATCTATGGTATGGCCTGCTGTGCATGCTGGCCGTGAGTGTAAGTTTATCTTCTTGTAGCGACGACAACGGTAATAACGACGATGACCGCGACGATACGGGGTCGAAAGTCCAGTTACCGCAAGTGCGCGCCTTCTTCCTGAACGAAGGCTCCTATAATGGCAATAATGCGGGAATCTCATTCTATGCGCCCAACGGCGATGCGGATTTCATCAGCGACATTTACAGCTATCAGAATGATGCCAAGCTGGGAGATACAGGTCAGTGTATGATCGAATATGAAGGAGAAATCTATGTGGCTGTCTATGGATCGAATTATCTGGCTAAACTCAACTCTGCCGGCGTGGAGCAACAACGACTTTCGTTTGTCACAGATCCGGAACTGAGCGCAGGCATTCGTTACCTGGCTGCTGAAGACGGTTACATATATGCTTCCTTCTGGGGTGGCGTGGTGGCCAAAATCAACGCACAGACCTTGAAGGTGGAGAGCAAGCTGACGGGGCTGGGCGACAACCTGGAAGGCGTGGCCATCTGCAAGGACATGCTCTACGTGGCCAACAGCTGTACAGCCGAATATGTTTACCACAACGAGGTAAAGGTGATAGACCTGAACACGTTCAGCTTGAAGGAAACGCTGACGGTGGCTGAAAACCCTTATACTCAGATGCTGGAAGAAAATGACAAGATATTCTTCATCTCCAATGATTATTCTTCCATAGATGGATATGTATTGCAGGTGATTGATCCTGCGGACAACAACAAGGTGACAAAAATTGGCTATGCCACTTACATGGCTGCCGACGATGATGTGTTGTATCTGGTCAATTCAATGACAGACTGGAGTACCCAACCATATACAACGGTCAACACGTTCTTTACTTATAACATCAAGACTGGACAAACGAACAATGCCTCTTTCCTGAAGAATGCACCGGCAGAACTTGCTTCATCTACTTTACACATGTTGGTTGTAAACGATGATAATGGTGATATCTATATCGGAACTTCGGATTTTACAACCAACGGCACCATCTATCGTTTCAAGAAAGACGGAACCTTTGTCGAGAAGTTCGATGCGGGAGGTATCAGTCCGAATTCAGCCGTATTCTTCAACTAAATCCCATGAGAAGATTTCCTATATTCATATTCATCTGGGGAGCGGCCTTGCTTCTTTCCGCCTGTAGCGGAAGGGGCAAGGCTCTCCCTGCTTCTACGGAAGGAGATACCCTATCCCTGCGCTACGCCGAGAACCTGACGCTCGTGGATTATCCCGGCTATACGGTAGCCACGCTGCGAAATCCTTGGGACACGCTTAAAACACTGCATACCTATATACTGGTGCCTAAATCGAACGATCTGCCCGATAATCTGCCTGCAGGTACAGTGGTACGCACTCCTTTAACAAAAGCGGTGGTCTATTCTTCTGTCCACTGCGGATTGCTTCATGAATTAGGTGCCGGAAATGCGATCGGTGGCGTATGTGACTTGAAATACATTAAGCTACCCGAACTGCATAAAGCCGTAAACCAGGGGCGTATAGCCGATTGCGGCGACGGCATGAATCCGGACATGGAACGTATCATCGACCTCCATCCCGACGCCATCCTGTTGTCTCCCTTCGAAAACAGTGGTGGATATGGACGGGTGGAGAAACTGGGAACGCCCATCATCGAATGCGCCGACTATATGGAAACTTCGGCCCTGGGACGTGCAGAATGGATGCGCTTCTATGGCCGGCTGTTCGGAACCGTCCTGCAGGCCGACAGCCTGTTCGCCTGCGTGGACAGCAGTTACAACCGGCTCAAACACCGGGCAGCCCTGTCATCCGTCCGCCTGTCGGTGGTCTGTGAGTTGAAAAACGGTTCAGCCTGGTATGTGCCCGGCGGACGCAGCACAACAGGCCGATTACTGGAAGATGCATGCAGCGATTACGCTTTTGCCAAAGACGCTCATAGTGGCTCTGTCCCTCTGCCCTTCGAAACGGTATTCGAGAAAGCAGGCGATGCAGACATATGGCTCATCAAGTACAACCGCCAGCGCGACATGACTTATGCTGACTTGCAAGCCGACTTCGTGGGTTACACAGGCTTCAAGGCGTTCAAAGAACGCCGCGTCTATGGCTGCAATACCGGAAAGGTCGCTTTTTATGAAGAAACCCCTTTCCATCCAGACAGGTTGCTGGCAGATTTGATACAGATCCTACATCCAGAAACGGACATCTCTGACGGACTGCGTTATTATAAAGAATTAAAAGAAAACTGATATGAATAGAGGCTGCAAATACGGTATAGGCTTGACAGGAGTCATCCTGCTGTTGTTCATAGCCAATCTGCTGATTGGTTCAGTGAACATTCCCCCCGCCGACGTGTGGCATATCCTGACCGGTGGTGAAAGCAGCAAAGCCAGCTGGAGTTTCATCGTATGGGAAGCCCGCCTGCCACAGGCACTAACAGCCTTGCTGTGCGGCGGTGCCCTGGCCGTGTGCGGGCTCATGCTGCAGACGGCTTTCAAGAATCCGCTGGCAGGCCCCTCCATTCTGGGTATTAATTCGGGGGCCAGTCTGGGGGTAGCTTTTGTCATGCTGCTGTTCGGAGGAAGCGTCACGGCAGGTACATTCAGTCTCTCAGGGTTTCTGTCAGTTCTGGCAGGAGCCTTCATCGGAGCGATGGCCATCATGGCCCTCATCCTGTTCTTCTCTACACTGATCAAGAGCAACGTGATGCTGCTCATCACGGGCATCATGATAGGCTACATCGCCTCGTCTGCCATCTCGCTGCTCAATTTCTTTGCCACGGCCGAGGGGGTGCAGTCGTACATCATCTGGGGCATGGGAAACTTCGGCGGTGTCTCGCTGCAACAGATGCCCGCCTTTGCATCGGTCACTTTATTGGGACTGGCAGGCGCCCTGATGCTCATCAAGCCACTCAATGCCTTGTTGCTGGGTGAAAGGTATGCCGAGAACCTGGGAGTGAACATCCGCCGCGTACGCAACTGGCTGCTGGTAGTAACCGGCCTGCTCACCGCCATCACTACTGCCTTTTGCGGTCCGGTGGCTTTCATCGGCCTGGCCGTCCCCCATGTGGCCCGCATGCTGCTGGGCACGTCCAACCACCACTCGCTGCTGCCCGTCACCATTCTGAGCGGTGGAGCCGTAGCCCTTCTTTGCAACCTGATCTGCATCTTGCCCGGCGATGCCGGCATTATCCCACTGAATGCAGTCACTCCCATCATCGGCGCGCCGGTCATCATCTACGTCATTGTAAGTCAACGTAAGTCACAACATTTTAACTGAGTTTGCAATTTGCACCACGCAAACGGTTGCAGGCCAAAACTGGTAAAATTGACATAAATCAAGCGAATGTACTGTAGAAACCTTTATCTTTGCGCCCGGTATTAGTTTAACATAAAAGATTGTTGCAATGAATTTACCCGAAGAACCGATGATGCTTTATAGCTTCGTCAACATGAAGTTGCGAGATTCCTATCCTACGTTGGATGCTCTTTGCGAGGACATGAACGTAGAGAAGGCTGAGATTCTCAGAAGGTTAAAAATGGTGGGATTCGAATACGACCCCGAACGCAACAGATTTTGGTAAACTATCGAGTTTACAGTTGAATCCTCTAAAAAGAGGGGGCATCAAAAGATGCACCCTCTTTCTTTTTTGTGAAGCAGGCAAAACGCAATTTCCGCATGGAAAAACCCCGTTCCGGTTTCAAAAAATGCAATTTCCACATGGAAAAACCATTTTTCCGTTTCAAAAGCCCGATTTCCACACAGAAATCGCATTTTCCCGCTTCAAAAGCTGCATTTTCCATGCGGAAACCGGCTTTTCACCCCGCGAAATCCCCTCACCCTGTTAATAAAGCACAAAATCGGACCGCCAGATTTTACTTTTCCACTCTTCGACGCTCTAACGAAATTGAAGGCCGACGCCGACAAGAATCCCACATTCCGGATACGGGATTCCCGACAGGCAAGGTCGGCGACAAAAACAGTGTTGTATAACCCATCAAAAAAAGAAAGACGTATGAAGACAAGACTTACCTCACTCCTGGTATTGGCGTTATGCGCCGTAGGCAGCCTTTCTGCCCAGCCGCGCCAGAAACAAACAGAAACCAAAGCAGAAAAACCTCGATTGACAGAAGAAGAAAGAATACAGCGACAAGCCAATCGCATGTCGGCCGAGTTGATGCTGGACGACAAGACCTCTGCCAAATTTACCGACGTCTACCAGCAATATCTGAAGGAAATGAACGACTGTCGCAAAGAAAATAGAAAAGCGATGAAGGAAAGTTGTCCCCAAGGGCGTACAAAATGTACCCAAGGTGAAAAGCCAGCCCTGACGGATGCAGAAATAGAAGCACGCATCGAAAAGCGTTTTGCACAGCAACGCCAGATGCTCGACATCCATGAAAAATACTACAAGGAGCTTAAGAAGATTCTGACGCCCAAACAGCTGCAAAGAATCTATGAGAAGCATCCCGCAGGACCACGCCACGACAAGCGCATCGGCCACAAACACGCCCCAGCTTTCGGACACGGACAACATGCAGCCCCCTGCCGCGAATGCCCGCAGCAACCAAAGTAATCACACGGAAATACTTCTTTGATAAAAAGAAACACGAGAAAATGTGCCTGCCCTGACACATTCCTCGTGTTTCTTACTTTTAACCAATCTCAAAGATAGACTGGCTGTTATTTATCCAAATTGTTAATCTCATCCAGATTCTTTTGAATATCTTCATCAGTAAGCGAATAGTTCACCAAGTCACCCGCCAGATATTTGTCGTATGAAGCCATATCAATAAGGCCATGACCTGAAAGATTGAACAAGATGACTTTCTCTTCACCGGTCTCTTTACACTTATTGGCTTCGCGAATCGTAGCCGCAATGGCATGACATGACTCAGGAGCCGGAATGATTCCCTCAACACGAGCAAACAGACAACCTGCTTCGAACGACTCCAACTGCTGGATATCCACCGCTTCCATCAAATGATCCTTCAACAGCTGTGACACAATAACGCCTGCACCATGATAACGAAGTCCTCCGGCATGAATATTGGCCGGAGCGAAGTTGTGTCCCAACGTAAACATAGGCAGCAACGGAGTATAACCAGCCTCATCGCCAAAATCATATTGGAATTTGCCTCGCGTCAATTTGGGACACGAAGCAGGCTCGGCCGCGATGAAACGGGTAGTCTTCCCTTCCAGAATATTGTGACGCATAAAAGGAAAAGCAATACCACCAAAATTGGAACCTCCACCAAAACAGGCAATAATCATGTCAGGATATTCACCAGCCATAGCCATCTGTTTCTCAGCTTCCAAGCCAATGACAGTCTGGTGAAGTGTCACATGACTCAACACAGAGCCCAATGTGTATTTACAATTAGGCGTCGTACGCGCCAGCTCAATAGCTTCGGAAATAGCAGTTCCCAGCGAACCCTGATGATTGGGGTGTGCAGTCAGAATATCCTTACCGGCACGAGTCGACATAGAAGGTGACGGTGTAACCTGTGCACCGTAAGTCTGCATGATACTGCGGCGATAAGGTTTCTGTTCATAGCTGATTTTTACCTGATATACGGCGGCCTCCAACCCGAAAAGACGGGCAGCATATGCCAGCGAAGCTCCCCATTGTCCGGCACCAGTCTCAGTTGTCACATTCGTAACCCCTTCTTTCTTGCAATAATATGCCTGCGGAATGGCAGAGTTCAATTTATGTGATCCCATAGGACTGACACTTTCGTTCTTGAAATAGATATGTGCCGGTGTTCCCAAAGCTTCTTCCAGTCCGTATGCACGTACCAGTGGCGTGCTACGATAGTATTTGTACATTTCGCGTACCTCTTCAGGAATCTCAATCCAGGGATCCGTCTGATTCAGTTCCTGATGACACAACTCCTTGGCAAAAATAGGATACATGTCTTCCGGCTTCAGCGGCTCATGAGTAGCAGGATTGAGTGGCGGCATGGGTTTATTCACCATATCAGCCTGTATGTTATACCAATACTGTGGTATTTCGTCTTCAGTCAAGATAAATCTTTTCGTACGTTTGCTCATAGTGGTATTTATTAGAAATTGTTCGTCCAAATGTATGGATAATTTTTAAAATACTGTCATATTTCTGTAGATATTTTGTTTTTCATGTCTATTTTACGTCCCAGCACAACACTTTTCTGCCTCAAAGTTCTTCTATTTCTCTCGGTTTTGCTTGGACGACGGCTTATTTTTTCTTTTCTTTGTCTTGCTCTTTCCAGATTTTTTCCAGTATTACACAATAGTTTTGCTGACATGAAAATATTAGTAGTAGAAGACGAACAGGACTTGCGTGAAACGATCCGCACCTCCCTCTTAAAAGAAAAATTTGTTGTCGAAACTGCTGCAGATTACCATTCCGCATTCGACAAGATCAATGACTATGATTACGACTGCATTCTACTGGACATTATGTTGCCAGGTGGAAGTGGTCTGGACCTGTTACGTGAACTGAAACGCCTGCGACGCAGTGACAGTGTACTTATCATCTCGGCCAAGGATTCGTTGGACGATAAAGTAGACGGGCTTGAACTGGGAGCTGACGATTACCTGACCAAGCCATTCCATCTTGCTGAACTAAACGCGCGTATCAAATCGCTGATACGCCGTCGGCAAAATAATGGCGATACCAGCGTGAAGATGGGTAACGTCATCCTCTATCCTGACAAACGCCAAGTTGAAATAGACGGAATCCCTTTGCAACTCAACCGCAAGGAATTCGACCTCCTCTATTATTTTGTAGCCAATCCCAACCGAGTCATCAACCGCATGAGCCTGGCCGAATCAGTTTGGGGAGACAATATCGATCAAGCCGATTCGCTGGATTTCATTTACTCTCAGGTGAAAAACCTGCGCAAGAAACTGAAACAAGCCGGATCCACAATTGAAGTGAAAGCTGTCTACGGATTCGGCTACAAATTATCTGAAGTATGAAACTGCTCCATTATACCTATCGTAAACTTTCCTTATGGCTATTGGTTCTAATGGCCGTATGGGGGGTATTGTTTTACTACACCATCATGTATGAGCTGATGGACGAAACAGACGATACACTGGAAAACTATGCCCAAATTATCATCAACAATGCCCTCTACGACGAGAGTGTCCTCAATACGGAAGGCAACCTGATGTCCTTCTATTATTTCCATCCTCTTTCAGTGAAAGAGGGTGAAAACTACCGCGACATGTTCTACGATTCATTGGTCTATGTAGAAAGCGAAGACGAACACGAGCCAGTGCGCGTATACCGCACCGCCTTCCGTATGCCCAACGGGCAATTCTATGAGTTGGAACTGATGATTTCGACTCTTGAACGCGATGATATGGTCAATGCCATGTTCTGGTATCTGATAGCATTGTTTGCCCTTTTTCTATGCAGTACAGCCATTGGTACCCGACTTATCTTACAGAAAATATTCCGTCCGATGAACCGCCTCATAGATTGGCTACAACGCCTACACCCGGGAGCCGAAGTTCCACCTTTGGACAATGCAACTAATATACGAGAATTCCGCCTGTTAGGCGAAGTGGCCTGCGACATGGCCAATCGAAGCCATAAAGCATACGAGGAACAGAAACAGTTTATAGAAAACGCTTCACACGAACTCCAAACCCCGTTAGCCATAGCTCGTGGTAAACTCGAACTGTTTGCCGAGAGTGAAAATATGACGGAGGAACAACTAAAAGAGCTTGACGCAATTTATACTACATTGGGACGTGCTGTCAAACTAAACAAAGCTCTGTTATTATTGTCACGCATTGAAAACGGACAATACACCGAAACAGAAAACGTATCCATTGACGAACTATTGGAGGAAGTGCTACCAGACCTTATGGAGATATACGAGCATAAACAAATCAGCTTGGAACAAGCCAAGGGAGATTCTCCTTTCATCATACGTTGCAATGCTTCCTTAGCCCATATTTTAGTGACTAATCTAGTGAAAAATGCTCTGTTACACAGTCCTGAAGGCGGACGGATCGTAATAACGACAACAGCTTCTTCACTTACGATAAAAAACAGCGGAACAGCAGCATTGGATTCCTCACAGCTATTCAAACGATTTGCCCACAGTGTAGACCGCAAAAAAGAATCTACAGGTTTGGGGCTGGCCATAAGTGAAGCCATCGCTTCCAGTTGCTCACTTCATCTGACCTACCATTGGGAAGAAGGTATGCACGTGTTCTCACTAGTTAAATAATGTAAAACAAAAAGTATTGGACCGTTTTTCCCATTTTTTTCCAAAAAGCCCTACTTACTTTGCAGTACGAGAAAAAACAATAGTATTAATCCATAAAAAGAAGAATAACATATGAAAAAGATGATTATATTCCTGATGATGGTGGTAATGACCGTACAATTCAGCTTGGCCCGCGACGTAATCACCATGAATCCTAAGGAACTGCCAGTAGCAGCGCAGACATTTCTGAAACAATATTTCGAAAACCGTCAAATTTCTTATATTAAAGTGGAAAGTGAATTTCTGTCGAAAAAGTATGAAGTAGTGATGACCGATCGTACAAAAATAGAATTTGACGGAAAAGGGAACTGGGAAGAAGTAGATTGCAAACGAAGCGAGCTGCCTAAAACGCTCGTTCCCGACTACATCCAACGATTTGTCAACGAGCAATATCCTGGCGTAACCTACCACAAAATAGAACGCGACCGCGGGGAAATAGAGGTAGAACTGAGCAACCGGCTTTCGCTGAAATTCAATAAAAAGGGACAACTAATAGACATTGACGACTGATGCGTCTGCCGACAATAGGAAACAATGTATAATATAAATAAGGGCTTTGCAGTGTCACCGCAAAGCCCTTATTGCATCAATAAAAAGCCAAATGTATCATTTATCACATAGGTTTATAATCCTTAGCCAATCCGCCTTCACTGGTTTCCTTATAGAGTGAAGGCAGATCGTTGCCTGTCTGCTTCATAACCTCAACCACCTTATCGAACGACACACGATGCATACCATCGGTGAATGAAGAGTAAAGGTTTGCATCCAGTGCACGGGCAGCAGCATAAGCATTGCGTTCGATACAAGGTATCTGTACCAGCCCACACACAGGATCGCACGTCATACCCAGATGATGTTCCAACCCCATTTCGGCAGCATACTCAATCTGTGCCGGACTTCCACCGAACAACTGGTTCGCAGCAGCCGATGCCATAGAACAAGCAGTCCCCACTTCGGCCTGACATCCGGCTTCAGCTCCAGAAATAGAAGCATTTTGTTTCACGATGTTACCAATAAGACCAGCTGTAGCTAGTGCGCGCATGATACGAATGTCGGAAAACTCGCGACTCTGTTGGAGATGGTAAAGCACGGCAGGAACTACACCACACGAACCACAGGTAGGAGCCGTTACAATGGTACCTCCAGCAGCATTTTCCTCACTCACAGCCAAGGCGTAGGCGAAGACCAACCCGCGACTCTGGAGTGAAGCTTTGTAACCTCGCGCACGAATATAGTAAGTCGATGCCTTGCGACGCAAGTTCAGTGGCCCAGGCAGTACTCCTTCATTCTCCAATCCGCGACGGACAGAGGCCTTCATCGTTTCCCACACTTCAGCCAAATAGTCCCAAATATCACTTTCCTCACATTCTTTCACATATTCCCAGTAACTCTTGCCGGTACGTTCACACCAGTGCAGAATTTCAGTCAAATGATTCATCTCATATACATCAGGAGTATTGACCGAAGCTACCCCATCACTTTCTTCCGCTAAAGCTCCTCCACCTACACTGAATACAGTCCACGTATCAGTTTCCTTACCTTCAGCATCCAAAGAAACAAATTTCATACCATTGGGATGGAAAGGAAGAAAAATCTTGGGTTCCCAAATAATCTCCACCGGCGCAGCAGGTTGAAGAGTATCTGTAATAGCCACGTTAGTCATATGCCCCTTACCCGTGGCAGCCAAACTGCCGTAGAGAGTTACTTTGAATGCAGCCGCCTCAGGATGCCGTTGCAGAAAAATTTCGGCAGCTTTACGCGGTCCCATTGTGTGGCTGCTCGAAGGTCCAGTACCAATACGATAAAGTTCTTTAATTGATTTCATCAGAGTAAATGATTTATAGATTAAATGATTATTCTATGATATTTTGATTATGATAAATCTACCACTGTAATGCCTGCCCCGCCAAATTGAACATGTTCGTCCTGAAAATGACGGACCCCGGGTACAGTCTGCAAATACTGGCGAATAAGGGTACGAAGAATACCCGTACCTGTACCATGCAAGATACGCACACGCGACACCCCCACCAAGATAGCATCATCAATAAAATAAGTCACCGCCTGCAAAGCCTCGTCACCACGCATACCACGCACATCAATATCCTGTTTGAAAGCAAGCTTTTTATCATACATACTGTCCTGCGTCTGACTGCTGACAAAAGTTGCCTTGACATTACCCGATGATGTTTGCGGACGTGCTTGTGTCACCTCCAGACGATCCAAACGAACAGTGGTCTTCAGACTACCAAAGGCCACAACTGCACTTTTTCCACCTATTTCCATTACTTCACCCACCGCAGTCTGCCCCTTGATGCGTACATAGCAACCGGGCACAATAGCTTTCAGTCGTTCGGCCTCCAGACGTGCTTGCCGGGCAGCTTGTTCCTCAGGCGAAAGAGAGGGAGTTTCCGTTTGTCGGTTCTTCTTTTCCTTCTTACGGTTCTGTTTCTCCTTCAACTTCTCCATCTTGCGGGCTATCTTCTCCTCCAACTCGCGGTTTGTCTTTTCCTCAAGATTTTCACGGAAGTCTGTCAGTTCCTGACGCGCCAAACGTGTCTTTTCCTTCTCGGCTTGTGACTCCTTGATCGTTCGTATGGTATTCTCGATACGTGCATTGGCCTCCTGCATCAGGTGCTCGGCTTCTTCACGCGCTTTCTTCAATATTTCCTTCCGCTCTTTCTGCAACGTTTCCATTTCCGCCTGATAACGGGCAATGGTTTCTTCCATCTGCTTCTCACGCTGTCGGATGTTCTGACGTTTGGTCTCCCAATAGCGTTTGTCGCGCACGATGTCTTGCAGGTATTTGTCGCTCTGAATGTATTCACTGCCCACTATTTCTGATGCGTCGGCAATGACATCTTCGGGCAAACCTATCTTGCGGGCAATCTCGACGGCAAACGAACTGCCCGGATTGCCTATCTGTAACTGAAAAAGCGCCTGCATCAGATGGCGGTCGTAAAGCATGGCTCCGTTCACGACTCCTTCATGATTCTCGGCAAAGTGTTTCAGATTCTGATAATGAGTCGTGATGACACCGAAGGTTCGCTTCTGATTAAAACGCTTCAACACAGCTTCGGCAATGGCACCACCAATCTGCGGCTCCGTTCCTCCACCGAATTCATCGATAAGAATGAGACTACGGCTGTCACATTGCTTCATCATGATTTTCATGTTCGTCAGATGCGATGAATAGGTACTCAGGTCGTCTTCTATCGACTGTTCATCACCAATATCAATGAAAATGCTACCGAAAATACCCACATGGCTGCGTTCGTGCATCGGTACGGGCAACCCACATTGCAACATATACTGCAACAGCCCCACCGTTTTCAGGCAGACAGACTTTCCTCCAGCATTCGGACCGGAAATAATAAGGATACGCCGCTGTTCGTCCAGTTCGATATCCAACGGCACAACCTTCTTACCATGACGTGCCAGCGACAACTGCAATAATGGATGTACGGCCTGCCTCCAGTCTATTACCTGCCTGTTTTCAACGGCAGGTTTCAAGGCCGAGGTCTGTATGGCCAGCAGTGCCTTGGCACGGATAAAGTCTATTTCGGCCAGAAACTCGTATGACAACAATACGCTGGGAACCTGTGGTCGCATCCGATTGGAGAAGTCCGTCAAAATACGGATGATTTCGCGACGTTCGTCGCTTTCCAGTTCGCGGATACGATTATTGGCTTCCACCACTTCGGCCGGTTCGATGAACACCGTCTTTCCACTGGCCGACTCGTCATGGACAATTCCTCTGATTTTCCGTTTCAGGGCAGGCGCCACAGGGATGACCAGACGCCCGTCGCGCATAGTTGGCGTCACGTCTTTGTCTACCACTCCCTCGCTCTGTGCACTGCGCAAGATACTGTTCAGCGACCGCGAAATACTCCCCATCGTAGAAACCAGTTCGCGCCTGATACGAGCCAGTTCAGGTGAAGCATTATCCTTGATCTTACCATAGGGAGAAAGGATTTCATTGATGCGTGCAATGATTTGCGGAAAAACATCAATATCGCCGGCCAACCTGTTCAAGCAGGGATAAGGTATATTTTCTTCTTCCGTTTCCTGCCTGCTGCCGTCTCCAGCCTTCAGGAAACGTACGATATCACGTATCGTCTCCAACGACCGCCTCAAATCGAACAGTTCCTGTTCGTCCAGATACATGCCCTCCACACGTATGCGGCGGAGAGCCGGACGTACGTCAAAGAAATATTGGGCAGGGAAGTTATCCTCTTCCTGCAGGATACGTATAAATTCATCGGTTTGTTCCAGTCGTTCGTTCACCTCATTGAATTGGTCAGTGAAAGTCATTTCAGTGACTCTTTCTTCCCCTAAAGTACTGAGGCACTTCTCCTTCAACAGTTGTCTGATCTGGTCGAAACCTATCTTTTGTTCAAAGTTCTGTGGATATATCATGGGGGTTAGCCTGTTATTTCGCGTACAAAAGTACGATTTATTCATGAAAAAACAGCCAGAATGTTTGCAGTTTTAAAAATGATTTGTACCTTTGCACCGCCTTAGAAAAACAGAGGCACTCCCCAATGGAGTTTTGGAGAGGTGGCAGAGTGGTCGATTGCGGCGG